>ERZ1034915.431-NODE-431-length-29046-cov-43.688834_pt1 | contig 29046 bp, 24 predicted proteins | sample MGYA00520592_ERZ1034915 | MGnify/ENA primary metagenome ERZ1034915 (study PRJEB33766, sample SAMN09781787) | gut metagenome | biome: gut microbiome | host: Homo sapiens | place: Madagascar | study: EMG produced TPA metagenomics assembly of the PRJNA485056 data... | reverse complement strand
TCGAGGAAACCGTAAAATGGTATCTCGAGAACCAGGAATGGATGGACAACGTAACTTCTGGCGATTACCAGAAGTACTACGACAACATGTATTCTAACCGTTAATAGACACCCTGTAAGAGCAAAAGCTTTCACTATCCCAAGCTTTTGCTCTTGCGGGGCTTTTTTTGTTTTTCATCGATTAAAATCCCCTAAATATATTATTATTTCTTAATATTTCATTTTTTAGTACTTTGAAAACCCGAAAGTACGAAAAGTTTTTCTATCTTTGCAGCATCTAGAAAGATAAAAGTAATAGATATGAAAAAACAAGTAATTTTCGGCATTGCATTAGCGCTTGCTATTTTGTCATGCCTTCCTATGCAGGGACAGGAAAAAGTGGTTCCTCTGAAATATGGAAACATGGACCACTGGGTAATCAGAAATATCAAAGAGTCGGCTATCATTGGTGGTAATCAGAAAACCGTTTATGCCGTAGGACCTAATATGACTATCCATGGCAATACTCCATATACCAATAAGGGTGGGTCTCCTTGGGGCTCATCCAATGTCTTGGCGCATGTTTCCGGCATTTACAAGACCAATAATTCGGTTTATCGCGACAGGCACGGCAGTGGCTATTGCGCCAAATTGGAGACTCATATAGAAAAGGTAAAGGTGTTGGGACTTATCAATATCAAGGTACTTGCAGCTGGTTCCCTTTTCCTGGGAGATGTTCGTGAACCGATCACCAGTACCAAGGATGGTCCAAAGGCTATCAACTGGGGTATTCCGTTTACGGCTCGTCCTAAGGCTTTGCGTTTCGATTACAAGACCTCCCTTCCTAATGTTGCCAACCGTATCAAACAGAATGGATTCAGTGGTGCCTCTACTGTGGCTGGAAGAGACCATGCCATCGTGGTGCTCTATCTTCAGAAGCGTCACGAGGATGCCAAGGGTAATATCACAGCCAAGCGAGTGGGTACGATGGTGGTACGATACGGCAAGAGTACGAATGGATGGGTGGAAGATGCAACCTATACCATCCACTATGGTGATATCCGTCACATGGCTGGCTACCATGCCGCAACGATGGGACTCCGTTCTACCGATTATGCCCGCAACAGCAAGGGTAAGAGTGTGCCCGTAAGAGAAGTGGGATGGGCTGCTGCCGATGAAACGCCTACTCATCTCATTCTCCAGTTCTCTTCTTCGGATGGCGGTGCCTATATCGGAACACCAGGCAACACCTTGTGGATAGATAATGTGTCACTGGTATATTAATAATGTATTAATAATGCGTCACTGGTTTATTAGTAAATGACGAAAATAGAATCAACAGGAAAATATTGACTTTATGAAGCATATTCTAACCATACTTTTTGCGATGATGGCATTGAGCAGCTATGCCTCGGAGCCAATTTCTTCAGATACTCTCTCTTCAGAGAAGGTGGATACAGCCCAGCAGGTCAAGAAATCGTGGATGACGCGATTCCTAGACTACTTCAATGATGCCAACAAGAACAAGCAGCATAAGCGGTTCGACTTCAGCGTAATCGGAGGTCCTCACTATGCTTCTGATACCAAGTTTGGTCTGGGAATGGTGGCTGCAGGACTTTACCGCACCGATCCTAACGATAGCATCTTGCCGCCTTCCAATGTATCGCTTTTCGGTGATGTCAGTTCGGTGGGCTTCTATATGTTGGGTGTTCGGGGCAATCATATAGCTCCTGCCGGTCGTTACCGCATTGATTATCATCTCTATTTCTATTCCTTCCCTTCCGATTTCTGGGGAATCGGTTACGAGATGGGCGATAACGATGACAACAAGAGTGATATGAAGCGTTGGCAGGCTCAGGCAGAAGCCAGTTTTCTGTTCAGGGTAGCCGATAACTTCTATGTGGGACCGATGGCAGCTTACGACTATGTGATAGGCAAGCAGATAGAGCGCCCGGAATTGCTGCAGGGGATGGATAAGCATACCTGGAATGTAGGAGTGGGTGTATCTTTGGTTTATGACAACCGGGATAATCTTACCAATCCGCACCGGGGTATCTATCTGAATCTGAAGCAGATGTTCCGGCCAGAATTTATGGGTAATGATTATGCCTTTAGTACGACTCATTTCCGTTTTGATGCCTATCAGCGACTGGGCAAGGGAACGATTCTTGCCGAGGATTTCGGAGCCAATCTCAATTTCGGCAATCCTTCATGGGGTATGATGGCGGAACTGGGAGGTACCAGTTCGATGCGCGGCTATTATGAGGGCCGCTATCGTGACAAGCATTCACTGGAGGCTACCGTGGAGTTGCGCCAGCATGTCTGGAAGCGAAATGGTATTGTGGTCTGGGCTGGAGCAGGTACAGTTTTCCCTAAGTTCTCTGCGTTGCGAAGCAGACAGATTCTGCCGAATGCGGGAGTAGGCTATCGCTGGGAGTTCAAGAAGAATGTGAATGTACGATTGGATTATGGATTTGGAAAGTCTGGACAGTCTGGCTTCCTCTTCAATATCAACGAGGCATTTTGATGAGACTTTTTCATGATGCATTCACGATGCTTTCACGATATGCTCATGAATTCTTTTCACGATATGCTCTATATATATAATAAGGTGTAGTCTATGAATCATTCTATATGTAATACTATATATAATAAGGTGTCTTCGGGTACCTTCCTTTACTGGTATGCGGTGGTGGCATTGCTGCTGCCCAACATCGCCCTGTGCTTTACCGAAAGATTGTCTTTCTGGGCGGGCGCAGCCAATGTGCTGTTGCCTCTGGCACTGTATATGTTGTTCTTTTCCGTAGCCAGATGTCCGGGCAAGATGGTATGGTGGGCATTTCTCTTTGTCTTTTTCGCAGCCTTCCAGCTGGTGTTGCTCTATCTCTTCGGTACAGGAGTGATAGCGGTGGATATGTTCCTGAATCTCGTGACTACCAATCCAGGAGAGGTGATGGAACTGCTGGACAATCTGGTACCTGCCGTGGTAGGTGTTTTTGTGATTTATCTTCCCTTGCTCATTCTGGCTGTCATCCATATCAGGAAGAAACATCAGATATCTGTCTCTTTTCAGCATCACGTTCGCAAATGGCTGATGGAGGTGGGGGCTATCGGCCTCTTCTGTCTGCTGGCATGCTATGTGGTGGTGGATGATTACCGGATGCGCAATCAGCTCTATCCTGTCAACGTCTGCTACAATCTCTATCTGGCTTTCGAGCGCAATGCGGCATCGGAAAATTACAGGGAGGCAAGCCGTAACTTCCGGTTTGATGCCCGGAGCGAGCACGATGTGGAAGCTCCTGAGGTGTATGTGATGGTAGTGGGAGAGACGGCACGTGCCCATAACTTCAGTCTCTATGGTTATCCTCGGAATACCAATCCTCTGCTTTCCAAAACGCAGGGTATTATGGCTTTCCCTGATGCAACCACGCAGAGCAACACCACCCACAAGAGTGTACCGATGCTTCTGTCGGCTGCTTCGGCAGAGGATTTCCCACGGCTCTTTCATGAGAAAGGCATTCTGGCAGCCTTCAGGGAAGCCGGATTCCATACCGTGTTTATCAGCAACCAGTTGCCCAATCATTCGTTTATCGATTTTCTGGGAGAACAGGCTGATGAACATTATTTTCTGAAGAAAGAGGATGCTTTGCAAGGTAATCATTATGATGAGGATTTGTTGCAGAAACTGGATGAGATATTGCCCAAGGCTGATGCTTCCTCGTCTGCCCATTATCGTTATCGCAAGCTCTTCGTAGTACTTCATACCTATGGTTCTCACTTCAATTATCAGGAGCGTTATCCCCGTAGTTTCGCTTATTTCAAGCCCGATAGCAGGAGTGAGGCAAAGTCGGAGAATCGGCGTGACCTCCTGAATGCCTATGATAATACCATCCGATATACCGATTATATCCTGCATGGTATCATTGAACGTCTGCAGAAATGGGAGGGGATACAGACTAAGACGGATGGGGTATATGGTCAGCCTATATCAGCGATGCTCTATACCAGCGATCATGGAGAGAATATTTTCGATGATGAGCGCAGCCTCTTCCTTCATGCAGCACCGAAGGCTTCGGATTACGAACTGCATGTGCCTTTCATCATCTGGACTTCTGATGGATTCAGTAAACAATATCCGGATATATTGAAGGCATTGGGAGAAAATCGGTCAAAACAGGTGCAGAGTAGTCTTTCGGCTTTTCATACCATGCTGGGCATCGGTGGCATTCAGACCCGTTATCGTCAGGATGAATACTCGGTGGCAAGTGGTAAATATCATCCAACGAAGTTGCTCTATCTCGATGATCATGATGAGGCAATACCGCAGGAAGATGCCAAGTTTTTGCGTTAAATTCTAAGCCAAAAGGCTTTCTTGCTGTAAAATACATGAAAAGAGTTTTCGTAAATGTCAATTATTTGCGAAAACTCTTTGTCGTATCTATAATTTGCTGTATCTTTGCACCCGGATTTAGATAATAATAAAAATACAGTTGTTATGGAACCAACTCGAAAAATCGAAAAGGTAGGCATGCGCAACCTTCGCATGGAGGATTACGATCAGCTCGCCAAGTCGTTTAAGCGTATTTACGCAGACTCAGATGTATTCTGGACAAAAGAACAGATTAAGAAACTCATTACTATCTTCCCTGAGGGCCAGGTGGTTATCATCGTGGATGATAAGATTGTGGGCTGTGCGCTCTCTATCATTGTCAACTATAATATGGTGAAAGGCGACCATACCTATGCTCAGGTGACAGGTAATGAAACCTTCAATACCCACGATCCTAATGGAAACATCCTTTACGGCATCGAGGTATTTATCCACCCTGATTATCGTGGCCTGCGATTGGCTCGCCGTATGTATGAGTATCGCAAGGAACTCTGCGAGAAGCTCAACCTGAAGGCGATCATGTTTGGTGGTCGTATTCCAAACTATCATAAGTATGCCGACAAGATGCGTCCTAAGGAGTACATCGAGCACGTAAGAAACCGTGAGATTTACGACCCGGTTCTTACCTTCCAGCTTTCCAACGACTTCCACGTTCGCCGTGTCATCCGCAACTATCTTCCTAGTGACGAGGAGAGCGAACACTGCGCCACCCTCTTGCAGTGGGATAACATCTACTATCAGCCACCTACGGATTCCTATGTAGATAGAAAGCCAACCGTGCGAATCGGTCTGGTACAGTGGCAGATGCGTCCATACGCTTCGGTGGACGACCTCTTTGAGCAGGTAGAGTTCTTCGTGGATTCCGTGAGCGACTATAAGAGCGATTTCATCCTCTTCCCAGAGTATTTCAATGCGCCATTGATGGCGAGATTCAACGATTTGGGTGAGGCACAGAGCATCCGCATGATGGCTCAATATACCGATGAGATTCGTGACCGATTCCGCGAGTTGGCCATCAGCTACAACATCAATATCATCACGGGTAGTATGCCTTATCTCAAGGATGATTCCCTCTACAATGTCGGTTTCCTTTGCCGTAGAGATGGTAGCGTGGATATGTATGAGAAGATTCACGTAACTCCTGATGAGCAGAAGTGCTGGGGATTGAGCGGCGGTAGCCATATCCAGACCTTTGATACTGATTGTGGTAAGATAGGTATAGTGATCTGCTATGATGTGGAGTTCCCTGAACTTTCCCGTCTGATGGCAGAGGATGGTATGCAGATCCTCTTCGTTCCATTTATGACCGATACGCAGAATGCCTACTCTAGAGTGAGAGTCTGTGCACAGGCCCGTGCCATTGAGAATGAATGCTATGTAGCCATTGCAGGTAGTGTGGGTAACCTGCCACGTGTTCACAATATGGATATCCAGTATGCCCAGAGTGCCGTATTCACTCCTTGCGACTTCGCCTTCCCTAACGATGGCAAGCGTTCGGAGGCAACACCGAATACCGAGATGATTCTCGTATCAGATGTTGACTTGAATCTCCTGAATGAGCTTCATACCTACGGTGCCGTTCGAAATCTTCGTGACCGTCGCAAGGATCTCTACGATTTGAAACAGAAGAAGTAAGTTAACTTCAGATAATTCCCCAATATTCAGAATTTGAAGAAATCATGTATAAGATAGACATCTCGGAGCGCACGCTCCACTTCAAGCAGCCGGCAGGCACGTCTCGTGGCGTATATACCACGAGACACAGTTTTTATCTCACCCTTACATCGGATGAATTGCCGGGAGTAGAGGGAGTGGGTGAGTGTGCTACGCTCCCTGATCTCAGTTGCGATGCCAAACCGGAATATGCTGTCACCCTTCGACAGGTATGTCAGATGGTGGAGCAGATGGGACGCATCCCATACGATATGATTCGTGCTTACCCTAGCATCACCTTCGGATTGGAAACCGCCTTTGCCTCGTTCTTCGATGCAGCAAAGAAGCAGAACTTAAGTGTCTCTGTTCCTGCAGAAATGGAGAACCTGGTAGATCTCTTCGACTCTCCTTTCGGAAAAGGAGAAGAGGGTATCACTATCAACGGACTGGTATGGATGGGTACTTACGAGGAAATGCTGGCACGACTGGAGGAGAAGCTCCAGGCGGGTTTCCATTGTGTGAAACTGAAGATTGGTGCCATTGATTTCTTCAAGGAACTCGATCTCATCAAGCGCATTCGTGATGTCTATACTCAGGAACAGGTAGAACTGAGAGTGGATGCCAATGGTGGTTTTCTGCCGGAGAATGCCATGAGCCAGTTGGAGGCTTTGGCTAAGTATGATATCCATTCCATTGAGCAGCCTATCAAGCAGCATCAGTGGCCTAAGATGGCGCAGCTCTGTAGAGAAACTCCGCTTCCTATCGCCCTGGATGAGGAGTTGATTGGTGTGAATGTCAGAAGTATGAAGGAGGCATTGCTCGATACCATTCGTCCACAGTATATCATCCTGAAGCCTTCGCTCCATGGTGGTATCTATGGTTGCAACGAGTGGATCCAGTTGGCCAGCCAGCGTGGTGTTGGCAGTTGGATTACCTCGGCATTGGAGAGTAACATCGGGCTGAATGCCATCGCCCATTATGCAGCCAAGGTATATGGACCGAATGTAGAGATGCCTCAGGGCTTAGGCACCGGTCAGCTCTTTACTGATAACATCCCAATGCCATTGGAAATCCGGGGGGATAAACTCTTTGTTGTAAAATAATATAATATAGTATTTTACCCCTATTTGTTTCGGCGGATTTGCAATCCGCCGCATCATTGGGTAACTATTGCGGATTTGTAATCCGCTAAGCAGGGTATAATTTAAATTATGACTTTAGAAGATTTCTTTTCTGAATGGAATAACGATAGCGACCGGGTACTGGTGCATACCAGTGGCTCCACGGGAAAGCCCAAGCCGATGATGGTGGAGAAGAAGCGAATGCTCAACTCCGCCCGCATTACTTGTGATTTCCTGGGATTGAAGCCTGGTGATAGCGCTTTGCTCTGTATGTCGCTTGATTATATCGCAGGTAAGATGGTGGTGGTGCGCAGTATTGAGCGCCATCTCCATCTTATTTCTGTTTCTCCTAGTGGTCATCCGCTGAAGAATATAGATTTGAAAGATGTAAATGGAAAAGATGTAAATGGGGAAATCACTTTTGCCGCCATGGTTCCGATGCAGGTGTATAACACCCTGCAGGTTCCTGAGGAGCGGGAGCGACTCACTCATATCCGCCATCTGATTATCGGAGGTGGAGCCATCGATGCATCCTTGGAAAAGGAACTCCAGGCTCTTCCTGGCAATATCGCTATCTGGAGCACCTACGGCATGACCGAAACCTTATCTCATATCGCCTTGCGAAGAATCAATGGCGCTGAGGCTAGCGAATGGTATCAGCCTTTTGATAGCGTGAAAATCAGTCAGACCGAAGAAGGCTGTCTCGTCATCGATGCCCCTCTGGTCTGTGCCGAAACCCTGGTAACGAATGATATTGTGGAAATAGAATCCTATATATATAATAAGGTGGAAAAACATGATAAGGTGGAAAAAAATGAAGTGGTGAAAAAACTTCGTTTCCGAATCAAGGGCAGAAAGGATAATGTTATCTGCAGCGGTGGTATCAAGATTCAGATAGAAGAAGTGGAGGCTCTCTTGAAGCCTCATCTTGAAAAGCCTTTCATGCTTGCCAAGAAGAAAGATGAGAAGTTTGGAGAAATTGCCGTTCTCCTGACTGAGGATGAGGATCTCAAAAAAGTAGAGGCGACTATCCGCCGCCTCTTATTTGGTAAATCAGATGATTCAAATAATTCATCTGAATCTAAAAGTCATAAATATTGGATTCCAAGGGAATACCTCCATGTAGATCATCTTCCGCTAACCGAAACCGGAAAGCCGAAGCGCTGCTGTTTGGCATAAAGATACAATAATGGCGGGTTGATAGCCCGCCATATTATATTATCCTTCTCTGAAGAAATCGAGTGCTTCCTTGATTTCTTCTGTTGTAGCGGTCTGGTTGATGCGGATATCTCCGATGGCTCCCAGCATGGTGAAGTTGATGATGCCATTCTGGTTCTTCTTGTCGTGATGCATCAGCTCAATCAGCTCGTCGTAGTCATCGCAGGTGATATTCAGCGTACCGTAGTTCTCCTTGATGAAGGTCACGGTCTGGCGCATCTTCTCTGTTGGGAATCCTGTCTTTGCCACACTGAGGTAAAGTTCTGGAATCAAACCGAATGCCACGGCATAACCATGAAGGATTGGCTTGCGCTTCAGCGCCCAGCTCTCGAAGGCATGACCGAAGGTATGTCCCAGATTCAAAGCCTTGCGGATGCCCTTCTCATGAGGATCCTGCTCTACGATGCGCTCCTTTACCTTCACGCTGTCGCCCACCATACGCTGCAACAGCTTCAGGTCTGGGGTGGCAAGATCGAAGCTTACCAGCTCTTCCCACATCGCCTCGGTAGAAATCAAGCCGTGCTTCAGCATTTCGGCATAACCCGAACAGATGTTCTCGGCATCCAGGGTTTTCAGGAACTCGGTGTCGAGAATCACGAACTTAGAATCGTTGAAAACACCTACCTCATTCTTCAAACCTCCAAAGTTGATGCCGGTCTTTCCACCCACAGATGCATCTACCATCGCCAGCAGGGTAGTAGGGATATTGATGAAGTTGATGCCACGCTTGAAGGTGCTGGCTGCAAAACCGCCGAGGTCGGTTACCATACCGCCTCCGAGGTTGATCATGCAAGAGTGACGTGAAGCACCACCTTCCTGCAGTCCCTTCCATACCATCATCAGGCTTTCTATGTCCTTATGACTGTCGCTAGCCGGAATCGTTATCACCTTGACTTCCTTCATGCAGTAGAATTTCTGCAAAACCGGAAGGCACATTTCCTGTGTGGTAGTATCTGTAAGCACAAACAGCTTGTCGTGCTCGCATTCTGAGAGAGCGCTTACCAGTTCGTTCTCCAGATGGGTTGATATGATTACTCTCTGATTCATAACATATATACTTTTAAAAGAAACTGACTTTCTGAGTCACCTTTTGTGGGCAACTCATTGTAAATTCGCTTGCAAAGGTACGTTAAATCAGAGACAAAACAAAATAAAAAGCACTTTTTTATCTATAAAAGTTTAAACCTTGATATATTTTATGCGTCAAAAGAAGCAGAATGCCCCAAAAAGAGCAGCTGTTTTTTACAATTGCGCTTTTATCGGGTCTAATCATGTAAGTAAGTCAAAAATATATAAGTAAGAAATAATAATAACGTCTATAATTAATGAAAAGATCTATTCTGATGATGCTTCTGGTGTTCGTAACCATGGCATCTTTTGCTCAGGATCGCTTGATTACCGGTGTGATTACTGACCGTGATACCAAGGATCCCGTAGAACAGGTAACGATTCAGTTACTCAAGACCGACAGTACCTATGTGTCGGGTGCTCTCAGCAATGAGCAGGGCCTCTTTCATATCAAGGCTCCTGCCAATGGCAAGTATTTACTCAAAATGTCGAGTGTAGGTTACAAGACTACCGTAAAGCGTATCGAGATTTCTGATGACAGGAATCTGGCGATGGGCAATGTGGTTCTCGGTGCAGATGCCATTATGCTGAAGGGCGCCGTGGTAACCGCCATGGCTCAGAAGGTGAACCTGAAGGAGGATACCTTCGTATATAACTCGGCTGCTTACCGCACACCGGAAGGTTCGGTGGTTGAGGAGCTGGTGAAGCGCCTGCCGGGTGCAGAGGTTAGCGACGATGGTACCATCAAGATTAATGGTAAGGAAGTGAAGAAGATTCTCGTGGATGGCAAGGAGTTTATGACGGGCGATACCAAGACTGCCCTGAAAAACCTGCCTACCAGCATCATCGACAAAATCAAGGCGTACGATGAGAAGAGTGATCTCTCTAAGGTAACCGGTATTGATGACGGCGAGGAGCAGACCGTGCTCGACTTCGGTGTGAAGAAGGGTATGAACAAGGGTTTGATTTCCAACATCGACCTGGGTGTAGGTAACAAGAGCCGCTACAATATGCGTGGTATGGGTGGTTACTTCAATGATAACAACCGATTCATGCTTTTTGCCAATGCCAATAATACCAGCGACCGAGGATTCGGTGGCGGTGGACCGGGTCGTGGCTTTGGTGGTGCGAATGGTTTGAATGCCAGTAAGATGATTGCTGCCAACTACAACTATGAGTTGAAGAACAAGTTCAAGTTCAATACTTCCCTCCGCTGGAACCACAGCGATGGCGATGTATGGAGCAGCCGTTCCAGCGAGAACTTCATGGGTAGCAGCAGCTCTTTCAGCAATAGCCTGAGCCAGAGTTTCTCCCGCAGCAACAGCTGGAATGGTAACATCCGATTGGAGTGGATGCCTGATTCCATGACCAATATCCTCTTCCGTCCTTCCATCTCCTGGAGTACCAGCGATGGATTGAGTGGCAGCCAGTCGGCTTCCTATAACAAGGATCCTTATACCATTACCTCCAAAGACCCTCTTTCTGAGGAAGGAATCGAAGAGTTGGACAAGGCTGAGGCTATGGTGAACACTCAGTTGACCAATGGCATCACCTATTCTGATAATAACAATATCAACGGTATGTTGCAGATCAACCGCAAGTTGGGCAACAAGGGACGTAACATCACCTTCCGTGTAGATGCCAAATATACGGATAAGGACAGCAAGAGCATCTCGCTCAACAATGCCAAGCTCTATCTCGTACAGACGGCAGAGGGTAAGGATTCTACGTATCAGACCAACCGCTATAACCTGACTCCTTCGAAGAATTACAGTTATGCGGGACAGTTGACCTATAGTGAGCCACTCTGGAAGGCAACCTTCCTGCAGTTCAGCTATAAGTTTACTTACAGCTACTCCAAGAGCGACCGCAGCACCTACGATTTCAGCAAGTATGCGATGAGTGGTGATTATGAGTATCGTGGTTGGGACAGCTATCTGAATCCGTTTGCCGGTCATCTCGAAGATTACAAGGATGATGAGTTGAGCCGTTTCTCTGAGTATCGCAACTACAATCATGACATCCAGGTGATGATGCGATTCATCCGTCAGAAGTACAACCTGAACTTCGGTGTGATGGTTCAGCCACAGCAGTCTAAGTATATTCAGGATTATCAGGGAGTGCATGTAGATACAGTTCGCAATGTGGTGAATGTGAGTCCAACGCTCGATTTCCGCTATCGTTTCTCAAAGATGAGCAACCTGCGAATCAACTACCGTGGTACTACTTCGCAGCCAAGCATCTCACAGTTGCTTGATATCACCGACAACAGCGACCCGCTGAACATCTCGATGGGTAACCCTGGCTTGAAGCCTTCGTTCACCCAGAACTTCCGATTGTTCTACAACAACTTCGTGCAGAACCACAACAAGGGTGTCATGACCTTCATCAACTTCTCTACCACCAACAATAGTATCAGCAACAAGGTGACCTACGATGAGAAGACTGGTGGTAGAATCACCCGACCTGAGAATATCAATGGCAACTGGAATGTGATGGGAGCCTTCATGTTCAACTGCTCTATCGACAGTGCCGGAGTCTGGAACCTGAATACCGATACCAATTTGGGTTACAACAACTACGTGAGCTATCTGAGTCTCGACAAGCAGTCAGATTCCCAGAAGAATACCACCCGAAGCACCACTTGGAGAGAGCGCCTCTCTTTCAGCTATCGCAACGACTGGTTGGAGCTCTCGCTCGATGGAACATTGAATTATAACCATGCCAAGAACAAGTTGCAGCCAAACAGCAACCTTGATACCTGGCAGTTCTCTTATGGACCAAGCATGACGCTTACAGCTCCTTGGGGAACCAGCTTGAACTCAAGCCTCTCTATCAGCAGTCGCCGTGGCTATAATGACAGCAGCATGAACACCGATGAGTTGGTATGGAATGCGCAGCTCTCTCAGGGTTTCCTGAAGGGCAAGCCTCTCACCATCATGCTGCAGTTCTACGATATCCTTCGTCAGCAGAGCACCTTCTCTCGTGCCATTTCTGCTACATCCCGTACGGATACGGAGTATAATGCCATCAACAGCTATGCGATGCTTCATGTGGTATATCGCTTGAATCTCTTCGGAGGCAAGCAGGCACGTCAGGGTGGTCCTGATGGAGGACCTGGTGGTCGTCCTGACTTCCGTGGTCGTCCATTCAATGGTGGTCGTCCTGGAGGTGGTCCTGGTAGAATGTTCTAACGGAATGTTTGGATAAAGATAGATTTTCAGGATAAAATTCAAATAGGTATGACAAAAGAAATCCCCGCTCTTCTTGATGAGGAGCGGGGATTATTCTTTCTATGTTAAATAGCGAGGTGAAGCGCTATTTTTCATTTTCTTGATTAGAGAGTGAACTTGTAACCTACAGTAATCTGGATTACGTTGTTGTAGTGATCAACGTTATCTGCAATCTTAGTTACACCGATGTTGTAACGAGCATCGAAAACAATGTTCTGGTACTCGTAAGAGAGACCTACAGGGATAGAGAGATCTACGGTCTTAACGTCTTCTGCATCATCCTTGTTTACCAGGAAGCCTGGCTGCAAACCTGCCTTGAGAGCAAGACCAGCTACAGGATAATAGTTCAATGTGATAGGTACATTGATATAGCCTGGGTTCCATTTACCACCTTCAAAAGTCATACCTGCAACTTTTACATCCTTGGCCTTGAAGCCCTGTACAGAATAGAGAGCACCTACAGCAACACCTAAGTTACTTGATGCCTGATACTGCAACTCAGCACCAGCTGCGAAACCAGCCTTCCAGTCGTTATCACCGATTGTAGCAACGTTCAAACCTACCTTAGGCTGGAGAGTTGTTGTACCTGCAGCCTGCTGTGCGAAAGCACCTACTGAAGACAGCACCATAGCTGCCATAACAAATAATTTTTTCATAATCTCTAAATTATAAAATTAATAGTATGTTAATACTCACGATTGAGTAAGTTGGTAATCAGCTTATACTCTGATACCATAAATAACTGGTTGCAAAGATATAGGTTTTCTCTATTCGCTCCAAACTTTTTAAGCTTTATTTTCCATCATATTGCAAAATATAGCATACTTGTTCCCATATCGTATGTTTTTAGAAATTATTATCCCCTTTTTCTTGCAAACTGTCGGCTTTTAGGGAAAAGAAAAAGAGGATATAACTGATGCTATATCCTCTTTTGGTTATTTATGAATCTTCTTCGTCCCAGTCTTCTTCATCGAATCCAAACATGGCTGGATCAACGAAGGCATCCAGGGCACGGCGTTCTTTCTTGGTTGGGCGACCTGTGCCTCTTGCTCTATCTACGAATCCGCTGATGCGACTCATCTCCAGCAGTTCATACTGCTTAGGATCGGTCACGTTCTTATAGACTCCGAAGAGCATTTTGGCTCCTACACGCTGCTCTATGCAGTCGAGTACCTCAAAAGAGTAGGTGATAGGGGCTTTCTTCACGCTCACCACGTCGCCACGCTTAATGATGAAGGAGGGTTTACGGGTTACGCCGCCTACAGTTACTCTGCCATTCTTGCAGGCATCGGCAGCAATGCTGCGAGTCTTGTAAATGCGGGCTGCCCAAAGCCACTTGTCTATTCTTGCAGATTCTTTCATGATTATTTCTTTCCTAGCTTGTTAAACTGGTTCATGGTGATATCGATACCAGCCAATACGAAGCTCTTGATGATCTCTACACCCAGGTCGATGGCAGGCTGAAGCTGCTTCATATCTTCCTCGGTATATTTGCCAAGTACCCAGTCTATCTGTCCGCCACGAGGATAATCGTTGCCGATACCCATACGGAGTCGGGCGTAGTTCTGACCGATAAGCTGCTGGATATGTCCCAAGCCGTTGTGACCACCATTGCTTCCATTAGCCTTCAGACGGAAAGCGCCGAGAGGCAGGGCAAGCTCATCACTGATCACCAGGAGGCGGCTCTGGTCAATCTTTTCCTGATTCAGCCAATATCTCACGGCATTACCACTCAGGTTCATGAAGGTGGTAGGCTTCAGCAGGATAATCTTTCTTCCCTTGAGCGTAGTCTCGGCAACGAAGCCATATCGCTTATCCTCAAAATGAATATTGGACGCTTTAGCAAAAGCGTCCAATACCATAAATCCTGTGTTGTGCCTGGTATCAGCGTATTCGTCGCCAGGATTACCAAGCCCACAAATCAAATATTTATCCAATGTTTGATAATGCTTTACTCAGGTTCGTAAAATCTTTGATGACTATCGATTAAGCCTCCTCCTCAGCAGCAGCCTGTGCAGCGAGCTGAGCGTTACGTGTCATCTTGATAGAGCAAACTACAACAGCCTTGCTTGTAGCCAACTCGAGACCCTCGAATGAGAGGTCACCTACCTTGATGCTCTTACCAATCTTCAACTCTGTAACGTCGATATCGAGGTGCTCAGGAATAACCTGGTAAGGAGCTGTAACGTTGATCTTACGGATAGAGAGGTTCATACGACCACCATCACGTACACCCTGTGCAAGACCTACCAACTTCACTGGAATACCGATAGTGATAGGCTTCTGGTCGTTCACCTCGTAGAAGTCAACGTGCAGAGGAGCGTCTGTTGTTGGGTGGAACTGAATCTCCTTCATGATAGCTGTGTGGCTCTCACCGTCGATGATGAGGTTGATAACATATACATGAGGAGTGTAGATGATCTTACGCAACTCAGCGAATGGAACTGCGAATGACAAAGCCTCAGGAGCACCGTTCTCACCCTTCTTCTCACCATAAAGGTTACATGGAATCAAACCTTCCTTACGCAATGTCTTAGAAGCTTTCTTGCCAAGGTCTGTACGCTTCTGACCTGTTACATTAATCTCTTTCATTTGTGTTACTCTAAATTAAGTTGTTAAAAAAATAATTTTGCCTTAACTCGCCATCACACGGATTAGCTTTGTTTGAAGCATGCCTCGCGAGTGTTTCTCGTAAAGCGGGTGCAAAATTACTACTTTTATTTGGAATATGCAAATTTCTGGGCGATATTTTCTCCAAAATGCCTGTTAAATATCTAAAACTCATCTCCTAACCTTAAAAAAATAGAAATTATTGCCCCTTTTCTTGCATATTATATATTAAATATGTAAATTTGCACTGTTTTAGGTAATTATATAAATAAATCTTTTAAATTATTAGAGAATGATTAATAGGGATTTGATAAGACGTAAGATTGTGCAGTTAACCTACGCATACTATCAGAACAGCAATCATAATATTGATAATGCTGAAAAGGAGCTGTTGTTTGCTCTTTCTAAGTCGTATGACTTGTACAACTATATGTTGCAACTCATTGTAGCTCTTACCCAGGAGGCACAGAAGCGCTATGAGGTAGAGGTGGCTCGTGCTCAGCGTGAGGGTGCTCCAGAGCCTTCTTCAAGATTCGCATACAATAGATTTGCTGTGCAGTTGGAAGAGAACAAGATGCTCGCCGACTGGGCTGATGTGAAGAAGTCTTCTTGGGAAGAGGATATCGAAACAGTACGCAAGATTTATACTGCCATCGTCTCCAGCGATCTCTATGCCAGCTATATTGACGGTTCCATGACCAAGGATCATGAGGAAGAACTTACCGATTATGCATACGACCGCGAGTTTTGGCGCCGTGCTTACAAGACCTTCATTCTGAACAATGATGATCTCGATGCTTTGCTCGAGGAGAAGAGCCTCTACTGGAATGATGACAAGGATATCATCGATACCTTCGTGCTGAAGACCATCAAGCGCTTCGAGCCAACCAGTAAGGCTGATCAGGAATTGCTTCCGGAATATAAGGATGAAGAGGACCGAGACTTTGCCCGCAAGCTCTTCCGTGCTACATTGCTCAACTGCGATGCTTATCAGCACTATATCGGTGATGCTTGCCGCAACTGGGATTTCAACCGCCTGGCTTATATGGATGTAGTAGTCATGCAGATTGCCATTGCCGAGCTGATGACTTTCCCTGGCATTCCTGCTACGGTTACCATCAATGAGTATGTAGATCTTGCCAAGCTCTATAGTACTCCTCGCAGTGGTGGCTATGTAAACGGCATGCTCGATACCATCGCCCGCTTCCTCATCTCTCGTGGCTTGATCCAGAAGGAGTTGCCTGAGCGCAAGGGTGGTCATCATGGACCTCATGGACCTCATGGACATAAGGAAGGCTAATGTATAGAGTGTATATATATAATGTACGCGCGTACATTATATATATGAATACTTTCGATCATATATAGTGATATTCAAGAATAAACAACATTAATCAATTAGAATAAAGACATGACAAATTTAGTATTGCAGGCTGCTGCTGGTGGTAGCAGTATGAGTTTCCTCATTATGATGGTAGCTATCTTCGCTATCATGTGGTTCTTCATGATTCGTCCTCAGCAGAAGAAGCAGAAAGAGATACGTAAGTTCCAGAATTCTTTGGCAGAGGGTACAAAGGTGGTTACTGGCGGTGGTGTGTATGGCACTGTTAAGCGCATAGATCTCCAGGCTAATACAGTAGATGTAGAGATTGCACGTGGTGTTGTCATCACTGTTGCTAAGGGTTACGTTTTCGCAGACGCAGCTAGCCAGACTCCTAACGCATAGTAGTCTATTCATAGGATTCTGATGCATAGTATTGGAAACATATTGAAGGCTGTCAGAAACTTCCTGTTCAGTGGCCTGAATAAGGAGTTTCTGATTTTTTTATTCTTTCTCGCTCTCAGTGGCGCCTTCTGGTTGATGATGACGCTCAATGAGACCATGGAGAGGGAATATAAGATTCCTATGCGCCTGGTGGGAACACCACGTAATGCGGTGATAACAGGAGATTTGCCTGATACCGTGCGCATTACGGTGCGTGATAAGGGATTCACCCTGATAACCTATGCTTTCCGTCCGCTTAATTTCAAGTTTAACAACTATGCAGATGAAACAGAGGGACAGGGTGTGATTCCGGTAGCTGATGTCCAGAAGCAGATTCTCTCGCAGCTCTATGGTTCGAGCAAACTCCTGCAGGTAAAGCCGGGTAAGTTTGATTTCTACTTCACCTATGGTGCTTCCAAGAAGGTGCCGGTGGTGTTCAGGGGAAAGATTACGACCAGCAAGAGCTATTATCTGGCGCATACCGATTTTTTCCCTTCTACGGTTACCGTATATGCCAACAAGCGACAGCTCGATGAGGTCAAGTCTGTAGAGATCGTACCTTTCTATTACCGCAACCTCCAGGATACCATCCGGGAAAATGTGCGCATCAAGAAGATTCGAGGCGTGAAGGTAATGCCTGATATGGTTCGACTGGCTGTGTATCCGGATATCCTGACCGAGGAAACGGTGGATGTTCCGATTACGGCTATCAATATGCCGCCCGATAAGGTGCTCAGAACTTTCCCGTCCAAGGTGTCGGTGAAGTTCACCATCGGAGCTAGTCTCTTCAGAACCATCAAGCCTAGCCAGTTTACGGTGGTAGTGGATTATAATGAAATCGCTGCCAATCCTTCAGATAAGTGTACCCTGCAGCTGCGTAGTGTGCCTCGTTCGGTGAGCAAGGCATCGCTGGAAATGGAAACGGTAGATTATCTGCTGGAACAGCAATGATGATTGATAATTTATAATTTATAATTCATTGTTATGAAGATAGCTATAACGGGGGGCATAGGTAGCGGAAAGAGCTATGTGTGCAGAATCCTGGAGAAGCACGGCATCAGGGTTTACGACTGCGATGCCGGGGCTAAGCGGTTGATGAGGCAGGATGCTGACTTGCAGGCGGGCTTGAAGAAGTTGGTCGGTGAGGAGGTTTACAGTGCAGATGGTATCTTGCAGAAACCGGTGCTTGCCCAGTTTATCCTGACAGGCGAGGCAAACAAGCAGGCGGTAAACGATGTGGTGCATCCCGCAGTGGCACGTGATTTCGAGCAGAGCGACTGTGAGTGGATGGAGAGTGCCATCCTCTTTGATAGTGGGTTCCATCGTCGTACCCATTTCGATAAGGTGGTATGTGTCTCGGCTCCCGTTGCCGTTCGCCTGCAGCGCATCATGCAGCGCGATCATATCTCTCAGGAGAAGGCGCAGCAGTGGATAGATGCCGTGATGCCGCAGGAAGAGCTGATAGCCCGTTCGGATTATGAAATCGTGAATGATGGGGTGAGGGATGTAGAAGCGCAGGTAGTGCATCTGCTCGATCTGCTCAATCCATCAGATAATTGATCATATTAAAAAATAAAAATAGATTATAATAGACAATGGAAACAATTCTTTCAATTGCAGGCAAACCAGGCCTTTACAAATTGGTATCAAGAGGTAACAGAACTCTTATCGTTGAGACTCTCGACGAAACTCACAAGCGTGTGCCAGCTTTCGCTACAGACCGTGTAACCAGCCTTGGTGACATCGCTATGTACACAGATGCAGACGAGGTGCCATTGTGGGAGGTACTCGACAGCGTAAGCAAGAAGGAAGAGGGCAAGCCAAGTTCTTTCAACTACAAGAAGGCTCCTGCTGCTGAGCTTCACGATTACTTCGCTGAGGTTCTTCCTAACTACGATCGCGACCGTGTACACGACAGCGACATCAAGAAGCTCCTCCAGTGGTACAACATCCTCGCTAAGTATGGTATCACAGATTTCAAGGCTACTCTTGCTCCAACAGAGGGTGAGAATGTAGATGATCGTGCTGAGCAGGTTGCTGAGTAAGATTCATTTAGAATACTGATTATACCAATACGCCCAGAGCCAACGAGGTTTACCCCATACGCCCTGAAAGGGCAGAAACTCTTAGCCCAGGGCATCGCCCTGGGTAATGTTGGCAAAAAACAAAAGTCGCCCTGAAAGGGCAAAAGCTTTCAATTTCAAAGCTTTTGCCCTTTCAGGGCGACTTGGTTTATTTGTTTTTTTCTATCTTTTTCAATTCCTTCTCAAATCTTCTTCGATACATTTCGCCCGCTATGGTCAAACCGAACGGGAAGGCAACCCAGATGCCCAGCAATCCCATGCCGCAAGGGAAACCGAGGGTATAACCCAATGGCAATGAGATAACGAAATAGGCGATGAAGGCATAGAGCACCATCGGCTTCACGCAGGCAATGCCTCGAAGCGCATTGGCAAAGGTGTATTGCAGACCATCGCCAAACTGATAAACCATCATCAGGATAATCAGCGTAGCTACATACGCCTGTACCTCTACGTTATCATTAAACCATCCACCTATCTGGTGGCGGAGCAGAAGTACCGGCAGACCCATGCAGAGTGAGAACAGCAGGTTCAGTCGGAATCCGTCGTAGGCATTGAGGCGAACGGCGGCATAGTCTTTCTGACCCATAAAGTGGCTCACACGGATGGCCATGGCTGCTGCCATACCCGAAAGCACGAGGTAGAAGAGCTGCGAAATGGTAATCATTACCTGGTGAGCTGCCAATGGAATGGTGCCGAGCCAGCCTACCATCACGCAACTCAGCGTAAAGGCAGCCGATTCCATACCTAGCTGGAGAGCCACCGGCCAGCCCAGTCGGTTCATCTCCTTGAAATCCTTCCTGTTTACGCAACTGTGTACAATGTCATAACTGTAGGTTCTGAAATTCCTGCAGGTCACTACCATTCCAACCATCGCCAGTGCCATCAGGATTCTACTTGCCAGGGTAGAGATTCCTGCTCCGAGCAATCCCAGTTCCGGGAAGCCAGCCACACCGTAGATGAGCACCCAGTTGCCCAGGATGTTCACGATGTTACCGCCTATCATCGCCCACATTGCCACCTTGGTCTGTCCGATTCCGTCGAGGAATTGCTTCATGGTATAGAAGATTCCCATGAAGAGCACCGATGCCAGATTCACCAGAAAGTAAGGGCGGATAAGCTCCAGTAGTTCCTCCGGCTGTCCGATATGTGCCAGGTTGAGATAGAGCAGGATGAGGGCAAGGGTGAAGATGCCTCCCGTCAGCATGTTGGCAAGGAAGGAGTTGCGCACCTTCTGACCGATGACGTCGGTACGTTCCTCTCCGTAGAGTCTGCCGATGATAGGGGTGAGTCCGTAGGTGAATCCCATATAGGATACAAATACAAGACCGAAGATATTGTTTACCAGTCCTGCTGCCGCCAGTTCGGGAGTACTGTGATGACCGATCATCAGCGTGTCGGCGAATCCCAGGATGATGGTTCCCAGTTGTCCGATGATGATAGGAAATCCTATCGAGAGCAGTTCGCGGTAATGATGTTTCTTGTGCATTGTCATTGCTTTACTATGGTTGTTTATATTGCTTTTTAATTACTAATCTTTTTCTTGATGTTCTGAACTTCCGTTTAGATGTGCAAAGTTACTGCTTTATTCAGTAACTACCAAATTTTTCATTCAGAAAAAGATTTTTTCTTCCTTTTATTTGGAGTTGTCGGATAAAAGTACTATTTTTGCATTATCAATCAACTGACAATCAGATTTATAAACCAAAAACAATTATACCGTTATGAACAACATTCCATTAGTATTTTGGCTCATCCCGATAGCCAGCGTTGTAGCATTGGGTATGGCATGGTTCTTCTTCCGTTCGATGATGAAGGAAGATGAGGGAACCGACAGAATGAAAGAGATTGCGGCGCATGTAAGAAAAGGTGCGATGGCTTATCTCAAGCAGCAGTACAAGGTGGTGACCATCGTCTTTGTGGTGCTCGCCATCGTCTTCGCCTTCATGGCTTACGTACTGAAAGTGCAGAATCCGTGGGTTCCGTTCGCATTCCTTACGGGTGGTCTCTTCTCCGGACTGGCAGGCTTCTTCGGTATGAAGACGGCTACCTATGCTTCGGCTCGTACTGCCAACGGAGCACGCTCAGGACTTGACAGGGGATTGAAGATTGCCTTCCGCAGCGGTGCCGTGATGGGACTTGTCGTGGTAGGACTCGGTCTGCTCGATATCGCCATCTGGTTTGTTGTTCTGAACGCCGTATATGCCGGCGAGGCAACCGCCCTCGTTACCATCACCACTACGATGCTTACCTTCGGAATGGGTGCTTCTACCCAGGCTCTCTTTGCCCGAGTGGGAGGAGGCATCTATACCAAGGCTGCCGATGTGGGAGCCGACCTGGTGGGTAAGGTGGAGGCGAACATCCCTGAAGATGATCCCCGGAATCCGGCTACCATTGCCGATAATGTAGGAGATAATGTGGGTGATGTTGCCGGAATGGGTGCCGACCTTTACGAGAGCTATTGCGGTTCCATTCTTTCTACAGCCGCACTGGGAGCTACCGCTTTTGCCATGAACGGCGATATGCAGCTCCGTGCCGTCATCGCTCCTATGGTCATCGCAGCCATCGGCATCTTCCTCTCGCTCATCGGCATCTATATGGTTCGTACCAAGGAGGGCGCATCCATGAAGGATCTGCTCCATTCCCTGGGATTAGGTACCAATGTCAGTGCCGGTCTTATCGCCGTGGCTACCTTTATTATATTATATCTCCTGGGTATCGAGAACTGGCTCGGACTCTCATTCTCTGTCATCAGTGGATTGGTGGCTGGTGTCATCATCGGTCAGGCTACGGAGTATTATACTTCACAGAGCTACCGACCAACCCAGAAGATTGCCGAGGCATCAGAGACGGGTCCTGCCACGGTGATTATCAAGGGAATAGGAACGGGAATGATCTCTACCATGGTGCCTGTGGTTACCATCTCCGTAGCCATCATGCTCAGCTATCTCTGTGCCAATGGTTTTGATATGTCGCTCTCAGCCAAGTCTATCAGCGTAGGACTTTATGGCATAGGTATTGCAGCCGTGGGTATGCTGTCAACGCTGGGTATCACCCTGGCAACGGATGCTTACGGTCCTATTGCCGACAATGCCGGAGGTAATGCGGAGATGAGCGGACTGGGTAAGGAGGTGCGTGAACGTACCGATGCACTCGATGCACTTGGCAATACCACTGCTGCCACAGGTAAAGGCTTTGCCATCGGTTCAGCAGCTCTTACTGCTTTGGCGCTTCTTGCATCTTACATTGAGGAAATCAAGATTGCCATGATTCGTGCCGTAGAGAATGGCAAGCAGTATGTGGATGCAGCCGGAAACATCTTTGATCCATCGAATGCCACTACCATCGATTTCATCAATTTCTTCCAGGTGAATCTCATCAATCCGAAGGTGCTGGTGGGTGCTTTCCTGGGAGCGATGGCAGCCTTCCTGTTCTGTGGACTGACGATGGGAGCTGTAGGTCGTGCGGCTGAATCTATGGTTCAGGAAGTACGTCGCCAGTTCCGTGAGATCAAGGGAATCCTTGAGGGCAAGGCTACGCCTGATTATGGAAGATGTGTGGAGATCAGTACGCGAAGTGCTCAGCGTGAGATGATTATCCCGTCTCTTCTTGCCATCATCATTCCGATAGTAGTAGGTCTGGTTTTGGGAGTAGCCGGAGTCTTGGGTCTTCTTATGGGCGGACTTGCAGCCGGCTTCACGCTTGCCGTCTTCATGTCCAATTCTGGTGGTGCATGGGATAATGCCAAGAAGATGATAGAGGAGGACAACTTCGGAGGCAAGGGTAGTGAGAATCACAAGGCTACGATTGTAGGTGATACCGTTGGTGATCCGTTCAAGGATACCTCGGGTCCATCCCTCAATATCCTCATCAAGCTGATGTCGATGGTAAGTATCGTGATGGCAGGTTTGACCATTGCCTTCTTGTAAGACTGAGGTTTAAGGTCTTAAAACACATGAGAAGATTTTGAACGCTTTAGTAAATAACTTTACAAAGTTTCTATACCAAAAAACTACCCTTAAGGAAAGAAAAACTTTCCCTTAAGGAAAAATATTTTTTCCCTTAAGGATATTTTTATTTTTCCTTAAGGGAAAAGCCAACATCTCTTCTTCCCTCATTTTTCTGTTGTTTGAACCGGAGAAATAAAAATCAGAGTTATATTTACAATATGGTCACTGCAGTTTTTTTTCCCTTTCATAATACATCCTGATTACTTTTAAACAAGCATTCTGAATTGAAACCGACTGGAGGGGAAGACTGAAGTTCCAATTATGAGTTGGTTTGTCCTTGACGAAATATTTGCATTCGAAACCACTATTTCGGAAACATCAATAATGTTCAAACAAATAAAAAAGCTTAAATTGATAAGCAAATATACTGATATTCAGTTTTTTTTATTAACTTTGCATTCGAAACCGCTATTTCGGAAACGGCGGTTTCGAAAATAACATTAAAAAAGAAACTATAAAAAATGGAGTTCTTCGGAAGACAAAACGAAATAAAAGAATTTCAATATCGGATACCAGGGGTTGTCGATGGAGGACATGTAAAATTGTGTGGTATTTATTCCACGATTATGGATATTAATTATAAGAATGTATCTTCTTGATTGCAAGGATGTTTCTTTCTGGGTTCAAGAATATATCTTTTGGAGTTCAAGAACATATCTTTTGGGGTTCAAGTAAGTATCGTTTGGGGTACAAGCATATGTCTTTCGGGGTTCAAGGAAGTATCTTCTTGAACGTTGTCACTAGGCTCAGCAGACGTGCTGAGCCTAGTCGGCAGGTTTGCTGACTGCAGTCAGCACGTCCGTTGAGCTTAGTGGCAACACCTTTAAAGCGTACAACTATACACCTCTTAGTTGTACGACTATATATGACTTTCTCATCCTTTTGTTGCTATTCTCCGCAAATTTGCGGAGAATAAGCCAAATAATCTCCGCAAAACTTGCAATATTCGATAAAAATGTCTATTTTTGCAGGTACATTTAAAATGAAAGATTAAAAATGCGGCAATGATGAGAGGAACAAAATATATTTGGCAGCAAGAAGGTTGGCCCCACATGCAATGGGATGAAAACAGTTTCAGCAATATCTTGGCAGAAATCAATTTGCTAAGAGGTAAATTGCTGGGTAGAGTTTCTATGTTCGGTTTTGAAGAACAGAACCTGTCTATGTTGGAGTCTATGACTCAGGAAATTGTACACTCTGCAAAAATTGAAGGTGAGGAATTGAATAGAGATAGTGTCCGCTCGTCTGTAGCCCGTCAATTAGGACTGGAGTATGAAGGTTTGAAAAACTCCGATCATTATACAGAAGGAGTAGTACAGGTAATGATAGATGCAGTGCAGCAGCATGATATGCCGTTGGATGCCGAGCGTTTATTCTCATGGCATGCAGCTCTGTTTCCTACAGGAAGAAGTGGTATCCATAAAATTCTGGTGGGCGATTGGCGTCAGGGTGAAGAGCCTATGCAGGTGGTTTCAGGACCATTAGGTCATGAGAAGATACATTATGAAGCTCCGGCAAGCAAGGATGTACCAGATATGATGTCAGATTTTCTCCGCTGGTTTGATTCTGAGAATACGCTTGATCCATTGGTCAAGACTGCCGTGATGCACCTTTGGTTTGTCACGATTCATCCATTTGATGATGGCAATGGTCGTATTTGTAGAACCTTGACGGAATTGTTGTTATCCCGTGCCGATCAGACCTCCCAGCGATACTACAGTCTTTCTTCTGAAATTCTGAATCATCGTAAAGATTATTATCAATATTTGGAGCAGGCACAGAAAGGAGGTCTTGACGTGACACCTTGGATTCAATGGTTTTTACAGACATTGAAGTTGGCGTTGGAAGCAGCTTTTGAGAAAACTGAAGGAGTGTTACGCAAGTCCAGATTTTGGGATGCGCATCGTTCTGTTTCCATCAACGAGCGTCAGCGTAAGGTTCTCAATATGCTTTTTGATGGTTTCGAAGGGAAGCTGAATTCTTCCAAATGGTATAAGATTAATCATTGCTCTCAAGATACCGCCAATCGTGATATCAGGGATTTGATAGCCAAGGGTATATTAAAACCAACGGGAGAGGGAGGAAGAAGTACCAATTATGAGTTGGTTTCTCTCTGAATTTTCGATAAAATAGCTTATATTAAATCAGATACTTAGCCTGTGTGTGGCATTAGTGGCATTAAAATAGAAAAACATTTTGTTTTATGTTTTCCGTCAGGCGTTCTAGCGGATTTGCAATCCGCTATGGAAAAATGTTCGACCGATAAAACCTGGGGATTTGCAATCCCCATCCAACCATAGTGAAAGGATTGGTTACGTTGTCGTAAGTAGTTTCAAGAATTTTTTTAGCTTGAAAACCAGAGAAAAAAGGAAAAAAATATCGTGATACATCAGAAAACATTAGAAACAGTGAAGTAACTGGATTCTTTTTTGTACTTTTGTACGTGAAAATAAAAAGCAGGGCTTATGGAATCGAGATTTTTAACCAATTATACAGAGACAACATTCTTGTCAACCATTCAGATGAACTTGCGTCGCTGCAAGGCATTTGATTTCTCAGTCAGCTTTATCAAGAAAGCCGGCCTGGTACTCCTGTCTAAAGATATCAAAGCAGCTGTAGAGCGTGGAGTCAAAGGAAGAATCTTTCAATGTGTGCGAAAAATTAAATGTCGAGATTTATTGTGTCGGTTTCTTTTTGATGAGGAGGGCACTAAGTATGAATACTGCATAATTGAATTTTAAGTGTTTTGTAGTTTAATTGTTGTATTGTTTAAGTTAAGTATAATCTCTTTTTTTTATGAAAATAATTATAAATTGTAAATCGATTAATCGGGTTTGGGATAATCTGCGTACATTTATTTTTGATAATAAATTGTTGGTATGTTTTATTGGTGCTTATTTCTGCTTTGATAAGACATTGGAATCATTATTCGCTGCATATTTGTTACCTATATTGAAGGGCTTTACTGTTAGTGTGATGTCAACAGTTGTGTTTGCGATACTATTGGTCTGGATTGTTATTGATATTTTTAGAAAGTTTCATAGACGATTTATCGTAAGTAATCAAACTGTAGGCTTCTGGCTGTTTATGCTAGTTCTTTGGGGAAAGTATCGTCTTGGTGCAGATTCGGCTTATACATCATATATTCCTTTTCTTTGTTATGTCGATTTTATTCCAGTTCTCACAGGAGAATATCTATTGTTGGGATTATTATGTCGTATTTTTAAGAAAGAAAAAAACTTTACTGGAGGATTTGGGGTTGATGAGCCAATAACAAGTAGTGAGGATGATTTGTTGGGTAGAAAAATATATGCCCAAGATGCTGCAAAAAAGTTGTTGGCAACAAATACAGAAAAAAATGCCTTTACATTTGGTGTTATTGCCCCTTGGGGAAATGGTAAGACCTCTTTTTTGTATATGTTGAAAGAGCATATAGATAATAATTGGGCTGGTGATGTAGTTACCATTTCATTTCATCCATGGAAATATGGAAAGTCATCTAATTTAACATATTTGTTCTTTGAAGAATTAAGTAAATCTTTAGCGCCATATAGTACTTCTTTTTCTTATGATATAATTCGTTATGCTCGTACTGTGTCTAGTATTGAGAATTCTACGACGAAATTTCTTGGAAGTATATTGGGGTGTTTTGCCTCTCAAACAGTTGAAGAACAGTATGAGGATTTGAAGAAGAATATCAGCAATATACAGAGAAAAATAGTTGTCTTTATTGATGATATAGATCGTTTAGGGCCAAATGAAATAGAGGAGTTGTTTAGATTAGTACGAAATACATCAAACTTGCCTTTTATGTATTTTGTTATAGCTTATGATAAAAAGTATGTCGTGGATAGTCTTAATAGTATCTTTCCATCCCATAGCCTAAGTTATTCTCAAAAGATACTACAAGAAGAGTTTTTCCTTCCTATTATCAAAAATAATGAGTTGAAAGTTGTTCTGCGGGAAAAATTATCTGTTTTTTTGAATACAGAAGAAATGGAACAGGTAGACAAACTGCTTAACAGAGAATTGTTTAATTCAATTAATGTGTTTAATTATCTAGGAAATATAAGGGACATAAAACGCCTTGCAAATGCTTTACTTTTACATCTTAAAAAACTTCATGGTGAAATCGATATCTGTGATTATGTTATAATGGAAATTTTAAGACAGCAGTATCCTTTTGTCCTAGAACTTATTGTTGATAGAAAGGATGATATTTTGTTGTGTAATAATAGTGGAAAATATGTTTGTTTTAATGGAAAAAATGGTCCTGAAGAAAAGGATGATATTCTTTCTAAAATGTATCCCTTTAAGGGTTTTAATATCTTAGAATACATAGAGAAAAATAGTGAAGCACTATCTGTGCCTAAAGCTAAGATTGATAGTTTGAAGAAGTTACTGGATGCTCTTTGGGGTGAATATAGAACACAAAGTAGTAAGGGAATTAATGTACCTGAATATACCCAAAGGTATTTGCATACTTCTATATTGGATTCTGACGTTTCTGATGTGCAATTTGAAAAAATGATGAAATTACCTTTTGAAGTAATGAAACCGACATTGCAGGAATGGATGGTTAATAAGTCATACTCTTTGGTGAAAAAAGTTGAAGAGATAGATGCCCAAAATAAAGCAGATGCTTATAAGCAACTTCATATGTTGTTTTATCTGGGCTCTATAGGGAATAAGTATAAACCCGAATCTCGGGTGATGGTAGAACGAATTAAAAAGTTGAAGGACCTGAATGCAGAACCACATAACTACCTTACAGAAGATAAAGATGAATTCTTAAAATGCTTAGATGAAAATGGTATCAATAGTTTTATGCTAGATTTTTTGTGTGAATTGTTTTGCAATGGTTCATTTGTGGATGATTTTATTCTATCTGAAGATGAGGTTATTGCGATTCAACAAAAGATCTTTTTGCAATATTTAAAAGAAAAACATCCAATGATTGATGTATTATATTGCTGGCGAGATACTTCACATGAAGTTTGGATTTCTCATAGTGATGGGTATAGACATAAAGAAATAAAACATTCTGATATATCACGCAAAGCGATGAAGGATTATGCGATAAATCACATAGAAGAATTCGCAGAGAATACCATTTCGTTTTTGCGACCAAATACTGATCGACAATATTATATAAGTAATGTCGTTTCTCATATATGGCAAGGTTGGGATGAATACTATAAATTTGTAAATGGTTTAAATATTCAATCAGCTAAGCTTAATGAATATAAAAAGTTTCTCGAAGAGTTTAAGAAAGCAGATTTTAAGAATTCTGTCTATTTTGATTTTAAAGAGATGCATTTTGACTCATAAACTTTTATGAGTAATGTACTTTAGTAGCGATAGCGATGTATTGGTGCTAAGCGTAGCAGTAATCGGTACCATACCCAGCTATCGCTGCCAGCTCTATTTGATAACATATATTCCATCCTGTTCTATTTCTCGAAGAAGGTATGGGTTGATGTGCTTATGCTTTCTTACTAAATCTACGGGACTTTCAAGTAGGTTTTCTAGATAACGCTTTAGTCTAACAACAAGGAATGCCTTAGGTTCCATTTCTACACATATATCCACGTCACTATCTTCTTTCTGCTCGTTTCTTGAAACCGAACCGAAAAGGCACAGCGACTTAACTCCGAAGTTCTTTTTTAGCTCTTCGGAATGAGATGAAATCTGCGTTATATAATGTTCTCTTGACTCCATAATTTGCATTTTATTTGTTTCTACCGCAAAGATATAATTAAATCTTGAATCTTGCAAAGATTAATGAAAATAATGCTATGTTATTTTGTATTTTGCTATGTCTTGTTGTTAATTTGGGTTAAATGTAGGAAAAGCGTGATATGAAGAGGGTGTGTCATAAGTCTATGGCGCACCCTTTTCGTTTTTTCTCCTTTTTCC
>ERZ1034915.421-NODE-421-length-29317-cov-7.584205_pt1 | contig 29317 bp, 22 predicted proteins | sample MGYA00520592_ERZ1034915 | MGnify/ENA primary metagenome ERZ1034915 (study PRJEB33766, sample SAMN09781787) | gut metagenome | biome: gut microbiome | host: Homo sapiens | place: Madagascar | study: EMG produced TPA metagenomics assembly of the PRJNA485056 data set... | reverse complement strand
GCTAAGGAGTCTTTCATGGCAGAAAAGAAATCCGCCGCCAAAGCCGGAACCGCCAGGACGGCGGCCGGCTCCGCGGCAGCCGATGTCGCGAAAAAAGCCGCTTCGCCCGATCAGGAAAAAAAATCCGCCGCATTTGCCGCCGTGCCGCTTCCGGAATCCCCCCGTTTCGATGCCGATTCCGATGATGAGTATGACGGCCCGTCGCCGGAACCGCTGGCCGGATTGAAAACCGGGCGCAAGCTGGTGATCAAGAAAGTGGAAGCTCCTCCGACCAAATTCGCGCCGAAGCCCAAAGCGGCTCCGGTTTCGCTCGACGACATCGACGACTCCGCCGCTTATGCGGAGGCCGAGCGCGAAGAGTCCGCATCGCGTCCCCGCCGCCGCAAGGCCGGCGAGCCCGCCGCCGCCCGTCCCCGGACGAAGCACGAAAAGGATTCCGCCCGCAAGATTGCGCTGGATTCCAAAGTCGTCGCCGGCAGCAAAAACGACACGATGAAGGTCTACATGGGCGAAATCGCCCGGATTCCGCTGGTGAACAAGAAAGAGGAAGCCGAACTGGCCGATGCGATTCACGGCGACAACGAGGACCGCCACGAGGACGCCCGTTCAACCCTGATCAAGGCGAACCTCCGTCTCGTGGTCAAGATCGCGCACGATTTCAAGGGACTCGGATTGCCGCTGCTCGACCTGATCAGCGAAGGCAACATCGGCCTGATGCGCGCGGTGGAGAAGTTCGATCCGGCCAAGGGTGCGAAGTTTTCCAGCTACGCCGCATGGTGGATCAAGCAGTCGATGCGCCGGGCGCTGGCGAACCAGAGCCGCACCATCCGTATTCCGGTGCAGTCCGCGGGTAAGATCAACAAGATCAAATCGGTCCGCATGAAACTGGCCGAAGAGCTGGGGCGCGAACCCTCCGACGCGGAGATCGCGGAACACCTCGACTTCTCGGAGCGCACGGTCGCCGGCCTCAGGCTGGCCGATCTGCGCACCTTCTCGCTGCACGATCCGATCCAGCAGGGGGAAGAGGGTGAGTTTCAGGATATCATCCCGGACCGTCACGCCATGACGCCCGACCAGATTCTCGGCGATGTCGAATCGGTGTTCCGGCTGATGGACCTGCTCGAAAAGCTCGAAGAACGCGAGCGCCGCATCCTCGAAATGCGGTTCGGTTTGCGCGGCAACCGCCCGCTGACCCTCGAAGAGGTCAGTCAGGAGATCGGCCGCACCCGCGAGCGCGTCCGCCAGATCCAGAACCAGGCGCTTGCCAAACTCAAGCAGCTGCTGGTCGATGAAGCCGGCTTCGCCGCCGACTGATCGCTCCACCCCAGAATGAAACAAGGGCTTTCCGGAATCGATACGGGAAGCCCTTGTTATTTTGAAGTCGCAGATAAATCCTGCGGCCTGGCGTACAAGTGTTTCGGATGAGGTGCTCTCTATCTCAAAAGCGAAGCACCGGGAAAGCTGTGCCGCATTCGCGACAGCCTCCGGCGGGCAAGACGCCCTGCCCGCGACAAAGGAGCGGAATCCCGGGGAATCCGGGATTCTGCTGAAAGGCTTTACTTTTCGTTGGCAATCGCGGCCTGCGCCGCGGCCAGACGCGCGATCGGCACCCGGAACGGACTGCACGAAACGTAGTTCAGTCCCTCACGATGGCAGAATTCCACCGATTTCGCCTCGCCGCCCTGCTCGCCGCAGATGCCGATCTTCAGCTTCGGCTTCACCGACCGGCCGCCCTTTACCGCGATGTCGATCAGCTTGCCGACGCCTTTCTGGTCGATCGTCTGGAACGGGTCCGCCGCCAGCAGTTTCTTGTCGAGGTAGTCCCCGAGGAAGCCGCCGATGTCGTCCCGGCTGAAGCCGAACGTCATCTGTGTCAAGTCGTTCGTGCCGAAGCTGAAGAAATCCGCTTCCGCCGCCATTTCGTCCGCCAGCAATGCCGCGCGCGGGATTTCGATCATCGTGCCGACCAGATAGTCGAGCTTTTCCAGCTTGAACTTCTTCGCGACCTCCGCCGCGACCTTCGCCAGCAATCCCTTCTGGAACTTGATCTCCGCCACGTCGCAGGTCACCGGGATCATGATCTCCGGCTTGCACTTCACACCGTCGCGCTCCAGTTCCGCCGCCGCTTCGAGAATTGCGCGCATCTGCATTTCGGAGACCTCCGGATAGGTGATCCCGAGGCGCACGCCGCGATGGCCCATCATCGGGTTGGTCTCATGCAGCCCCTCCGCCCGCTTCGCGATGTCGGCGAGCCTGATGCCCAGCGCCCTGGCCAGCTCCTGCCGCGCCTCCTTCGCGCTCGGCACGAATTCGTGCAACGGCGGGTCGAGCAGCCGGAAAGTGACCGGCAGCCCCTTCATCGCGGTCAGCGTATTTTTGATATCCTTCTTCACGAAAGTGAAAAGCTCCTTCACCGCCTTGACCCGCTCCTCGACCGTAGTGCTCAGGATCATCTTGCGCAGCGCGAACAGCGGCTTTTCACTGTTTTTGCCGTAGAACATGTGCTCGGTGCGGAACAGGCCGATCCCCTCGGCCCCGAACCTGCGGGCGGTTTCGGCATCGGCGGGGTTGTCCGCATTCGCGCGCACCCCGAGCTTGCGGAACTTGTCCGCCAGCTTCATAAAGTGCTGCAACTTCGGATTCTCGCTCGAATCCATCATCGCGACCGCACCCGCGTACACATAGCCGCGCGTGCCGTTGATGCTGATCACATCACCCGCCTTGTAGACCTTGCCGCCGACCTTCATGGTGTGGGCGGCCTCACTGATTTCCAACGCTCCCGCGCCGACGATGCAGCACTTGCCCCAGCCGCGGCAGACCAGCGCCGCATGGCTGGTCATGCCGCCGCGCGCGGTCAGAATGCCGGTCGCGGCGCGCATGCCCTCGACGTCCTCGGGATTGGTCTCCTCGCGGACCATGATCACGGATTCGCCCTTCTTCGCGGCGGCGACCGCCTCTTCGCTGTTGAAGACGATCCGCCCGACCGCGCCGCCCGGCCCCGCCGGAAGCCCCTTGGCGATCACTTCAAACTTCTTTTCGGCTTTCGGATCGAGGATCGGGTGGAGCAGTTCGTCGAGCTGCGCCGGAGAGACCCGCATCACCGCGGTCTTTTCGTCGATCATCTTCTCGCCGAGCATATCCATCGCCATATTCAGCGCCGCGGTGCCGGTGCGCTTGCCGACGCGGCACTGCAGCATGAAGAGCTTGCCCTCCTGAATGGTGAATTCGATATCGAGCATATCGTGGTAATGGGCTTCAAGCTTGCAGCGGATGTCGAAAAGCTGCCTGTACAGTTCCGGATACAGCTCCTCCATCGACTTGAGCGCCTTATTCTGCTCATTGCGGGTATCGTTGTTCAGCGGATTCGGGGTGCGGGTTCCGGCGACCACGTCCTCGCCCTGCGCATTGACCAGCCATTCGCCGTAGAACTTGTTGTCGCCGGTCGCCGGGTCGCGGGTGAACGCCACGCCGGTCGCGGAAGTGTCGCCCATATTGCCGAAAACCATGCTCTGCACGTTCACCGCGGTGCCCCACTCATCCGGAATGCCTTCGATCCGGCGGTAGGAGACCGCCTTTTTGCCGTTCCAGCTTTTCAGCACCGCGCCGACGCCGCCCCAGAGCTGGGCCATCGCATCGTCCGGGAACTCCTTTTTCAGCGTCTTTCTGATCTGGATTTTGAATTGATCGCACAGCAGCTTCAGGTCATCCACAGTCAGGTCGGTGTCGGAGGCGTAGCCGCGCTTTTCCTTCAGCTCCTCCATCATGCCGTCAAGCTGGCGGCGGATCGCCTTGCCTTCAGCCGGTTCGATCCCCTCGGCCTTCTCCATCACCACGTCGGAATACATCATGATCAGCCGCCGGTAGGCGTCGTACACGAACCGCTCGTTGCCGGTTTTCGCGATCAGCCCCGGAATCGTTTTCGTCGAAAGGCCGACGTTCAGCACCGTCTCCATCATGCCCGGCATCGAACTGCGCGCACCGGAGCGGCAGGAGACCAGCAGCGGGTTCTTCGCATCGCCGAACTTCATTCCCATCGCCTTTTCCACTTTGGCGAGCGCGTTTTTCACCTGCTTTTCCACTCCGGAGGGCAGTTCGCTGCCGTTTCTGAAATAATCGACGCAGCACTCGGTGGTAATCGTGAAGCCGGGCGGCACCGGCAGCCCCAGCGAAGCCATTTCCGCCAGATTCGCGCCTTTGCCGCCGAGCAGTTCCTTCATCGAGCCGTCGCCCTCCGACTTTCCCGCGCCGAAGGAATACACATACTTCTTTTCCGCCATGACGTCCTCTCCCTGTAAGTTAGTGATTTTTAAGGTTCTTCCAGCAATCCGAACTCTATTTGAATTTTTTCAGCACGCGCAGAATCTCCCGTTTCTGCGGATTCTTGTCCAGCCCGAACACCATGAACGACCCCTGCACCGCCACCGGATACGGGATTCCATTGATATAGGTGCGCGTATCGCGGGCGATCCGGTTCAGCCGCTTGCGCTGCACCGCCGAGGTCTGGTCATACTTATACACACCGATCTCCGAACCGGCGACCTTGATCGCGCAGCCGCTGGTCGCCCGGAACGGTTCCGGCGGCATATCGCGCACACTCTCGACCTTGACTCCCTCGCGCTGCAGGTAGTCGGCGAAATCCGTCGGCTTGAACGCATTGTTGGCCGCGCCGCCCCAACCGGCGCATCCCGCGGCCAGCAGCAGGACCGCAACCAGCGGCAGAAGCATTCGGAACATGATTTTTCGCATCGTTTTATTCTCCCGTACCTGATATGGATGGATAATTTCCTCAACCCATAATCTAGTATGCCGCAGGAGTAATTACAAGTTTTTACGGCAGGATTTTGCCGCATCATTCCGAAGCGGCTCATCCTGCCGTAAAAACAGCGAAAGAGCAAAGCACATCACTCAAGGAAGCGGACGATCCGGAGCAGGCGGAGCGCTCCGCCCATCCGGCCGCAACGTCCGCAGGGTAAGGCCGTCAAGATTTTTCCGGTTCGGCCAGAACCGCGAAAGCAACGGAGGCAATGCCAACCCCAACAGCACCCCGGGAACTCCGAGATACCAGAATCCCCAGCGCATCTCCTCCGGAACGGCATAGTACATCAGGTACGGCACCACCAGATTAACGATTCCGCCGATGACCATGGTCCAGAGAATTGCCCGCGCGGAAACCCGTTGCGACAGCACCCCGTATAAAAAGGCCACGAAAAGAATCGGCCACAGGTTGCTCCACACCCCGATCACCTCCAGCAGCGTCGTGCGGACTCCCTGACCGACCACGATCATCATCAGCGCCGTCAGGATTGCAAACCCCCCGCCGAAAACCGTCAGCACCCGGCAGTAAAGCATCTCGCACGGCGTGCCGGCCAATTCCGGCTTCGCGGTCAGCACCAGGTCCTTGAAGCAGACCGTCACCAGGCTGTTGACCGCCCCGGCCACCGTACTCATCAGCGCCGCCAGCAGTGCGACGATGATGACGCCCGGCAGCGGCGCCGGCAGTTCGTCCGTGATGAAAAAGCCGAGCACCTTATCCCCCGGCAATCCCGCCGGCAGCTCGCCGCCGCCTCCATTGTAGTAGAAGAACAGAAACAATCCTATGCCATAGAGCATCACCACCACCGGAATACTCAGCAGATAGTTGGCATAGGTCGAGCGCACCGCCTGATGATAGCTCCTGCTGGTCAGCAGCCGCTGGATCACCAGCTGGTCGCAGCACATCGTCTGCAGGGGAATCTGCACCACCACCAGAATCAGCAGCCAGAAATTCCAGCGGTCGTGCAGATTGAGCCGGTAGAAATCCGATTGGGCGAATGTGCCGAACAAACGGTTGTGTTCTCCGGCAAACGACAACACCCCGCCGACGTCGAACCCGGTCACCTGAAACAGACGGAACAGGATCGCCGCGATTCCAAGGAAAATGATCGCCGACTGGACCACATCCGCCAGGATCACCGCCCGAATTCCGCCCCAGAACGTATAAGCCAGCGTGATCAGCCCGATGACCACGATCGTCGCTTCGGGACGCCAGCCGGCCAGCGATTCGAAGATTACCGCCGCCGCATAGAATACGCCGCCGGTATAGAACAACCGGATCATGATAAAGATCACCGCAGCAATCCGGCGGCAGTTACGATCATATCGTTTTTCCAGATACTCGTATGCCGAAAAGGTAGGTGCGGCAAAGAAAAAACGCAGAAACAGCCAGATCCCCAGCGGCACGAAAAGAATCTGTCCCAACGCCACCGCCATCATCGTCAATCCGAAATTGTAGGCCTCTCCCGGAATCGATACGAAACTGATCGTGCTGAAAAGCGTCGCGAACACCGCCAATGCCACGACAAACCAGTTCATTGAACGTTTTGCCATCAGATATTCATCGGCATCCTGCCGGTGCCGGAGCCGACTGACGACTCCCAACCCCGTCACACCCAACAAATACAGCAGAATGACGGCCCAGTCGCCGCCGGACAATACACTGGACATGATTCACTCCCCCCCCGTCCGGAAAAATTCGGAAACCGGCCGGAAAAGCCCGGCCTCGTCCTCCTCGAAATTCATCGCTTCATGATAGAGTACGCCGCCGCCGGGATTCAGGAAGGCAAACGTCCCGGCCTGGCGCAACAGTTCCCGCGCCGTAAATGACCGGCACATTCCGTAATGGTACACCTGCGCCCAGAAGAACAGCTTCTGTCCCGGCTTTGCGGCCAGACTGAACCGATTGTATTCGCGCGACGCGAAATAGTCACTGACCATATACTGACCGCTCACGATGCCGTCCAGCCGTCCGGACCGCAAATTTTCTTCCCACGGAAACGGTGTTTTCCCGTAATTGCCGAGGATGGTGCCGTTGCTGAGCGTGGCCGCGGCGACGCCGAGAATCAGCTTCTGCCCGGCCCCGTGAATCAGCGCCGAAGCCTCCTGCAGCAGCCGGTCATATCCTTGAGTTTTGATCTGCCGCCACTTGCCGACATCGAATTCTTCCGTTCGGATATCTTTTCCGTAAAGACGGCGGTACTCGGCAACCACGGCGGGATTAAAACCGTAATCATCCCCCGAATCACTTCCAAACTGATGGCTGTGGCTGCGCGTGCATAGATAAAACCCGTCCGCCCCGTACCCGATCAGTTCGCGGATCATCGCCAGCCGGTACTGCAATGCCTCCGGTTCATTGTAACACATCGTGCCGGGCAGAACCCGGCCGCAGCGGTCCATCAACATGGTGTGCCGGTTGGCGCGCTGGAATTCGGACATGCAGAAATCCGGAATTGACGGATGCGGAACCGCCTCATCCGACAGCGTCATCCAGATCATGATCCGGATGCCGTTTTTCCGCGCTTCGCGAACGGCGACGGCGAGTGGATCGATCTCTCTGAGCACAGCCGCTACTTTCCGCCTGCCTTCATCCAACTGTTCCATTGGAACCGGACCGGGGAAAACCGTCGCCGCTCCCCGGCTCTGGTAAGCCACCTGACCGTGTACGGAGACCCGCCAGAACACCCCGGTCACCCCCCGCTTCCGGCAAAGCCGGAAAAAGTGCGCGATCTCCTTTTCGGCATACGACGGGCTTCCCAGCTTCTCCGAATAATAGACCTCGTCGAAGTAATCCATATTCAGCCAGAACTCCATCGAAGCACCGTTCCTGATCTCCCCGCGTTCCACCTTTTCCAGCCGCACCCCGGAAAACTCCGCCTGCCCCGTGGAGGACTCCAGGCGGATTTCGAGCTTCCGTCCGCCGGCGGGAGTACAGATCTTCGCGACCAGCCGCCGCGGCGCTTCCGATTCCGGAATGCCGAAATACTGAAACAGCCACCGGCCTTCGGCGGAACGCAGGATTCCGCTCATTTCACTCCCGCCGGCCGCAGTGTTCCGCTCCGCTTCGAGCCGGTAGAACGCCTCCGGTTCAACTTCCACCACGCATGAGAACGGCTTTCCCGGCTCCGCACTTACCGTTCCGGCGGCGCTTTCCGGCAGCTTCAACTCCGCCGCCCCGCACCAGAACGCCGCCGCCGCCGCGGTGCCGAATATGAAACGCCTCAATTGTTCCATTGCACCACCTCGCCGAAACCGACTTCATTATAGATCGTGTAACCGGCCGGATAAACTTGGTACAGTTCACTCTCGACCGTTTTGCCGACCCACTGCTCCTTTTGAAGCGCTGCTGCATGACCGTCGGTGAAAACCGAATTGATACGCCCCTGATGGCGGGCGTGCGCATGTTGCGTACCGCTGTTCCCCAGCCCGAACATGCTGCTCTGACGCAGAGTTGCGGCGTTATAGCTGTCTGCCAGGTAAAAAGTTGAGGAGGACTTCTTCAGTCGCCGCAGATTCAGATAACGGAAGTTTCCGGAAACCCCGACGCCCTTTTCCGAAACGAAGGCGCTGTTGGTCTGCAAATAGCAATTCACATCCCCGATCGCACCGTAGCAGTCGCTGATCGCGGCATCCGCCTTCAGTTCCGATCCCGCGGCGGAAGGGCAGACTGCCACGCGGCCGCCCGCCGGCAGATATCCGGTATAAATCATGTGGTCCGCCCACGAATAGTAACTCCACGAAGGGGGCGTGCGCAGAACCATCAGCGGCAGGTATTCCTTCTGGTCGTCGGCGTACAGCATGGCCGCCTGCCCGCAGCTTTTCAGGTTGGAAAGGCATCTGGCGGCCTGTCCCCTCACCCTTGCCTTGTTCAGCGCCGGTAGCAGCAGCGAAGCGAGAATCGCGATGATCGCTATCACAACCAGCAATTCAATCAACGTGAAATTGCGGTGCCCAAGCCCGATATACCGGGCGTATTTTTCCTGCCGTATTTGCCTGTTCCTTGTTTTGTCGCGCATTTTCCCTCCACTCACTGTAAGTTGATTTGTTATCTTTGCAAACTGTCGTATCTGCTTAGCCGGCTCCGTGCCGGTGCAAAAACTTCCTCGCCGTCATGATCCGGAAGCCGCGGATTCCGGCAGCAGGGAACCGCGTTCAATAATCGGACCGTACGGCGAAACAATACACGGGACTTCCACCTGCGGGTCACTGATCAGCCGCTGAAGCAGTTTGACGCAGTTTTCCGCCGCCAGCCCGATATCCAGATCGATGATCGAATATCCCGGAGAACCGGGAATCAACAGCGCATTCGATCCATTCACCAGAATCGAAATGTCCCGCCCCATCTGCACCCCCTTCTCGTGCAGCACTCCCGAAACCGTATCCAGCGACCGGGAATTCATCACGAACACGGCTTCCGACCGGCGCGGCCCGTCGAGCAGAGCGGCGAATTCTTCACGTACCGAACCGATCGGCGGCACCGCAATCGCCAGTTCCATCCCATACGCCTTCGCGGCCAGCGCCATCTCCTTTTCAAAGAGGTTTCGGACCGCCAGCGCATCCTCACCCTCGCCGACCATCGCGACTCGGCAGGCGCCGCTCCGGGCGAACCTTCCGGCGATTCTCCCAGCGGCCTCCGCGAAATCGAACGAAAGCCGCGGAAGCCCCGAACAGGCCGGATACATCCCGACCGCCGGGATTCCGGTGCAGATCAACTGACGCACCCGCTGTTCGCCGATCCGGTCGAGCACGATCACGCCGGAGGCCTCCGCCTCCGCCAGCACCTTGAAATCCCTGCCGACCAGCAGCGAAAGGTATCCGGCCTTTTCAATGGTCCGATGCAGCGCCGTAATCATCCGCCCCAGTTTTAGGTCATTGTCGAAATCGCCGTCGTCCACCACAATGCCGATGATACAGCGTCTGATCATCTTCAGCCGCTGCGGCTGCTCCGGCAATGCTTTGACAAATGTACCGCGCCCGCGCTGGCGCACGATATATCCCTGCCGCTCAAGCCGGGCAAAGGCTTTCCGCGCCGTCAGGATCGTCACCTCGAACTGCCGGGCGATATCATGTTCGGAAAAGAAACGCCCGTTCAACGCAAAACGCCCGCACGACAACTCCTGAAGCATGTAGCTTTCGATCGCCTGGTATTTGAGGACCCGTTCCATGGTTTCCATTTTACTTAAAGTTCTATATCTTTATATATATTATGACATATTTTTCTGTATTTGTCAAGAATGAACCGTCTTTTTTTCTGAATATATTTCCACATTTCCCGCCGGAGTCCTCATTTCGGATTCCGACAGGATAAAACTATAGTAAACTATCTGTTTATGACTCCTGATACCTACAGGCCGCACCCCTGCACCCTTCCGGCCATTCCCGAATTCCGCAGAATTCATCCGATTTCCGTCTTTTCATACTTGAAAAAAAGCCGAATGCCGTACATTGTTGATCACGCAGAAAAAAACAGAGAAAGGATTGGGATGATGAACAGAATCTGTCTGTCCGCGCTGCTCGGTCTGCTCACGTTGGGCCTTTCCGCCGGGAATCCGCTGGGGATGCCGGAGTACAGTCAGACTCTCCGGGTAACGTTCAAAACGCCGGAGGAGGCCCGCAAAGCCGAATTGAAAAAGCTGGAGCTTCCCGGCGGGAAGAAACTCGCTTTCTCAACCCGATGGGACGACACCAACAACCGCCATTTGAAAATGGCGCAGACTCTCGCCGCACAGGGATACAAAGGAACCTTCTATCTGTACGATTTCCTGAATGAGCAAAGCGACCGGACCGTTCCGGCGGAAATCCTGAAGCTCGGTTCGTCGCTCGGTTCACACACGGTGGACCATCAGGACCTGCCCGGCCTGCTCCCTGCCGGGATCTTTTACCAGATTCTCGAACAGCGCATCCGCGAGGAGGCCGCCTACGACACCTGCGTGACCGCTTTCGTGCTGCCGTACACCTCCTGTTCGACCCGTTTCCGGGACCATGTGTCCCATCTGATCGGCGATATCCTGAAACGCAGCGGCCACTTCGGCGGCCCGGAACCGTGGGGAGACGCCGCCGGCCGTTACGGCTTGGGGCAAAACGAGTGGTTCGGCAGTTTCATGTTCGGAATCAACGACCGCAATCCCTCCCCGGAGCTGTTTGAAAAGGGCGTCGCGCGCGGTTTGAAAAACCTGAAAACTCCAGACTGGAAAGGCGGGCCGCACCTGACGCTCGGCCTCCACACCTGGCAGAGCGACGACGGCTTCCGGGTGCTGGACGGCATCCTCAAGCAGCATGGAAACAACCCGGACTGGTGGTATTGCAATGAAAACGAGTATCTGGCGTACCGCTATCAGTTCTTCCATACAAATATCCGGAAGAAATCCGTGGACGGCAGCACCGCCGTCTTTGAGATCACCCGGATCGCCGCGCCCGAACTCGGCCACGACATTCCGCTTACCGTCCAAACCGGCGGCGACGCCGTCTCCGCCATGCTCAACTCCAGGCCGCTCCCTGTCTCGACGAACGGCATATTCGCGTTACCCCATGACGACAACCGCAAAATCCCCGTCGCGGTCGAACTGGTCCGCTTCACCGGGGCAACTCCGGCGCCGGCCAGACTGACCGAACTTTCGGGAACCGTTCAGATGGCGTTCCGCGAACAGGAAAACAGGATCGATTTCTCCCTTATCCCGGCCGATCCAGCGGGAAAGTTTGAGAATGTTTCGCTGATCCTGCGGCTGCCTCCGGCGTGGAAGGAGGGAGTCAGGCGCATGATCCCGCCGTCCGCGGCTGGAAAAATTTCCGCGTCGTTCCCGCTCGGTGTCCGTGACCCGCGCCCCGGCTTCCGGGACGGCGATTACCACTTTTACCTTCAGGCCGACCTGCTGTGCAACGGAGTTCCGAAGCGGCTGCATGCGGTGATGACAATCCGGCGCGAAACCGGCAGAACCGCCTCTCCACGGGATAACGCCCTCGCCGTCGGGCCGCTTCCCGCCGGGACATTCACGCCGGAACTGCTGGCCCGGCTTTCCATGCCGTCCGCTCCGCTGAACGGATTCGGTGCGAAATCCATCGAAAAGTGGCATCCGGTACTCAGCGGCGACCGGGCGGCCCCCTCCCTCTCCCCGGTTTCGGCCGATGAAAGCTGGAAGCCGGAGGCGGAGGAGTTCCGCAAAAAGCAGAAAGGCGAATTTGCGTTCGCTCTGGAGTTCGACTCCCCCGCCGCCGAACCGTACAATTTGCTGCTGAACCTGTGGAATGCGGACCAGATTTCCGCAATTTACATCAACGGGAAGCCATACAAATTCAAACGCCCCTGCCCGTTCGTTTCGGTTGCCGGCCGGAACCGGGTCGTGCTGGTATATCCGGTGGCGAAGAACAGGACGCCTGCCACCCAGATGGTTTCCGTCGCCAGAGGAGACAACATGTTCGACCATGTGAAATTCCTCCCTGTCGACAACGCCAGATAAATTTCCTGAAACGGCATGGATATGTGAAAACGCGCCAACCGGGATGAACGTTCATTCCGGCAGCGGCGGCCGGTAGCTCCGGTCGCCGCCGAGCTTCTGATAGTAACGGTATACCACGGCCAGCATTGCGAATCCGGCAAGGCCGATCAGTCCGCCGAGGAAAAAGAGCAGAAAATACTGCCCTCCCGAACCGTCCGGATAAAAGGATTTCTCCACGAAAGTCAGAATGCCGCCGATCAGCGGAGCCGCCAGCACCGTGACAACCGCCAGCACCATCTGCAGCGCCGAATTGAACTGCGCGTACAGGGCTTTCGGAAACAGTCTCTGGCCGTAGGAAGCCGTCAGCGTATTATAGCTCATTATGAGTACTCCCTGCGCCGCGTAGACGATCGTAAAGGAGAGCGTTCCGCCGATGAAAAATCCGCCGGCCAGCATGGTCAGCACCAGAAGCCCCATCGAAATCATTCCGACCCGAAGCGGGTGGTAACGGTCCGCCAAAGCTCCCAATGGATAGCTGGCGACCATCGCGAAGCCGAAGATCGCCGCCTGCGTATAGCCGAACGTCTCCAGACTGATTCCCAGCGCCTTCACATAGAAAATCACGAAAATATTGATCGGCAGCGGCGACAGGGCGCAGACCACGAAAGCGCCGATCACCCAGCGGTAATAGGGCATCGCGAAACACTCTTTGAAATAGGTTCTGACCGCTTTCCCCACTCCCCGACGCGCTTTTTCCGCCGCCGGGAGGGGCGGATATTCCCCTTCCCTGACTTTGGCGCACATCAGGAGCAGCCCGAATCCGTACAGGAAAGCCAGGGAAAGGAAAATCAGCGTCACTTCGGTTTCCGCATACTTCAGCAGAAAACTGTTGAAGATGATCGCGCAGCCGAGGCTGACCGCGCGGAACATGGCCACGAAACGCCCGATCAGTTCACAGGGCACGACATCGTTGGAGAGCGCCATGAACAGGGCGTTGGTCATGGTGGTCCCGAGATCGAGCAGAAGCCAGAATACGGAAAACACGATCAGGTTCGCCATATTCTGCGAGATGACTTCCGGCCCGATGCCCTGCTGCAGCGCGGCCCCCATCTGGCGGGTGAAGGCCAGCCCGGCCAGCCCGGCCAGCACCGGCGGCGTATACATCAGAAGATAAGGGATGCGGCGGCCGAACCTTCCCCGGTGCCGGTCGGAGCGGTAGCTGACGATCGGCATCAGGAAGATATTCGTGAAATTCGGGATCGAGATGATCAGGATGCTGTAAAGACCGTCTGAAATGCCGAACGACTTCACCAGCAGCCCTGCGACCATGCCGACCGCCCGCTCTTTCATCGACCACGCGAAATCGCCCCACAGCAGCCAGATGAACAGCAGAAACACGCCGGTTGTCGTGTAAGTCAGAGTCCCGGCATGCCAGACTTTTCTGCGATGTTCAAGCCTTTCCATACCCCTTCCATCAGCAGTGGAGTACCGGTTCGGCTTCAAGCTCCCCGGCGCTGCGGCGGCACTCGTCGAGCGTCCGCATCAGCTCCAGAAGTTCGTCGCCGGTCACAAACGGCGGCCGGCCCAGCGCGTAATGCTCATAGCAGCAGCGGTAATACGCATCCGGATCGGCCGGACTCTCCGGCAGCGTTTCCTGCCGCCACGCGATCGGTTCGCTCGGATAGCGGCGCCCGGCGGCGGCCAGTCCGGTATCCGCCTTCCTCTCCGGCAGTGCGCCGGCGGCGAAATAGCGCAACCTCCATTCGCCGTCCTGATAGAGGGCGGAACCGCGTTCCCCGCAGATACGCCACTCCGGCAGCGGCAGCGCAACCGCCTGATTGATATCGAGGTCGAGGAGTACGCCCGCGGTCGTGGTAATCAGCGCATGTACCACATCGTCCGCGTCGCCGAGCGAAGCGATCCGGCGCAGTTCGCAGCGCGTCCGCCGCACCTTGCCGCCGGTCAGGTACAGAAACTGGTCGATGTAATGCGCGCCGTAGTTCAGCAGCATGCCCCCGCCGTTCCGGTAAAACGCCTGCCAGTCGTTACGGCGGCAGTAGTTGCTCACGTGGCGCTCGATCAGATAGAGCTTGCCGAGCTTGCCGGAGTCGAGAATTGCGCGGACCGTCCGGGCTTCGCCGTTCAGGCGGTGCGGCTGGTAGGTCATCAGCCTGCGCCCGGTCCGGCGGGCGGCCTGAAGCATCGCCTCGGCTTCGGTCAGGGTCACGGACAGCGGTTTGTCGCAGAAAACGTCGCAATCCGCCTGCATCGCCGCGATGGCCTGCTCCGCATGAAAGAGAGTCGGCGAAGCGATCACCACCAGATCGGGACGCTGTTCGTCCAGCATGGTTTTGAAATCGGTATATAACCCCCCGACGCCGAACCGGGAAGCGGCTTCCGCAAGGCGTTCCCGGCACGGATCGACCACCGCGACCGGTTCAAAACCGGCGTGTCTGCAAAGCTGCGGCAGGTGAAAATCCCAGGCGATACGTCCGAGGCCGGAAACCGCGGTACGCAGAATTTTTTTCATAATCATCATTTCCTGTTGTGCAGATGAGCCATTCCCTGATCGTCAACCGTCGGACAGCTCAGGGAAAAACGGTTGTCAGTTCGACTGCGCCGCCCCGCCGTCCGGCAGCCGGCAACTGTAGAGGCGGGAACCGGAGGCGAAGTAGATGCGGCCGTCGAGGCAGTCCCCGCCGGTGTGGATTTCGATCGGAGAAGCCACCGCCGCCCCGAAGCCGCCCCGTTCGGGATCGACCTTCACGATGTGGCGTTTGAACAGCACGTAGATGTCATCGCCGTCGCGGACGAACATGCGCGGCCCCTGCTGCCAGGCGGCAAGGCCGTATTCGCCGGAATTCCAGCGCCTGACCACCTGCTTCGACGCCGGATCGAAGACGAAGAACTCCTTCTTGTCGGCGATGCCCAGGATTTTCCCGTCCGGCAGCACGGTCAGGTCGTGGATCGTTCCGGCCCCCGGCACCGCAACCGTGCTCCAGACGATCCGGCGGGAGGCAAGATCGAACTGGAAGAACCGCGCCTCCTTGCTTTTGACTTTGCCGCCGGTGCCGGCTTCGACCGTCGTGCCTCCGAAAATCCGGCCGTCCGGCAGCATCGCCAGCGCGTAGACGCTCTGGTTTTCGATCAGGTCGCGATTGGGGACGACGGAAAAGTCGCCGCTCCCGCGGTCCCACACCGCCAGCCCGCCGCCGGTATGGCCGTATTCCGGCGTGCCTCCCATCAGCAGATGCCTGCCGTCCAAGGTGATCTTCAACACATGGGGACGGATCAGCGCCTTCCCGGCATGGGCGATATAGCGCGGATTTCCTCTGGCCTGCACGGCGAAACGCGGAATGCCGTCGAACTTTTCGTCGAGCCGCCAGTCGAACAGATAGCCGCCGTTGTAACCGCCGACGAACACGTGGTTCTTCCACGGCAGGACGGTGTTCCACTGGACGCAGCCGTTGCGGTTGATCATCGTGCCGTCGGCCGGGTTGTACACGTAGTTGCGCATCGGAAACGAGGTGCCGCCGGTGATCAGGCCGTCGGAAGTCGCCGCGACCGTCGAAATGTGGGCGCCTTCGCTCGGATATTCCATGTTGAAAGTGACGCTTTTCCCCTGCGGGTCGATGAAGCGGGCGCGCCGTTCCACCGGGTTGAAGAGGTCGACCTTCCAGCCGTCCCGCATCCGGTAATTGTAGAAGCCCTGCGAGCCGGTGACGACGGGACGGAGGGTGATCTGCGGCGGCCCGTCGATTTTCCGGGATTCGCCGCGGTGGAACTCGTACCACTGCGGCGCCGGTTTGATCGCCTTGGCTCTGGCGAAAGCATCGGCCGTGTCGCGCTGGTTGTAGTAGGGGCCGACCGTGCCGTAAACCTTGCCGTTCTCCGCCCGGAACACCACGCCGCAGGCGCCTTCGGGGCGCTCGTTTTCAGGAAACACTTCCACCTTTTTCCCGTTTTCCGGGTGATAGGCGACCAATTGCGCCCTGGTGTTGCCGACTCCGAAGTAGAGCCATCCGGCGTCGTCCGCCGCGATGGTCCGGTGATATTGCGCCCAGCTCTCCTTGCGCAGCGGGCCGAAGTCCCGGAACCGGCCGGTTTCCGGGTGGAATCCGACCAGCCCGCTGTCCGGGTAGGTGACCGTCCAGATCGTGCCGTCGTCGGCCTCCGTCATCGCCATGCCCATTCCCCGGTGCGTCGGAAACACCCGGAACTTCTTTGCGGCCGGATCGAATTCCGTCAGGCGGCTGCTGTGAAGGCTGTAGTAGCGGTTGCCGCTGCTGTAAAGCGACGAAAACACCGCATAGGAAGCATCCGGCGCGAACGGCAGCGCGAAGAACTCCTGTTTCCCCGTCGCCGGTGTAACCGTATAAATGCCGTTGGCGCCGCGGTAATCGGCGAGGATGCACACCAGCATATCGTTGCCGTCGGCGTCCGTAGCGACCGTGGCCCCCTTGTTGCTGCTGACCGGAGAGCAGACGCCGTGATCAATGAAGCCGTTCCCGAGATCGGCGGCGGCCGCCGCGCCGGAGACCATCAGCAAACCGGCCATATACTTGATGAGAGACAATTTTTTCATAAAACTCCTTTTCGTCCTCCGAAAGAGACAGGGGTTGTTTTTCAGGCATGGTCAATGAATCACCTCAATCTCCGCTGTCGACGGCATCGCCCTCACTGAGCCACCTTCTCTGCCCGGCGACGTCACACTGTGACTTCTTGACCGACATGCGGTGCTGGGAGGCCGCATGATTGTCGAAATAAAGGAAATTCGTCGTCGCATTGTCTCCGGCGTGACCGGTGAAGGGACGGGTCGGCGTTCCGCTGCCGGTGTCGTCCAGCGCCCGCAGGTGGTACTGCCGGTTGATCGCCGCCGAATAGTCGCCGTTGGCATTACAGAAACCGGAAGAGTAAATCGAACCGGTACTGTTGTTAGGCGCGCCGTCGGCAATCAAAATGCCGCTGGATGGCATCAGTATCTTGCTCGATTTCAGGTAATTATTCCCATTCTGGACCGTCGTGCCGAGCCTTCCCGGGTTGTTCTGGGCAAACATGCGCAGATAAGTCCAGTTGACCTTGCTTTTATACCCCTTGGAGTTTTGCAGCGCCTCCGCTTTGCCCAATGCACTCGGACAGTTGAACGGATGTGTGCCGTTTTTGAATGTGATTGCGTTACTCAGCAGATCATTACCGGTATAGGCTTTGAACAGGATGATCGGCCAGCATCCGGCGCTGCTCAGCTCCGGCACCTTGGAAATCGGGTAAAACCCGTCGTAAGTGTCCACGTAGAACGTGTGCATCAGGCCGATCGTCTTGAGGTTGTTGGTGCAACTGATCGACCGCGCCTTCTCACGCGCCTTATTCAGCGCCGGAAGCAGCATCGATGCCAGAATCGCAATAATAGCAATCACCACCAGCAATTCGATTAACGTAAATTGGCGGAGTGCCGCCGGGCTGCCGCTGAATTTCATGGCGGCGGACGAGTTTCGCTGTTTCATTTCAATCCTCCTGGTTTTCCGGTTCAATTAATTTGCCGGCCAGATGGATGCGTCGGGCCGGGCGAAGCGGATTCTTCAATCGCGCGACGGCTTCTTCAAAGGCGATGCGCCCGATGTTATGCCAGTCGGCGGCGACGGTCGGGAAATGTTCGAATTCCGGCACCATCAGATTCTTGCCGTCGATGCCGAGCAGGCAGAAACGCTGCGTCAGCGAACCGCCGCACGCATCCCGCCAGGCTTCGGCATAGTGCTGCAGATGATGATCCGAGGTGAATAAATACCCCTCCTCCCGCCGGAATGCACAGTCGGCGAGATCGTCGAACGGCGAAACCAGAATCCCGCCGCTCTCCCCGCCGTTTTCGCGCCACAGGTACTCGAAAATCCGGGCGCGGTGACGGTAGACCTCCCCGGGATCGGTCAGGACCGTGACTCTTTTCCGGCGACGCCGCCGGAAGAAATCGACCGCCTGCTTCGCCGTGGTGTATGGATCAATGTCGACGATCGACATCTGCCCTCCGAAGTCGTCCGCCTGAAAAATGCCGACCGCCGGAGCCGAAAACGGCAACCTTTCACACCGGGCGTCCAATTCGACCATCACGATCACCGCCTGGCAGTGCTCCAGCACCGGCGAGAGGGTGTCGAATACGCCGGAAGCGGCGATCAGCGAAATATCCTGCACCAGAGCATTCCGCTGAATTTCCGACAGCGCATGGTAGACCAGCCCCGGGTTGTTGTCAAGAGTCCCGTTGCTGGTGATCACCCCGATGCAGCAGCCTCCCGCAGGCTGCTGCGCATGGGGATCGCTGCTGACGGTCACACCGCTCTTGGGATGCTTTTCCAGCAGGCCCCGCTCGCACAGATAGGAGATGCCGTTCAGCGCCGAGCCGTAGCTCAGGTTGAACCTGCGCATCAGCGCCCGCACCGACGGAATCCGGCTGCCGGGCCGGTAGTTGCCGGCAAAGACCCGGGCGCTGATGTAGTCGATCATCTCCGACGCAACTGGCGGTCTGTTCATGGCACTCTCCTTCTATGTGCTTCTGATCATTATTATACCAAAAACAGGCCGCATTTGCAATAGTGCAAGCTCAAAAAACGCGCTTATTCTGATCATTCTGATCAGATTACGCCTCCGGCCGACATCAGCACTTGCAGCAGTGCCCCGCTGCTGCTGAGCGGTTTCCGCGGGTCCGGCGGCGGGGCGTTGTGAACTCCCGGCGGCTCTTGCGCAGCTTCAGCACCGTCAGCTGGAGCAGTCCCGCCAGTTCCGGCGACTCCTTCGCAATCGCCAGCATCTTGCGGTGCATCCCCTGACGGCTGATGCCGTGAATCCGGGCCAGTTCCGCCACCGTCGCCGCCCGCGCCGTCGTCGCGGAAGGAGCAATCAGCTCCGCCAGGACCCCAAGCGTATAATCGTCAAGATGCAGCAGGTAACGCAACAGCTCCGCCAGCTCCGGCAAGACCGGTTCCCGGGCCGGAATCGGTTCCACGCCGGGAATATGGTCACAGTCGGCCAGTTCCTCCGCCCAGTTGGCCACGCTGTCGAACTCCTGCCCGCCCAGCGGACGCCGCATCCGCGCCTCGGTCGCCGCACAGAGGCGGCACGCCTCGGCATAGGTGCAGTTCCGGCATTCGCCGGAGATTTCACGATAGTTTTTCCAGCAGTGCGGAGCTTCATTCATGGCAGACCTTCTCCTGTTGTTTTGAACTCTTTTTCCCGCAATCCGGCGCTTTTCCGGCCGGCATGCTCTCCAATACATTCAGCAATGCGCGCAAGCCGCACAACCGGTAACGGCGGCTGCCGCCCTCCACCCAGCCGGATTTCATGATGAATTTATCTTTCATCGCCGCCTCCCGGTCACAGCCATTGCGGAATCCGGTCCGCCGCGTCGAGCCGCCCGTAATGTGTCATCCCGGCGCGCCCCGGGCGACGGCAGCTCAGGATGTCGAAACTGACCCACCCCTGCTCGTTAAGGCTCTCCGCCAGCTTGACCAGATCCTCCCGGTTGAAGCTCAGCCGCATCACCGGCCCATACGGAGTCTCACGCACTTTCCCGGAACCCACATACGGATTTCTCACTCCCTTGCGGCTGTTGCGGTTCCGGCGGTTCTGCTGGATTTTCTGCTGCATCATAATTCGTCCTCCCATTGTTTTGTACATCAATGCACAATTCAAGACAAAAAAATATCACGTCGGCATTTTCAGCCTGACTATACCATCTCTTTACGATATTGCTCCAACTCAGCACAGCGGAGCACTGCTTTCGCCACATCCTTATTATACATCAATGCACAAATATTTCAAATGAAAAATCAAAAAATTATCCATTTTTATTTGATTTTGTACATTCGAGCATTATATTGTACATCAAAGAGAAAAACAGACCGGGCAAACGAAGGAATCCGTATCATGAAAATCGACTCCGAAATCAGGGCGGCGCTGGAGCGCGCGATCGAAGCGAACAGCAACCGCTACCAGTTCTCACTGAAAGTCGGCATCCCGCAGCAGACCATCGGCCGGTGGCTCAGCGGCCGGACCACCTCCATCACCGACGACGCGTGGAGCCGGGTGCATCCCTACCTGAAACCCTATATGGGCACCGTTGCGGCGCCGCAGGTTCCGCCCGCCGCGCCACCGACCACACCGGATACCATCCGCAATACCCCGGAGCTGCGCGAGTGCATCAAGGACGCGATGCTCCGCGAAGGCGTCGCCTCCGCCGCCGACCTCAACCGGCTGATCGGCTACGACAGCGTCCACACGCTCGAACGGCTGCTCTCCGGGAAGCTGAACTGGTTCCCCGACATCCTCTCCGCGGTCGCGGAAGCCCTCGGCATCGACCACGATTCATTGCCGATCTCTCCGGCGGAACGCATGCAATTGCTCCCCGCCGGCTATTTCGGCGACGGCGCGATGCTGGTCCGCCCGATTCCGGTGGTCTCATGGGCCAATGCGGCGGGGCATCTCGACCTGCTGGCCAATCCCGATACACGCCTCTTTTCGCGCTGGGACCCTGAAAATACCGAAACCGTCCCGGCGCCCGTCGGCACCCGGAAAGGGACTCAGGCCTTCCGCGTCACCGGCATCTCCATGGAGCCGACCATCATGGACGACGATATCATCCTGGTGGAACAGCGCATGTCGCTCGATGAAGTTCCGAACAACAAGATCGTGGTCGCCCGCCTGACCGAAGGCAAGTTCGAGGACTGCGTCGTGTGCAAGCGGCTCCGCCGGCAGGGAGGCCATTGCTGGCTGACCAGCGACAATCCCGCCGGCATGGTGATCCCCGTGGAGCCCTCCGACCTCCAATGGCTCGGCATCGTCGTGCGCAAGCAGAGCGAACTGTGATCCCCGATTTATTGCGGAGAAAGGATCACGAAAGCGGGCAAGCCGGGGATGTCCCACTTTTTCATGATGCCGTCGATTCCGGGGGCGCCCGGATCTTCCGCCTGGAATTTCACGACCACGAACTTCTCCATTTCCCGTTTGATTTCGGGATCGCTGAGTACATTCTTTTCCATGCTCTTGCAGTTTTTGCACCAACTGGCCCAGAGGTCCACCAGCACCGGCTTGTTCTGTTCGCGGGCGGTGGCCAGGCCGGCTTTGAGCCGGGCGATTTCCGCTTCCGGCGAATACTCGCCCGGGAGCAGCGTATAACCGGTATAGCCGTAATAGAGCGCCGCCAGCAGGATAATTCCGCCGAACACGTACTTGACCGTGACCATGAACTGTCCCGGTTTCGGCAGGACGCCGAGTCCGGCTCCGGCCAGCGGCCACGGCAGCGCCATGCCGACGCCCAGCAAAAAGGGCAATCCCAGCGCCAGCACATTGCCGCTCTGGAACCGTTCCGCCGCCAATACCAATACCGCGATCACCACCGGGGCGACGCAGGCTCCGGCCAGCAATGCGGCCACCGCCCCCATCACCAGCGCGACCACGGTTTTGCCGCCTTTGATCCGGGAAGGCTTCACATTGACTTTACCGGATAAATCCAGATTGAACAAACCGAACATCGCCAGCGCCAGCACGACAAAGACCGCCGCGATCGCGAAATTGAACCAGCTTGAGGCGTTCAATTCCCCGAAACGCGCTCCGGTCAGGATCACCGCCACGCCGAGTATTCCGTAGGCGGCCGCCATTCCGATGCCGTATGCGAGGCCGCGCCGGAAGCCGGTCATTTTGTCCGCTCCGTCTGCGCCGATGATCGCCAGGTTCACCGGAATCATCGGCAGCACGCAGGGCGTCAGGTTCAATCCCAGACCGCCGAGCACGGTCAGCAATACGATCCAGAGCCAGCCGGCATCGGCGCCGAATCCGGAGTTTTCCGCTTCGCCGACGTCCGTCCCGGTCAGAAATGCCTTGAACTGCGGAACATTCTGCAAACCGATCACCTTGCGGTCCAGTTTGAACTCCTCTTTTCCCACTTCGGCCGCCGCCGCTTTTCCCTCAAGCTCAGCCAGAGGTGACGCAGCCGGAGTCAAATCCAGCTTCTTCGGCAGGAAACACATGGCGGGGCTTTCCGCCGTTTTTTCACGGCATCCCTGATAATTCACCGTTGCCTTGAACGGCGGCATACCGGTGAACTTCCAGACATGGGTTCCGGCCGGATAGATCCCGACATCTCCCAGAAATTCATCGTGATGGGGCACCGCTTCCGGGCTTGACGTCATCGCGGCGGCACTGCCGTCGGCTCCGGTTACGACGAGAATCAGCGAATTCGCATAAAAATAATTCCCCGGCGCGACCCGTGCAGTCACTGTCAGGCTGTTACCGGCGCTTTTCGCCTCCCACTCGAAAGGCGGAGCGCAAAAAGCGGCAACCGTCATCAGGAAAAAAGCGATGACGGCAATCATTTTGTTCGGCATGGCGTCCTCCTTTCGGCGGTGTTATTCCAAAGCGGCAAGAATCCGGCTCAGATTGTTCGGCCAGTAACCGCCCGGCATGTAGCCGTCGATCAGGCCGACCGTCCTGCCGTCGGCATTCAGGATCAGCGTAGTTGGAAACCCTTCCACCTTATAATGTTCTTTCAGTTTTTCATTCTGTTCCAACAACTCTTTCGGCCAGCTCGACTTTTTGTCTGGAAAGTTCAGAAAAAGCAGCACGGCTTTGCCGTCCACGCTCTTTTTCCACTCGGGTTTGCTCAATACTTCCGCCTCCAACTGCAGGCAGGCCGGACACCAGTCCGCGCCGGTAAAAAGCGCCACGACCGGCAGTTTTTCGGCTTTCGCCCGTGCGAGCGCCTGCCGATAGTCGGTGAACCAGTTCTTATCCGGCACGCCCGGCAGCAAAACAGGTTCCGCCTTTGAAGTTTCCGCCGCATATCCGGCGGCGCTCCCGGCAATCATTGCGACTGCCGCCAACAGGCTCATCCACATTTTTTTCATAATCTCTCCTCCTGATGAAATAACCACGGCTCTTCATATTCCGTATAGAAATTACCATACCCTTCTTCCCGGAAAAATCAAGAGCCTGATTTGCTATTTCCGACCGAACCGGTATATTTGTAGTAAGAAACAGTTAATACAGGAAAGCAAACACATAAGATGAATTCCCAACTTGCCAAATTGGAACCGGCCCCCGTCTGGCGGCTTTTCGACGCGATCTGCGCGATTCCGCATCCGTCCGGGCATGAAACCAGACTTGCCGCGGCGCTGGCGGCGCTGGCGGAAAAAAACGGACTTGCCGTCCGGATCGACGTGACCGGCAATCTCCGGATCGACCGGCCCGCTTCTCCCGGCTTTGAAGATTCCCCGATGATCCTGCTTCAGGGGCATCTCGATATGGTGCCCCAGGCGCTCGCGACCGTCGATTTCGACTTCACCCGTGAACCGATTCCGCTGACTGTGGAAGACGGCTGGGTCAGATCCGCTGCCGGAACCACACTCGGCAGCGACGACGGCATCGGCGTGGCCGCCGCGATGGCGCTGCTGCTGGATCCCGAATTGAAATGCGGTCCGCTGGCCGGCGTATTCACGGTCTCTGAGGAAGTCGGGCTCAACGGAGCGCTCGCCCTTTCCGCGGAGTTCCTGAAGGGAGACTTCCTGCTGAACCTCGATTCGGAGGAGGAGGGACAGCTCTACATCGGCTGTGCGGGCGGCGCCCGGCTGGAAATCGACGTCGAGCTGCCGCAGGCGGCGGTTCCGCCGGGCTATACCGGGCTGTGCTGCGAGATCAAGAACCTCGCGGGCGGGCACTCCGGCGTGGACATCCATCTGCGGCGCGGCAACGCGGTCGCCTTTCTGGCGCGGCTGCTGGAAAAGATGCCGGAATTTGAAGTCGCCGCGCTCTCCGGCGGCACGCTTGACAATGTGATTCCGCGCGAAGCGGTCGCATTCGGCGCGGTCGATCCGGCCCGGCTGGCCACGCTGCGATTGCGCGCCGCCAACCTGGCGCTCGAATTCGCCCGTGAATTCGACGCCCCGCCGGATTTCGCGGTGGAATTGCGGCCCGCCGTCCTGCCCGAACGGGTCTGGGAGCGGAGCTTCCGCGAAAAACTGGTCGCACTGCTGGCAACCTGTCCGAACGGCGTACGCTCGATGGATCGCGCCCTCGACGTGGTCCGCACCAGCACCAACCTCGCGGCGGTGAAAACCGACGGGGCGCAGTTGAAGATCCGTACCAGCCAGCGCAGTCTGGTCGATGCGGAACGTCAGAAGCTGACCGACGAAATCGCCGCCCACTTCGCCCCGGCCGGCGGCAGGCCGACGGTGGACAACTCCTATCCCGGCTGGGAGCCGGACCCGGAGTCGGAGCTGCTGCGCACCGCGGAATCACTCTACCGGGAACTTTTCGGCACTCCGCCTCAGGTCAAGGTGATTCACGCCGGGCTGGAGTGCGGCATTCTGGCGGGGATCAATCCGGCTCTCCAGATGATTTCGTTCGGCCCGACCCTGATCCATCCGCACAGCCCCTCGGAAAAGCTCAATATCGCCTCGGTTGGCCGTTTTTACGAATTTCTGAGAAAACTGGTGTCGCAGTTGCAGATTCCGCCGGAACCGGATAAATAATACGGTGATTTTCCGCAGGCGATTTGAAAAAATACAGATCGCGGTGTATATATAGTGAAATCAACAGGTTTCCGGAATTCCGGGAGCCGTAAACAGCAACGCAAGAGGATGGGCGGCCCGGCGGGGTCGCCCGTTATAAAAAGGAGAAAAGAAGATGAGAAATGCAAAAACTGTGATGTCCCTGCTGGCGGCCGGCACCGTGATGTGCTCGTTCGCGGCGGAGGAAGCCAAACCGGCCGCGAAGCCGGCGGAAGCCCCCAAGCCGGCGGCGGCGGAACCCGAAATCTGGGCCAAGCTCCCGGATGTGGTCGCTCAGGTCGGTGACAAGAAGATCACCAAGCAGGAGGTCCTGAAGCCCCTACTCGCCCAGATGCCGGGCGGCAAGGTTCCGCCGATGATGGCCGACCAGCTTGACAACGCTGCCCCCGGCGTCATCAAGTGGTTCGTTGACCAGCAGATTCTGGAAGCCGCGGCGGCAAAAGCCGGATTCAAGCCCTCGAAAGAACATGCGCAAAAAGCGGTGAAGGCTCAGTGGGAGAAGGTCGGCAAGGAGGATCGCGAACGATTTGCTCAGATGCTCCAGATCCAGAATAAAACGGTTGAACAGTATCAGGAAGAGATGGTTTCCAATCCGGAGATCCAAAAGCAGATTGCGCTGGATGAATTTCTCAAGACCAAGATCGCCGAACCGACGGTCACCGAGGCTGAAATGCGCAAATATTACGACGAGAACAAGCAAAAAGAGTTCTCCACTCCGGCGGACCGGCCCGGAACTTTCCGTGCGTCCCATATCCTGATCATGGTCGACGACAAGGCCGACGACGCCGCCAAGAAAGCCGCGCTCGACCAGATCAACGCGATTTCCGCGGAGCTGAAAAAGGATCCGGCCAGGTTCGAAGCGCTGGCCCGCGAGAAGAGCGGTTGTCCGAGCAAGGCAAAGGGCGGTTCCCTCGACTCGTTCAGCGACAAGGAGATGGTCCCCGAGTTCCAGAAGGCGCTGGAAGGGCTGAAAGAGGGCGAGATTTCCGCTCCGGTCAAGACCCAGTTCGGTTATCACATCATCCGCCGCGACAAGCTTCAGGGCGAAAAGGTCGAATCTTTCGACAACGTCAAGGAAACCATCGGCAATATTCTGAAGCGGCAGAAGCAGATGCAGGCTTTCACGGACTACATGGCGCAGCTCGAAAAGGACAGCGGCGTCAAGTTCTTCGTGGCGATGCCGGAACTCAAGTAGTTTCCGCACGAATCCCCAGCGGCCGCCGGACGATCGATCCGGCGGCCGTTTTTTTGAATATTTTTACCGGAATTCTTTGAGTTTTCCGAAAAACGGTGTAGATTAGATGCAACCGATTGCATTTTAATTGTCAACCAACATATCTGATACGGGGGTTTTATGCGCCAGGAAGAGATGAAGCTGTACCTTGACCGCTGCCGGAGATTCTGGAGACGGTGTGAACCGGATCTGTTTATCGAGTCGATTCCGGTCCGGGCCGAATTCGCGCGCACCGCGGAGCCGGTGCCGTTCGACGAGCGGCTGAAACTCGAATACAAGCCGATCGAAATCGGTGAAGATTGGGGCGAAGCGTGGGACAGCGCCTGGTTCCATCTGCAGGCCGACCTGCCCGAAGCCTGGGCGGGGCGCGAAATCGCGATGCAGCTGAACCTTTCCGGCGAAAGCCTGATCTTCAACAACGACGGCACCCCGATGTTCGCGCTGACCGGCAACAGCGTGATCAACGCGAACTACACCAAGGATATCTGCCAGTTCCCGAAGAGCTTCCAGCTCGGCGGCAGGCTCGACCTCTACGTCGAGGCCGCCGCGAACTCGCTGTTCGGCGTCTTCATGGACGAGGAGCCGCACCGCCTGATCGAAAAGCCGGAGGGGTACTTCCCCGGCAAGGTCAAGGCGATGAAGATCGGCCTGTTCAACCGCGAGCTGTGGCAGATGCGCCTCGACTTCGAGATGCTGCTGCTCTACTTCGACACCCTTCCCGAAAACGACTACCGCCGCCGCAAGCTGCTGCACGCGATGAACGAGGCGATCAATCTCTACGCCGACAATCCGGCCAACGCCGCGAAGGCGCGCGGTCCGCTGCAGGAGATGCTCCGGCTGCCCGCGCTCGCCTCCGCGCTGACTGTGACCGCGGTCGGCCATGCGCATATCGACACCGGCTGGCTGTGGCCGGTCCGCGAAACCATCCGCAAGTGCGCCCGCACTTTCTCGAACCAGCTCGATATGATCGAAAAGTATCCGGGCTACGTGTTCGGCGCGTCGCAGGCGCAGCACTATGCGTTTGTGAAGGAGCATTATCCCTCCCTCTATGAGAAGATCAAAGCGCGCGTTGCCGACGGCAGCTGGGAGATTCAGGGCGGCATGTGGGTCGAAGCGGACTGCAACCTGACCAGCGGCGAATCGCTGGTCCGCCAGTTCCTGCACGGCAAGAACTTCTTCATGGACGAATTCGGTTTCGACGTGAAGAACCTGTGGCTGCCGGACGTGTTCGGCTACTCCGCCGCACTGCCGCAGATCATCCGCAAATCGGGCTGCAACTACTTCCTGACCCAGAAGATCTCGTGGAACCAGTTCAACGAGTTCCCGCACAACACCTTCATCTGGGAGGGGATCGACGGCACCGAGGTGCTGACCCACTTCCCGCCGGAGAACACCTACAACGCTTTCGTCTCCCCGACCGAACTCGTCCCGGCCCAGAACCGCTTCAAGGAAGCCGACGTGCTCGACGAATTCCTGAGCCTTTTCGGCATCGGCGACGGCGGCGGCGGCCCGAAAGAGGAGTTCATCGAACACGCGCTGCGCCTCGGCAACATGGAAGGCATGCCGAAGGTCAGGCTCGGCCGCGCCGACGCATTCTTCGAGCGGCTCGCCAAGCACAGCGACAAGCTCTACCACTGGGTCGGCGAACTTTACCTTGAAATGCACCGCGGCACCCTGACCACGCAGGCCCGCACCAAGCGCAACAACCGCAAGCTCGAACAGTTGCTGGCGGCCACCGAATTCATCTGTTCGCTGGCCCCGCGGGAATCCTATCCGGCCGAAGCTCTGGACAAGGTGTGGAAGAAGCTGCTGATCAACCAGTTCCACGACATCATCCCCGGTTCCTCGATCACCAAGGTCTACGAAGTGACCGAAAAGGAGCACGCTGAACTCTTCAAGGTCTGCGAAAAGCTGATCGCCGACGCGCTCGAGACCATCGGCTCCGCCGACGAAAACGCGGTCAGTTTGATCAACACCCTCCCCTACGCCTACAACGCCCCGGTCGAACTGCCCGCGTCGTGGGCCGGATGCGCCGTCACCGACGGCTGCGGCAACGAATTCAAGGTGCAGGTCGAGGACGGCAAGGTCTATGCGCAGGGCGAAATCCCGGCCGACTCGGTCGTCGTGCTCCGTCGCGGCGCGCCGCAGGAGCAGCCCGCACTTGAAACCCGCCGCGAGACCGTGCTCGAAAACGAGCTGGTCCGCTACGAATTCAACGCCGCCGGCGAGCTGGTCCGCGGCTTCGACAAGGAGGCCGGCCGCGAAATCCTGCGCGACGGCGAGAAGGGCAATGTCTTCTCACTCTATGTCGACCGCCCGAACACTTTCGAGGCGTGGGACGTGGATATCTTCTACGATCAGGAAGAGCGCACCGGCGCCGAGATCAAATCGATCTCCGATGTGGTCTCCGGCCCGGTCCGGTCCAGCGTGAAGCTGGTCTTCACGATCGGCAACTCCGAAATCCGTCAGGAGGTGTCGCTGCGCGCCGGTTCCAAGCGGCTCGATTTCGCAACCGAAGTCGAATGGCATGAGGTGCGCCGGATGCTCCGCGTGCTCTTCCCGGTCGACGTAATGACCTCCGAAGCTGCGTTCGATATCCAGTACGGCTACGTGAAGCGCCCGACCCACGGCAACACCAGCTGGGATTCGGCCAAGTTCGAGGTCGTCGGCCACCGTTACGTGGACTTCTCCGAACGCGGCTACGGTGTCGCGATCCTGAATGACTGCAAATACGGCCACCGCACCAATCAGGGCAACCTCGACCTCTGCCTGCTGCGCTCGCCCAAGTATCCCGACTGGAATGCCGACCAGGGCCGTCAGGTCTTCACCTACGCGCTGCTGCCGCACACCGGCGAACTCGCGGTCTCCAATGTGATGCACGAGGCCGCCGTCCTGAACCGCGCTCCGATCGCGGCTCCGGGCGTGGCGGTCCAGGTCCAGGCTCCGTTCCAGGTCCTCTCCGGCACCTCGACGCTCGAAGTGCTCAAAAAGGCCGAAAAGAGCGATGATCTGGTGATCCGTTTCGTCGAAACCCGCGGCGGCGCCGATCGCATCGTGTTGAAGACCAACCTCGAAAATGTAAAGCTCGTCGAAACCAATCTCGTCGAGTGGACCAGTGAGGCTGAATACGAATTCGACGGCGGCAACTGCCTCGAACTCGCTTTCAAGCCTTTCGAGCTGCGCACTTTCAAGGTGGTGAAGAAATAACTTCTTCGTGATCCAGCCTCCCACGGAGTATTCCGGGATTTCGCCTTCGGCGACCAAGGCGCTTCGCCCTTGGAACCCGACCGGCA
>ERZ1034915.417-NODE-417-length-29694-cov-21.046594_pt1 | contig 29694 bp, 50 predicted proteins | sample MGYA00520592_ERZ1034915 | MGnify/ENA primary metagenome ERZ1034915 (study PRJEB33766, sample SAMN09781787) | gut metagenome | biome: gut microbiome | host: Homo sapiens | place: Madagascar | study: EMG produced TPA metagenomics assembly of the PRJNA485056 data... | reverse complement strand
GCATTGCTGGTGCTGGGGTATACCCAGGGCGAGGTGACGCCCATTCTGGCAGCGCTGGACGATCAGCTGCCGGCAGCAGAATTGATCAAGCAAACCCTGCGCACCATCGGCAACAGAAAAAAATAAGGCAATACCGCATAGCGCTTATGCAGTTGTTGAAAGACATGCAATGTCCGAAAAATGCCTGAAAACGAAAAAAGCCGAAAAATCCCGTTAAAACACAGAAAAAGCCCAGTTTTACGTGGAATTTCACGCAAAACCGGGTGATAAATTGCAAAAAGGCGCATGACGCTATTTCCGAAGAAAAAGCCCGTAGGCTACCTTATTTTAGGTAATCTACGGGCTTTTGGCTTTTCAGCGTTTAAAGCGATTTTAAAATTTAAACGGCGTTTAAACCACGCAAAACTGAGGTTTTTAAAAACAAGCCGGTCAAGCACCGGCACGCTGAGAACCGCAAAATAATAGCGGAATAGCGGAACAAAAGAGATGAGATAGCGGAACTGGTTCCGCTATCCCATTTTTCTCTTAGTAGAATCTTGTGTGGGAGAGATCAAAATATACAAATTGTAAATTCTACAGTTTCCCGATCACCAGCCCAAAACAGCGCACGGAATCGTCAGGGCCAATCGAAATGTCGTCGTATTTCTTATTGGCAGAAATAAGTTTGCGGCGGCCGGCTTTTTTTATGTATCCTGCACCGTTGACCGCAAAAATGCCCACCTGACCCTCTGGCACCTCCTGCTCCTGCTCCACCAGAACAATATCTCCGTCGGAGAACATCGGCTCCATGCTGTCCCCCGCTACAAGGACGGAAAAGTCCGCACGCCGGGTGGTAGGCGTTGCCGGAACACTGATCGTTTCTGGATCTCCATCCTGTGCCAGCAGATCAACACCCAGACCAGCGGATACTGGCAGTTCAAAAAACGGGATTTCAATGCTTTCACATGGCGCAGATTCTTCGGGGACGCTGTGCCGGATCTCCTGGCGCCTCGCTTTCTCCTGTTCACTTCTATTGCATGTGGTGTCCTTGACCAATTGTGCACGTTCGTTTCCAATCAAAGTCTCAAGATTGTCAAGCAGATTCATCAGCTGTTGCCTTGCATCATCTTTTTGTTCTGTTGAGCGTGGTGCTCCGGTGAGCACAACGTAAGGATCAACATCTAGAAACTCACAAATAGGTACTATGTATTTCGATGGTGGGTCTGTATTTCGTTTCTTCCAAGTGGTCATTGTGCTTGTTCCGATTTTCAAATGCGAGCAAAGTGCGGCCTGATTGAGTCCTTTTTGCTCCAAGATAGAAAGAATGTTGTTTATAATAGACAAATCATGTTCCTCCTTTCTATGCAAATGCAACAATATTTGCATTTGCGAGTGAAACCTATTGACATATTCGCAAATGCGAGTTATAATAAAACCATGGGCAATACATGAGGGTATACGACCCCAATATCATTGTACCATGGATCCCCTGCAAAATCAAGAGAAGGAGGTGAATAAGGAATGAACGAAAAAAAGACGGGAATTTCAGATGAAGAATTACGGGAAATCGCACTGGATGGACTGACGGAGACTGAAAAGAATCTGTACCGGATTAACAGAGGCAGGCTGCCTATTCCGAAGAACCACGTGGAGTACAATGCAAGCCGTGGCGAGGTAATGGTTAACGGAACGAAGATCAACTGGGTGCTATCCTGCGAGTTTCACCGCCACGGAGATGATCCGACCACTGTCATCCTGAAGTTCCACACGGGCAATGTTGACATAAGGATCGGCTAGAGCAAAGCTGATTTGATCGTTGCTATGTAATCCAATACATCCTTGACGCCATTTGCAAAGCGCTGCTCCATGTACACGATGGCTGCGTCAGTCAGTTTGAAGCCGCCATCCGTGTACGTCTCTACCAGACCAGCACGCTCTAACTCAAAAACCGTGTCCTTGGCATCTTCTTCGGACATCTTGATGAGGAAACCTCTCTGGTTCCAGAAGCCATCTTCAAACTGGCGAGCATCCGGCTTGTCTACTCCGTTTCTTCTGGCTTCCAGGTACATTTTGTACAAGCAGCAGATCAGCTTATCCCCATCACGGGTCAGGTCTTGCATAGTATCACCCCCTTTCCATATGGAAAGTATAGCACAATTACTACAATATTACAATAGAAAAAGAGGAGAATCAGACATGATACAGATAATTGAATCGATTGCATCCCTCGTTTGCGGCGTGGCAGTCATCATTATGATTCTGTTCAAGGATAGAATGAGCCAAAATCATCCCCGCACACGCAAAGTCTGCGACTGGTGCACAGCTGCGGCAGGAATCATCTGTGCAGGTAAGTTCCTGCACGACCTCTTGTAGATGAAAGGAGAACATTATATATGACATTAGGAGAAATCATCCGTGCCCGGCGGAAGGCGATGGATATGACACAGACGGAGCTGGCGGATCGTGCCGGCATGTCACAGGTAGCGATCAGCCTTATCGAGCGGGGACGCAAGAATCCATCCCTTGGGACGCTGGATGTGCTGGCTGCACATCTGAAATGCAGTGCAGCAGACCTGCTCCGTGCCCGGGAGGAGGGACGGCATGAGCAATGAACACCGGATCGCCATCATCCGCAAGCGGCTGGAGCAGGTGGACATGGAGCGAACCAGGCTGATCGCCCAGCGGTCGCAGGAGCCGAGCGGCATGACGGACTACCTGATCGACCTGCTGGCATCCGCCGGTGCAAGACTGACCAGGGAGCTGGAGGAGCTGCAGCAAGCGTGACCCGGTGCAGGCGCATCTGCGTACACCTTCGCGCAGCTAAAGCCGGTTCAAGCCCGGCTGCCGGGACCCATTGCTGGCGCTTCAAGATAGCCGAAACCGGGAGAAATCCCGGTCTGCGTAGGATGGCCGCTGCGCACTGAAGATGGCAGGCCGTGAAGGAGATGAGTACATGACAAAAAAAGAACAGATCGATCTCAATCTGGAGCTCAGAGCGGACAAGCGACTGTATGGACGGCTGAAAACCCTGCGCAGGTACTATCAGGAAAAGCGTGACAAGGTCATGGAGCAGCGCCGGGAACGGGTCGAGCAGATGTTGGGAGACTATCCTACCGAGCAGGAAGCCCATGAGGCATATGGATACGACATGATCAGCGAAGACGAGTACACCCAGATTCTTGAAGCCATCGAAAAAGGGCATCAGGTGGTCGAAGCGGAGTCCGAGGAATCCATCATAAGCGCCTGGCTGGATATGTGGATCTGTGCACTGGATCATGATATAAATGAGCTGACGTATCAGCTCATGACCCCAGAAGAAAAGGCAGCGCACGACAAATCCGTGCAGGACTGGAAGGACCATATTGAGGAGTTGAAGAAGAAGCATGGACGTTAAGTACTGTAAGAGCTGCGGCAAGCCGATTCGGGGCGCATATCGCCGTGGCATCGGGTTCATTTATCATCTGGCGTGTTACATCCGCATCTATGGTATTTTCGACGATTAGCCGAAACCGGGAGTGATCCCGGTCTGCGTAGGATGGCCACTGCGCACTGAAGATGGCAGGCCGTGAAGGAAGTGAGACTATGGACTATATCACCACCAAGGAGGCAGCAGAGCTGCAGGGATGCACCGAACGGTATATCCGCAAGCTGTGCAAAACAGGGGCAGTTGAATGCAAGGTGTCCAAAAGCGTAAAAGGCAAGGACATGTACCTGATCCCCGTATCCGCCCTGTCGGAGCAAGCCCAGCACAAGTACGGCAAGCAGCTGCGGGAAAGTATGCAGCTGCTGCCAGAAACGGCAGAGTCAAAGCCCCCGGCAAAGCGGAAGAAGCAGCGAGAGCAGAAGCCCCTGGAGGCGTACAGCGCCCAGGAGCGTGACAAGATCGCCCTGTGGTGCCAGATCATCAAGGACTGGATGGATACCCGGGCATCGTATGGCAAACGTTCAGAGGCGGATCCGCTGTTTGTGGCAAAATGCAAGCTGGAGCATCCGGAGCTGGAGATCAGCCTGGATATCCTGTACCGCAAATATGCCGCCTACAAGCAGAACGACTATGACGGCATTCTGGGGATCCGGGGCGGATGGAATAAGGGCAAAAGCAGGATTCCGCCAGAGATCTGGAACGTGTACCTGTACTATTGGTTGGACGACAACCAGCCCACTGCATTCCAGTCATATCTGAACACCCTGGAATGGTGCCGCGACTACATGCCAGAGCTGCTGGACAGTATCCCGTCTGAACGGGCATTTCGCTACCGCGCCAACCGGGATGTTGAGAATTACGTCAAGTGCATGGCGAGAGAAGGGCAGAAAGCCTGCCATGACCGGTATGCACCCTATATCGTGCGGTGGTATGACGATCTGAATGCGAATGACTGCTGGATCGCCGATAACCATACCATAGACGTGCAGTCCGTTGATGATAAGGACAAGCAGCACCGGCTGTATCTGACCGGATTTCTGGACGCAAAGTCCGGGGTGCTGGTGGGATACAACATCACAGACACCCCATCGTCCCAGTCCACCATTCTGGCACTGCGGAATGGCATCCGGAAACACGGTATCCCCAAGGTGATCTATGTGGACAACGGCCGGGAATTCCTGACACGGGATGTGGGCGGTCTGGGGCATCGGACCCGGAAAAACAGTCTGGCAGAGTTCCAGCCCCCGCCAATCTTCGCCCGACTAGGCATCGAAATGCGGAATGCAATCGTGCGTAATGCCCGGGCTAAGCCCATCGAGCGAACGTTCCGGACGTTAAAAGAGCAGTTTTCCCGTGTTTTTTCCGGGTTTAACGGCGGCAGCGTGGCGGAACGGAAGGAGTCATTAAAGACCGTCATTAAGAATGGCCTGCTCCCCCGGGACTATGTGCTGCGTGAATCTCTGGAAGCCTGGATCGATGGCATATTCAATTGTGAAGAATACGGCGGATCGGAATCCAAGTACAAAGGCATGAGCCGGATCGAGGTCTGGAACCAGTCCATTGCAGAGGTGGGCATGCGCACCGCCACGGACGCTGACCTGAACCTGATGCTTGCTCGCTCCACGCAAATGCAGAAGATCAAGCGAAACGGCGTCCGGATCAAGCTGCACGGGGAGGATCTGTGGTACATGGACCCGACCGAAACATTCAAGATGATCGGACAATCCGTGTATGTGCGGTACGATCCGGCAGATCTGCGGTATGTGCGGCTGTACGATGAACAGGATCGGTGCCTGTGCACCTGGGGCCTGGCAGACTATCTGTACCGGAACTACCTGGAGGAAAACCCGGACGCAGTGGGGGACGCAATGCGGATCCTGCGCAGCGTAAACGGATACATGCGGGACGGTGCCGCTGCCCATCTGAAAAAGCTGGATCCGGCGCAGCGTATCGCTGCCCTGGATATGACAGTACGCCGGGCACATCGGAACAAGCTGGAGCATTACAGGATCGTGCAGCCATCCAGTATCATCCCCGTGCGTGCCAACGAGGAACAAACGGAGCTGGCAGTTGGAGCAGAGGATATGGCAACCGTGATCGATATCAAACGTATGGCGGAAAACGCTGAAAAGGAAAGGAAGGGTTGAGTATGTATACCGAAGAACAAGAGGCGCTGCTGGTCAAATGCCGGGAACTGGCGGACAAGGTTGGCGGCCAGAACAAGGCAGCGGAGCTGCTGGGCGTGAATGCCGGGGCGCTGTCCCAGCTGCTGGCACACACCTATGCCGCCAATCCGGCACGGCAGTTTGAGAAGATCGCTGCATATTTTGCGGTCAAGAATATATCGGCGCAGACCTGGAAGGAAGTCCCCTATGCGTCCACCTATGTATCCGAGGCGGTATGCGATATTATGCGGCTGTGTCAGGCAAAAGGCGGCTTCGCCGTCATCTGCGGGGATGCCGGCGTGGGCAAGACCAAAGCCATCGAGCATTACATCAGTGCGCATCCAACGAACACAGTGATGGTCACTGTCAACGAGTGCTTCGCCCGATCCAAATCATTGTTAGGGCTAATTGCTGATACCATCGGGGCACCCCATGAGAAGTCCATGGATGCCATCTGGCGCTCCGTGGTCAACAAGATGTCGGACGGAATGCTGCTGATCGTGGACGAAAGTCAGCATCTGAGTATGAAGACCGTGGACATGCTCCGGAGCATTTCAGATTATTTCAAGCAGCGGGATCAGACCGTGGGCATTTGCCTGGTAGGTAACGCCGAAACCGCAAGCAAATTCGGATCCAAGTCATCCGCACTGGCGCAGGTGAAGAATCGCACCAAGTACACCGCTACATTCGCCACCGCCAAGTCCCAGCGCAGTGACATCATCAAGCTGTTCCCACCCATCAAGCCGGGGATCAACGATATGGAGATTGAGTTCCTGCTCCGGGTTGCACGATCCGAGCAAGGAATCCGTGGATGTGTCAACCTATTTTCCAATGCGTATGACAACGAAAACATTTCCTACGCTGGTCTGGTAGCCATGGCAAAGGAAATGGATCTGCAAATTTAAAGGAGGGATAAATCGTGGTTAAACGGTACATAACGGCGTTTTTAGCCGGCGTTGCAGCCTGCGCAATGCTGGAGGCCGCTGCGGATCAGCTGACGCAGCGGCAGTTCGGCAGCTTCGGGGGCGAGCTGCTGGTGCTCCCCCTGATCGGGCTGGCGGCATGCGCCGGGTGGAGCTGCCGGCACAACGTGGATCCGGATCGACTGGAGCGTGCCTACCAGGACGGCTACAACGACGGGATCAATGCAGAATACCCGGATGAGCTGAAAGGCAGTGAGCATGCGTCCTATCGCTGGATCGGGGGTGTCCGGCATGGCTGACTGGATACATATCGGCGGCAAATCCACGACCCTGACCCCGGGAGAACGGCGGATCCTGGACAAGCTGCGCAGCGGCCAGACGGAATCGCAGATCCGGCACGATCTGCAAATTGCAATCGGGGAACTGACGGACGCTATAGCGTCGATCAAATCCAAAGGATACAGCACCGAACAGGTGCACGAAAGGAGAACAAGGAAGATGACTGAGGAAAAAATCGTAAGAGCAAAGGAGCTGCGGGCACAGGGCTGCACCCTGTCCCACATTGGCAGGGAGTTGGGGGTGTCGGCTGTCACCGTCAAGAATGTGCTGGACAAGGCAAAGGAAGAGCAGGAAGTCCCGCCTGCTCCCGCCCCGGAAGCGCCGGAGGAACGGGTACCCGGATCCGTACTGCGCTGCATCCAGGATGCCATTGACGACAAGCTGCGGCTAATTGAAGTCTATGAGGCAAGAAAGGAGGAGGCAAAGGCGGAGCTGGCAGAGCTGCGAGGCTACGTCCGAGCCTACGAGCGGGGTTAACCCCCGCATCGGTAATGCGGCCAAAGGCGGTGGCAAGCCCGCACAAACGCAGAGCCACGAGAAAAAATAATAGGAGGATCAAGCGATGGAAAAAATCAATATGGATGCAGTCCTGGAGGATATCCTGGCGGTCAAGTCTCTGGAGCAGGACATCCGGGCAATCAAGGAGGCCCAGGACGCTGCCAAGTCACGAATCAAGGACACCATGACCCAGTTCGGGCTGGAGGAGCTGACGGTGGATGTATTTACCGTGCGGTACAGGGACGTCACCACCTCCCGGTTCGACAGCAAGCGGTTCAGCCAGCAGCATAAGGCGCTGTATGAGGACTACCTGACCAGCAGCACGTCCAAGAAGCTGACCATCAGCTGAGGTGCATCATGACAAAGGAACAGTGGAAAGCGGTAGAGCAGAAGGTCCTGCTCTACCCTTATACGATTGCCAAGCTGCAGGCGGACGGTCATGTTCTGAGTCTGAGCATGCAGCTGAATAAGATGCAGCTGGTGATCGCGGTGTACGTGGACGGCAAAATCGATTTCCACTGGCTGCAGGAGGATTGCGAGATCCGCCGGAAGTTTTTCCAGCAAAGAAAGCGCAGCCTGCTGACCCAGAAGGATCGGGAGCGGCTGAAACGGGAGAAGAAGTCGATCCGGGAGGAGATCCAGGAACAGGCCACCTACTACACCTACTCCCCATATTGGACATCTTTTACCGCCCTGCGGCGACACCTGGAGAAAAACTGCGAGAGCATCACACCATACGAGGAGGGAGAGCATGCGGACACCAACCCCGACGGGGGATCCGTTATTTGATGAATTCTGGGCAGCGTACCCGAAGAAATGTTCCAAACCGGAAGCCATTCGGGCGTTTGCCAAGGTTCACATGACGCGGGAGCTGCTGGATATCATTCTGGCGGACATCCGTGTCAAGGTCAAAACATGTCAATGGCAAAAACTGAACGGCCTGTATATCCCCCATCCGGCATCCTACCTGAACAATCGCCGGTGGGAGGATGAGGTCACGCTGCCCCAGCAGCCGGAGCAGTCCCATAGCTACAACCTGGACGATTACAAGTCCCTGATGAATCGGTTCTAGCCATGGCTACGAAAAAGTACATGAACATTGGCCGCAACAAACACGCAGTAAGCTACATAGACGCATACGGCAGGCGCTGGATCGCCTGCCCTGACTGCGTTATGATCGACGGGTGCAGCGTCGGTCGCAAAGTGCTGGCGGGCAACGATGAGGAATACGGATGCTGTGCTGGGGCACTGGCACCGGGCAAAAAAATGAAGGGAGAATCAGAGTATGGTGGATTTTAAAAGCAACGAAGAAGCAATGGCAACATTCTGCAGTACGAGCATAGCTATTTTGCAAACGTGTGGACTGGAGGAGGCCACCGTCTCATTCACAGACGCTTCCGGGGAGCACTATGAAGTGGTGATCCGGAGAGCCGGCAGCGCAGCTGACGAGGAGGACGACACATGATCTACCGCATTTGGCGCATCAAGAACCGGATCACCGGTAGGTATCTTGCCACCCAGCGAGAAGGTGGCGCAATCGTCTATCTCGTTTTTCTGGCAGAACAGGCGGCAGTACAGCACATCACAGACAGGGGGTTGAACGCCCGGATCTTCCGACCCTGTGCATCCTACAAACAGGGCACAAGATAAGGAGGGATGCAGAATGGCACTATTCCTGATTGGCCTGATCCTGGGCGGCATCATCGGCACCCTGATCATGGCGATCCTGATCGGAGGTGATATGGATGACGATGATATCAACTAGCCAGATATCCAGGATCTATGCAGCAGCCCGGAATCTGGGCATGTCCACCAGGGGCGACGGCGATGACCTCCATGCCCTGGTGTATGCCGTCACCGGCAAGGACAGCATCCGGCAGCTGACCGCAGTGGAAGCCCGGGAGGTGATCCGGGAGCTGGACAAACGGAGCGTCCCGGCAGATCCTCATCGGCGCAGGTCGGCCCCGAACCCCAGCGTATACCCACCGGGACAGATGACCCCGTCCCAGATCAATAAATGCTGGCGGCTGATCTACAGTGTGTGCGAGTCGGATCCATCCGAAGTCCCGCCTGCAGATCGGCTGGCAGGTGCAGCGGAGCGATTCATCGGGCAGCGACCTAACATGATGGCGAAAAACCCGTTCCGATTCTTCTCCCAGGAGCAGGGATCTAAGCTCATTGAATCCCTGAAGCGGCTGGAGTATTCTGCAGAAGTGAAGAAGCTAAAACGGGAGCGGGAGGGGTGAGCGCATGACGGATCAGGAGCTGATCAAGGCCCTCCGGCGTCTGATGGTACAGACCGGCAGCCTGGCTTGCCTGGGGTGTGGATATGAGCACAGCTGTGGTGTACATGGCTGTGCCATCATCCGCAAGGCAGCGGATCGGCTGGAGGAGCTGGAGAAGCAAAAGAAATGATCAACGTGTAGATGGGAGGCAGCACATGGATCACAACGACATTGAAATGACGGATCTGGAGGGTGAACAGCGGGAGATAGCAGAGTGCATTGGGATAGATGCGTACAGAGCGCTTGCCCAGACCTATGGCGGCAGCTCCATCTACATTGCCAAGACAGCGTCTATCCTAAAGGACGAACGGGATCGCAGGATCCGCCGTGAATACAATGGCTGCAATGCCCATGCGCTGGCGATTAAATATGATCTGGCGGACAACACCGTCCATAAGATCGTGCGCGGTGAAAAGCAGCGGATCGAAAACGAACCCACGGATGACCGGCTGCTCCTGTTTAAACAGGGATAAACCCGGCAATATCGGTTGTTTTACATTGCATAATTAAAATGGTATAGTTTGATCAAGAGAGATCGAGCTATACCATTTTTGTTTGGAGGATAGATCATGGACATCAACGTAATCGTGGCTGTGGTGGAGGGCATCATCAGCCTGGCAGTAGGGGCGCTGACATTCTTCCTGCGCAGGACTATCACGGAACTGGATAAGTGCAGGGAGGATATCGCCAAGGTCAAGGAGGACTACATCACCAAGGAGGATTTTTTCCGGGAGCAGGCGGATACCCGCCGGAAGCTGGACCGGATCATGGACATTCTGCTGGAGATCCGGGGAGGTAAATAGCATGGACGAAAAAGAACAGATCCGCCGGCGGATTGCAGCCGGCAATTTCGTGGCTAACAATGGCAGGGTGCTGCGTACCATCAATATCCTGCGATATGACTACAAAAAGCTGCGTGAGATCGAATATGCCCTGCCGGACATGGAGCACGGGGAGATCGTGGACAGTGTCAACTACCTGACCGAGTGCGGCTACATCAAGCTGCGGCATGTGGTATCTCAGCAGCCTGCTGCATTGTCGGACACCCGGTGGGAGGAAATCGAGGCAAAGCTGACCGCTGACGGCATCCGGCTGCTGGCAGGCTGCAGGCAGGATGAATGCGTGGAGGTGTAGGCTATGGCTAATCGCCGCCACGCCATCATAGATCAGCTGGAGCCGCAGATCCAGGAAACCGTCAAGGAGATGCTGCGAGCGAATTTCACATACAAGGATATCGTGGATTACCTGGCATCCAACGGCACCCAGGTGTCCCAGTCGGCGGTCTGCCGGTATGCGGCACGGTTTGCGGAGACCACCGAAGCCCTGCGGATGGCACAGGAGAATTTCCGTGGCATCATGGAGGAGACCGCCAAGTACCCCAATCTGGATCCTACGGACGGTATCCTGCGCCTGATCAGTCACCAGCTGCTGGACGCCATCAACGGCATGCCCGAGGAGCAGCGGCAGGCCAAGAATTTCGATGAACTGATCAAATCCGCTGTTGCCCTGACCCGGGCGGTGGCATACAAGAAACAGGTGGACGTGCGCAGCAAGGAGCTGCTGGAGAACGGGGCTGACCAGTTTGCCGGGGCGTTGTTTGACGCCATGGCAACGGAGCGACCGGAGCTGTACAAGCAGCTGCGGGCATTCCTGGACGAAAAGAAGGAGAAATCACCATGATGTACGTGTTGCAGACCAAACCCGGCCAGGATGACCATGCGGTTCGTGACCTGGAGCGGCTGGGCTACCGGGCCTATGCCCCAAGGCGGATCGCACTGCACCGCAGGGGCGGCACCTGGTGGGAGGCGGAATACCCGGTATTCCCGGGGTATGTGTTTCTGGATGACCTAGAACTGACGGACGTGGACTATCATCGGATCATGCCCTGCGTGGGGGTCATTCGGTTCCTGGGGCACGGCGCCCCGGAGCCGCTGCCGGAACACGAAGCAGAATACATCCGATGGCTGCACAACGGCGGCAAGCCCATCGCCCCCTCCGAGGTACGGATCCGGCCGGACGGCAGCATGCAGTGTGTGTCCGGGCTGATCAGCAGCTACGCCGGGCGCGTGGAACACAATCCACGGCAGCGGCGGGCAACGATCCGGATCAGCATTGCAGACAAGCTGCACCGCATTACATTGGCGGTGCGATACGTCTAACAAACCGACCTGATGGCAGACACCGGGGTTGATACGTCCCCCGGTGTCGCGCAGGATTGCATGATGCCAGCCACCTGATTTCAACCCGAAATCCGGAATGGCGGAGCATGCCTGTTTAAAATCGAATTTACGCTGTTTAAAATCGTTTAAACGATTCTGCCCATGAAATGATACCCCCGGAAACAAACATGCCTTACAGCGCATTGTAGGGCGTGTTTTTACGCATGAAAGGAGATGCCCTGCATGGGAGCATTGAAGGACGCAGGGATCCGGTCCCTGCAGGACAATCTGGCAGCCTACGACGCTGCCAGAAAACAGGAGGAAAAACAGGATGCAAACAGCCTGAAATCCCTGTTTGATGCCTATTTAAACACAAAAAGCAAAGCGAAACGGGAACGTATGCTGAAAGAGTTTTCCGAGCGGCGGCTGGAGTTTGCAGCCTATCTGCAGGCACATCCGGAATTGGTGGCCGCAGAAACCAAGCGTGCCCTGATCACAGCAGCCCTGGGCGGCGAGTATGTGGAAACAGAGACTGGCGTGGATTCCGCCGGCAGACGGCACAAGCGCCGCCGGGTGCGGCAGGTAGCACCCAACCTGCAGGCAATCCTGCAACTGCTGGAATCGGATGTGACACCAAAGCCGGAAAATAATCTGCTGGAAATTATCCGGGAAGGACTGGAGGCAGAAGATGAGGTATAAAACCATGTCCCCCAAGCAGCGGAAAGCCATGCTGTGGTGGGCAGATCCCCGGACAGAATCCTACGATGCGATCATCTGTGATGGCTCTGTCCGAAGTGGAAAGACCATGTCCATGTCCGTAGGCTTCCTGATCTGGTCCCTGTCCCGGTTTGATCATCAGACGTTTGCACTGTGTGGCAAGACCATTGACAGCCTGAGACGCAACGTGATCACGCCGCTGCAAACCTGGGTGGAAGGGATCTTCGAGATCCGCCAGTACGTCAGCCGAAACTATCTGGAAATCACGGATGGTGCGCATACCAACCGGTACTACCTGTTCGGCGGAAAGGACGAATCCTCCGCTGCCCTGATCCAGGGCATTACCCTGGCAGGAGCCTTTCTGGATGAGGTTGCCTTGATGCCCCGGTCATTTGTGGAACAGGCAGCAGCCAGATGCTCCGTCAGCGGATCCCGGCTGTGGTTCAACTGCAACCCGGATAGCGCAGAGCACTGGTTCTACAAGGAGTGGATCTGCAAAAAAACGGAAAAGAACGCCCTGCATCTGCATTTTACCATGCAGGACAACTACGCCCTGGACAAGAAGATCCGGGAACGCTATGAGCGCCTGTACACCGGCGTATTCTATGACCGATACATCAAGGGACTGTGGTGCATGGCGGAGGGGTTGGTCTATCCCAACTGGTCGGACAGATATGTGCTGCACGGAGATATCCGGCTGTCCCAGAACGTGGAGTGGTACATCGCCATCGACTACGGCACCATCAACCCGTTTTCAGCCGGGTTATGGGCGGTCAGCCCACGGAACGCCATCCGGGTGGCGGAGTACTACTATAATAGCAAAGAGCAGCGAACCATGCGGACGGATGAGGAGCACTACGCCGCCCTGGAGCAGCTGGCAGGCGACAGACCAATCCAGCATGTAATCGTAGACCCCTCTGCTGCCAGCTTCATTGAATGCATCCGCCGGCACGGCAGGTTTACCGTGCGGAAAGCTCACAATGAGGTGCTGCCGGGCATCAGCCGGACGGCAACCCTGATTCAGAACGGCAGGATTCTGATCCACGAAAGCTGCCGGGGCATTCTACGGGAATTCGCCCTGTACCGGTGGGACGACAAGGCTACGGACAAGGTAATCAAGGAAAACGACCACTGTATGGACGAGATGCGGTACCTGGTGAATACGGTGCTGCGGCGCACGATCCTGGCGGACATAGGAGGTGATGTGCATGATTAACAAATCGGAAATTGAAAAGGCCACCGGCATCCGGATCGCTATGAGCGGAGAAATGCGGGACAGGATTCGGTTATGGCGAAACATGCTGTGCAACGAGCAGTCCTGGGTCAGCAACCGTGTCCGTGGGCTGCGATTGCCGGTGAAGATCGTGGACGAATTTGCACGGCTGACCCTGTTCGGCGCATCCATTTCCGTCAGCGGATCCCAACGCGGGGCATACATCGACCGTGTCTTACAGCAGACCATGACGGACGCAAAGAAATGGGTGCGCCTGATGTGTGCCACCGGCGGTGTGGTGCTGCGACCGGTGTATGACGGACACCAGATCCGGGTCAACTACATTACGGCTGACAAGATCTACCCCATTTCCTACGATGACGACGGCAGACTGATTTCTGCCGTATTCCTGGACACCTACCGGAATGGAGACCGGTTCTACCACAAGCTGGAAATCCATGAATTCCACCCGGACGGCACCGGCAGGATCCGCAATCAGGTGTTTCAGTCTCCCAGCGTGGACATGCTGGGAGATCCATGCTCCCTGCGGCAGACAGGGCTGTGGGCAGATCTGGAGCCGGAACGCAGCTACATGGATCTGGGCGGTCCCCTGTTTGCCTACATGTGCATTCCGGCGATCAACACGGTGGATCCAGACAGCCCCATGGGCATGTCCGTGTATGCCGAGGCGGTTGACCTGATCCGGGATGCAGACCAGCACTGGGAAAAAATCAAGTGGGAGTTTGAGGCCACCCAGACCGCCATTGATGCGCCGGCGGATTTCCTGAAGCCCACCCCCTCCGGGCTGATCCTGCCGGATACTGCGAATCGCCTGTATCGGCGGTACAACGCAGATCCGTCGGACGCCCAGCTGGGGCTGCAGATTTTCAGCCCCCAGATCCGGGACACATCCCTGTTCCACGGGCTGGACGGCATTTTCAAACGGATCGAATTCAACTGCAACCTGGCATATGGGATGCTGTCGGATCCCCAGAGCGTGGAAAAAACAGCCGAGGAGGTGCGGGCATCCAAGCAGCGCTGCTACAGTGCTATTTCTGATATCCAGGGGAGCATCCGTGCCGGACTGCGGCAGCTGACCAGTGCCATCAATGACTGCTGCGCTGTGTATCAGCTGACACCCCAGGGCAGATACCATGAATGCTATGAATTCGGGGATGGGGTCATGGAGGATCCGGACAAGGAGTTTGCACGCCGGATGCAGATGCACACTGCCGGGCTGCTGTCGGATACCAAGTTTATCGCCTGGTACTTTGACTGTGACGAAGCCAAAGCAGCGGAATACAAGGCAGCTGCATCTACCCTGTTTGCAGGCGGTGATATCTGATGCTGACGCCGGACTACCTGCTGCACTGCACGGATTCCCTGACGGAGCTGCTGGATGCCTACGACAATGCGGTTGTATCGGACATCGCCCGGCGTATTGTCAAAACCGGGTATGTCACAGAAACCGCCAAGCACCAGATCAGACAGGCACAGCAAATGGGGCTGTTGTATGAGGACATCATCCGAGAAATTGCCCAGCGGACGACCGCCACGGACAGCATGGTGCGGACGCTGTTTGAGGATGCAGGCGTGGAGACGGTGGAAACGGACAACAGGCTATACACCGCTGCCGGGCTGCAGCCCACCGATCTGCGTGCATCCCCGGCTATGCTGCAGATGCTGCAGGCTGGATACGAAAATACCCTTGGTACCATGCACAATCTTACCCTGACCACCGCAAACACGGCACAGCAGGCCTACATATCCGCCTGTGACCTGGCCATGCTGCAGGTGCAGTCCGGGGCAATGTCCTACCAGCAGGCCATCCGGGCTGCCATCCAGTCCGCTGCATCTGACGGCACCCGGGTACTGTATCCATCCGGCAGGACGGATCGCATTGAGGTGGCAGTGCGCCGGGCAGTGCTTACAGGAGTAGCCAAGACATGCCGCACCATCGGGGAATACAATGCCGCTTCCTGCGGCTGTGATCTGATGGAGCTTTCCGCTCATGCCGGGGCAAGGCCCTCCCACGCCCGATGGCAGGGGCAGCTGGTCAGCTTGTCCGGGAAACGGGGGTACCTGTCCAAGGACGATATCGGCTACGGATCCGGGGACGGATTCGGCGGCTACAACTGCCGGCATGACTGGTATCCGTTCTTCCCGGGTATCTCCCAGCGAAACTACAGCCAGGAGAAGCTGAACCAACTGGAAACCATGACGGTCAACTACAACGGGCAGGAGATCCCCTACTACGATGCCACCCAGGAGCAGCGGCGGCTGGAACGCCGGGTGCGAGACTGCAAGCTGCGGCTGTCTGCCACGGATGCAGCCCGGCAAGAAACAAAGGACCCAAAGCTGCGTGCCCAGCTGGATGAGGATTTTGCAAAGCAGTCCAAAGCCCTGCGGGAGGCACGGGACAAGCTGGCGGATTTCCAGACCGGCACCGGTCTGCTGCCGGATACATCCCGTACCCAGGTGTACGGCTTCGGCCGCAGCATTGCCCAAAAGGCTGTTGCCGCCCAAAAACGGGTTGACAAATCCGGTGGGGGTGGTATAATAACATCAAACAAGCAATGCGTAATTCATGGGAACAAGATCAATAAGTTTTTCTTATCTCCGGGAGCAAAGCATGCACAGGAATTTTTTGATGTTGGTTATTCACCGGATGATTTCGATGCACTAAACCATGACCTTGTGGACGGATTCGACTACAATCAAGCCATGGATAAACGTGTATTTGACAACGGCGTTGAAAAATTCAGCGTATTCATGTTCCTGGGAAAAGGAGAGCAGAAGAAACGCTTCCGGACCGTATGGCAAAAGGACACGCCCAACAGTGTTCCGAGAATTATCACTGCACACAGAGAGGACTGAGTATATGATTGAATTGTATGACATTGTAAAAATCAAGTCAACCGGTATAACCGGCACTGTTGTAGATGTAACGCGCGTAAATAACGAAACCGTTTACACAATAGAAAGCAATACAGAGAACACACCCGGCGGATACGGTGGGAAGTGGAAGTTGTTTGAGTGCAAACGAGCGGATGTCGAAAAGATCAGCACCCCCTAGGGGTGCTTTTCTTATGCCATAAACCGCATTGAAACGTCCTTTTCAGGGCGTTTTCTTTATGCCCAAGGAGGCTTATATGGTACACAACCGCAGTCCCTCTTGCGCCTGACAGCAGGCGCTATTTTTATACCCAAACACAGAAAGGATGAACAGAATGGAAAAACAGTTTCTGACGGATCTGGGCATTGCAGACGACATTGCCGACCAGATCATCACCCAGGCAGCGACAGAGGTCAAGGCTGCCACTGAGGAGACCGCCGGGATCCAGGCACAGCTGGAGGAAGCCAACAAGCAGATCGCCGGATTCAAGGAAATGGACATCGACAGCATCAAGGCTGCTGCGGATGACTGGAAAACTAAGTACGAAGCCGCAGAAGCGGACAAGACCGCCATGCAGCACAAGCACAAGCTGGAGGGCTATGTGAAGGGGCTGGGTCTCCGGGACGACGTGTACGAGGCGCATGTCACCAAGCAGCTGACGGATGCAGGGCTGCAGTTCGATGACGCGGGCAAGCTCATTGGTGGCGACGATATCGTCAGCAAGTTCCGAGAGAGCCACCCGGGCGCATTCCTGGATACCAAGCCGGAAGCCCGTGTGGTGGCATCCACCATGCACCATGAACCGGCTGCCAACAGCGTAGAGGCAGCATTTTACGCCAAGAACCCCGGCCTTGCGCCGAGAGACTAAGGAGGAATCAATATGGCACACGAACAGCAGGAACGCTACTCTGACCTGGTTCTCGCCAAGCTGCGGGACAGCCTGGTGCTGAAGGACGGCGTGGTTTTCAATAACGACTACGAGGGCAAGCCCAGCGCCGGATCCGTCAAGATCCCGGTACGGGATACGGAGGTGCAGGTGTCGGATTACGACAAGGCTGCCGGCATCACCGCCACCAACGGTACCACCACCTATCAGACCCTGACCATCAACAAGGACAAGGCTGTGGGAGAAATCATTGACGGCTATGACGCCGAAGCCGTACCTGCCAATCTGGTGGCGGATCGGCTGGACAGTGCAGGCTATTCCCTCGCCAAAACTGTTGATACCGACGGCGCAACCGTGCTGCTGGCAGAGGGAACTGCATACAACGCAGCCAGCGTGGATGCATCCAGTGCCTATGACCTGATCGTGGACGTGCGGCGGGCAATGAGCAAAGCCAATGTGCCCACGGATGGCAGATATCTGCTTGCCACGCCGGACTTCTATGCCATGCTGCTGAAGGACAAGGATCATTTTGTGGGGGCTTCCAGTCTGGGGGATCAGATCAAGCAGACCGGCGCCGTGGGCAGGATCGCCGGATTTACCGTCTACGAATTCAACGATGACACTGCCGGGTTGATGTTTATCGCCGGGCATCCCCGGTTTGCAGCCCGGGTCAATGAATTCTCCGTGCCGGTCAAACTGGAGGATCTGAAGGACGGCAAGCACATCGGCGCAAGCTGGGTCAACGGTCGCATGGTTTATGCCCACAAGGTACTGCGCCCCAAAGCGATCCAGAATGTATATGCACCGGGCAGTCTGACCGCCACCCTGGCAAAGGGCAGCGCCGAGGGCACCACCATCGCCACCATCAGCGCAGGCAACACCGGCACAACTTATGCCTACAAGGTAAACCCCACTGCCCGGGCAACCTTCAACCAGACAGCCAGCAGCTACAGCGGCACGACCCTGACCTCTGGCACTACTGAAATTGCCGTCAGCGTGGGCGACGTGATCGAGATCGTCAACCTGTCCAGTTCCAAGGTGGTGGCTGTGACCTATGTCACGGCAGCGGCGGACAAGATCAAGTAGTCGGAGGTGACAGACATGTACGCTGACTATGATTACTACCGCACCCTGTACGGGGGTAAGCTGTCCGAGGAGGAGTACACCTTTGCGGCCGCCCGGGCGTCGGAATACCTGGCGTCTGTGACCCACGACCGCATTACGGAGGATATTCTGGCGGACGATACCACCGGCAGGGCGGTAAAAATGTGCTGCTGCGCCATGGCGGATCTGATTCATCAGCAGAAGCAGCATGACGGGAAGACCGCCGAAAAGGTTGGCGACTATTCCGTATCCTATGCCGACAGCAGCACCAACCAGACTGCACGGCAGAAACGGCGGTACGAGCTGGCGTACATGTATCTGTCCCGGTACGGCCTGATGTTCCGGGGGGTGGAATGATGTACACCAACGCAGACTGTACGGTCTACAACCGGCAGTTAGATCGGAAAAACCGCCGGGATACCTGGGTGCGCACTCAGATCCGGGGAGTGTTCTGGGACGGCAGCCATGCCCACCGGCACGGGGACAAGGGGGATATCACGGCGAATAATGTGACCGTGTACATCCCGGCGGATGCATGTGAAAAGCCCTACAAGCCGCCCAAGGACTATGCGTCGGATCCATCCGGCGCATACACCCTTGCGCCCGGTGACCTGATCATCCGGGGCCTGATCCGGGAGGACATCGATGCCAACACCACTGTGGCTGCACTGCTGCAAAAATATGACGATGCCTACACCATCCTGTCCTGCGAGGACAACCGGTACGGCAGTTCAGATCTGCAGCATTTCTGCGTAAAGGGGTGACGGCATGGCAATGGAGATCAAGACCCCCAGAGGGGTGGTGTCTGTTTCAAAATCCGGAAAGGCAAAGCTGACCTGGAGCGAGGATTTTTCCAAGCGCCGGGGTGAGCAGTTTGACGCCGTACAGAAGATGGTGGACAGCGAGGTGCTGCGCCAATCGGATCCCTATGTGCCCATGCGCACCGGTATGCTGAAAAAATCCGGCATCCTGGGCACCGTCATCGGGGAAGGCATTGTAAAATACATCGCCCCCTATGCCCGACAAAACTACTATACAAACGCCGGGCGTGGCCAGGAGGGCACCCAGAACGGCGGGCAGCGGGGCAAGTACTGGTTCGAGAGGATGAAAGCAGACCACAAGGATGAGATCCGGGAGAAATCGGGAGGCAAGCTGAAATGAAGTCCATTATTGAAGCCATCGTTGACTATGTGGCGGGCTGCCCCCTGTTGGAGGATGGACGACTGAACCTGGATTATCTGGGGGCGGACCCCATTGAATATGTGGTGGAATCCGTCCCCTGTGACCCGGTATACACCCAGTACACGGACGGCGGCTGCCTGTGGCAGTACCTGTTTGTGTTTGCATCCCGGGAGGCATACGGCACGGACACGGTGCAGAACCTGGCGAACAGCCAGTTTTACGAGCGGTTCGCAGAATGGCTGCGCCAGAACAATGATGCAGACATCCTGCCACGGCTGCCGGCGGGCTGCACTGCACAGAGCATCGAACCTACAACCGGCGGCTATGTGCTGCTGGAGGACACCAACCACAATGCACGGTATCAGATTCAGTGCAGATTACTGTACACAAAGGAGGAATAACCATGGGAAAACTGGTGAAACGTTCCCAGCGGCGGGCATACTACGGGGTACCCGCTGCGGAATCCGGGACAACCACATATACCCGGATGACCAAATTCACGTCACTGAGCAAATCCAAAAACCCGAAAACCTACAGCCGCCAGTATGTGGATGAGGACGCCGCCATCGAGGATGTGGTGGGGTATGCAGAATCCATCTCCTACGCATTCGACGAGGAAGTCGGCAACACCGTGCATGCGGACATTGCCAACATCGCCGATGAGGAGCAGCTGGGAGAGGACGCTGTCCGGGAGATCATCGTGGTATTCCTGGATCAGGAGGGAGAAACCAGCGGATCCAAGCGGGCGGTCAAGCGTTCCTATGCCGTCATCCCCAACGGAGAGGGCGACAAGGTGGAAGCATACACACGAGCCGGCGATTTCAAATGCCGGGGGCCACAGGTATTCGGTGAGGTCACATCCACCGATGATTGGAAAACCGTCACATTCACTGCGGACACGTAATGTGCCCGCAGTTTTTTTAAGGAGGAGAGCCAATGATCCAGGAAGATCTGACAAAGTGGGAAATCAACGGCACCACCCTGGTGCTGGACATTGACGATATCGGCGATCTGGAACGCTATGAGCGGGCGTTCCAGCAAATGGGGGAGGCGGCAAAGCAGATCCCCAAGGACGGAACTGCATCCGAGATCACCAGGGCATACTGCACCACGTTCTACAGCATGTATGACTGCATCTTCGGGGACGGCACCGCCGAAAAGATCCATCAAAAGAAATACAGCGCTGCGGAATGTGAAACAGTCTATGCGTCATTCCTGGCGTTTGTATCCGCCCAGCGAACCGCCCGGGATGCGGCCAGGGCACAGATTGCCCGGTATCTGCCCCAGAACCGTGCCCAGCGGAGGCGGCAGAAATGATCAATTTACTGTTTGATCCATTGCCCGAATGTGTGCAGGTGGATGGGGCGGACTATCCGGTGGCCACGGATTTCCGGGACTGGATCGCATTTGCGGATCTGATTCTGGATCCGGGCATATCCCAGCAGGACAAGGTGGCAGCAGCCATGCAGTGGTATCCGGACGCCAGACCGCCGGATGCCACCAAGGCGCTGCGTGCCCTGAAATGGTTCTTCACCGCAGAACCCCTGCTGACCGGGCGGCAGCAGCGGCGCATGGGCGGCAGGCCGACCCGGCCGGTGTTGTCCTACAGCCAGGACGCAGCCTACATTCTGGGGGCATTCCGCCAGTGCTACGGCATAGATCTGATCCGGATCGACCACCTACACTATTGGGAATTCCGCAGTCTGATGCAGGCGCTGCCCGAGGACTGTCCGCTGAAAAAACGCATGGCATACCGGGCGGCGGATCCCACCCGGATCCGGAATGATGCGGAACGGGATCGGGTACGACGGATTCAGGCGGAGATCGCCATTGAATATGAATGTGACGACGAGGAAATCGCAGATGCGTTTCTGTAGGAGGTGATTGCGTGGCGTTTGATGGCTCTTTAAAATTCGATACTGCCGTGGACAGCAAGGGGTTCCAGGGTGGGATTGAGAAAATCGGTTCCCTTGCGGCGGTGGGCTGTAAGGCAGTTGCCGGCGCATTTGCAGCAGCCTATGCAGCCGCCGGAGCTGCGGTAGCCGGGCTGACCAAAACAGCCGTGGAAAACTATGCAGACTACGAGCAGCTGGTAGGCGGTGTGGAGACCCTGTTCAAGGACAGCGCTGACACAGTCATGGACTATGCCAACGCAGCCTTTGAAACCGCCGGGCTATCCGCCAACGCCTACATGGAAACGGTCACGTCATTCTCCGCATCCCTGCTCCAGTCCCTGGGCGGCGACACGGCGGAAGCGGCGGACAAGGCCAACATGGCAATCGTGGACATGTCCGACAATGCCAACAAAATGGGCACGGACATGGTATCCATCCAGAACGCCTACCAGGGGTTCGCAAAACAGAATTACACCATGCTGGACAACCTGAAGCTAGGTTACGGCGGCACCAAAAAGGAAATGGAGCGGCTGCTGGCGGATGCGCAGAAGATCTCCGGCGTGAAGTACAACGTGGAATCGTTCTCGGACATCGTGGATGCCATCCATGTGATCCAGACGGAAATGGACATCACCGGCACCACCGCCAAGGAAGCATCCACTACCATCCAGGGTTCGGTGAATGCCGCCAAATCCGCCTGGACAAACTGGGTGACCGGTCTTGCCGACAACAGCCAGGATTTCGGGCAGCTGACGGAAAATCTGGTCAACAGCGTGGTGACCGCCGGGGAGAATATCATCCCCCGGATCGAGGAAACCCTGCCCAACGTGGTCAACGGACTCAACGTGCTGATCAACACTGCGGTGGACATGCTGCCGGATTTGCTGCCCCAGTTCGCCCAGATGGGCGCAGATGCCATCGGCGCAGTCACATCCGCCCTGAGTAACGCAGACGGACTGGCGGACGCAGTCGCCCAGATGGGGATCATTCTCATCGATTCTGCCGTGGAGCTGCTGCCGGGATTCGTAAATGTGGGCATCAGCCTGCTGGAATCCCTGATCGGAGCATTGCTGGACAATATCGACGCAATCGTGGACGCAGCCGTTGAAATCGGCATGGCGCTGATTTCGTCATTCATTCAGGTGATCCCGGAGCTGATCGTTGCCGGAATCGAGATCATCGCCGCCCTGATCGATGGCATTGCCCAGTCCCTGCCGGAACTGATCCCGGCAGCTAAGGATGGCATCATGACCATCCTGCAGGCGATCCAGGACAATATCCAGACAATCCTGGCAGCCGGCATTGAAATCCTGATCGCCCTGATCGACGGCATCACTGAAATGATCCCGGAGCTGATCCCGGTTGCAGTAGAGTGCATCTTTGCCATTGTGGACGGGTTGCTGGAGAACCTCCCGGAGTTGCTGACTGCTGCCGTACAGATCATTCTGGCGCTGGCGCTGGGGCTGATCGATGCGATCCCGGATCTGATCGCTTACATCCCTGAAATCGTAAGTTCCATTGCAGAAGCCATTATCGATAATCTTCCGCTGCTGATTACTGCATGCTTTGAGATCATGCTTGCCATCGGCAATGGATTGCTGGATTGCATCGGACAGCTTACGCAAAATATCCCGGAAATCCTGAACAAGCTGAAGGATGAATTCCTGGATCACGACTGGTCAGAAATCGGATCCAACATTATTGACGGTATCAAAAACGGACTGATCGACGCCGGGAAAAACCTGTGGGAGGGCGCAAAGGAGACGGTCACCGGGCTGGTGGACGGCATTACAGATTTTTTCGGGATCCACTCCCCTTCCCGCCTGATGCGTGACCGGGTGGGCGTCAACATTGCCGCCGGCATCGGGGTAGGGTTCGAGGAGGAAATGGGCACAGTGACAGACGATGCAGTAGCAGCTATGGACGATATGGTGGCCACTGTGAACAGCGATGTTTCTGCCGCATACCGCCCCCAGTACGGGGACGTGATCCACGATGATCACAGCCGCAGCAGCTCCGTGGTGCAGACGGACAACACGTACAACATCTATACCCAGGCAAGCAACGCACAGGACGCCCGAGAAATCGCAGAGGAATTGGCACGAATCAAGGACCAGGAGGACGCTGCGAAGGGAGGATAACATGGCAGCCTATTTCATTTTCAAGGAGAAAAACAGCGCAAAGCAAGGGGTGCAGATCCTGTCCATGGATCTGCCGTCCCGGCAGGCAGACCCCTACGAGGCACTGCAAATCCCAGGGCGACCGGAGCCGATGATGCATCTGCAGACTGGACGATCCTTCCTGCCCATTACGGTTAAAATGGAGATCAGCAGGGATGCGGATGTGCGTTCCATCCTGGCATGGCTGACCGGATCCGGCGACCTGATCACCAGCGATGACCCGGCCAAACGGTACACCGCCTGCGCCTGTGATACGGTTTCTATAGCCCGTTTAAACGGCGTTTATAGGAGCATTACAGTGCGTTTCCAATGTTCCCCCTTCGCCTACGCCATCGCCAACGACCCGGTGGAGCTGACATCCTCCCCGGCACAGCTGCAAACGGTGGGTACCATGTACTCGGAGCCATTGATTGAACTGACCGGCACCGGGGACGTGACCCTGACAGTGAACGGCGTGACCCTGGAGATCAAGGATGTATCCGGAACCGTTTTCATTGACGTGCGCACCTGCCAGGTGTACAAGCTGGAATATGGCGCAAAAACATCCATCCTCAGCGCCACCACCGGTTGGATCGAGCAGATGGTGCTGGTGCCGGATACAGAAGCAGTTAACGTTATCACCTGGACCGGAGACGTGTCCGGCGTGAAAATCACAAAGAATGAGAGGTGGCAGTAATGGCTACAGGAACAGGCACACAAACAGACCCCTATATCGTAAGCACCCTGGCAGACCTGCGCACAGCGGCGAGCACAGCCGGGGCGTATGTGGAGATGGATCCGGATGCTTCTACGAAGATCCTGGATCTGAACGGTTCCGCAACCAATCCAGTCACCCAGCGGCTGGATATCAACTGCGCAAGCCTGGCTGGGAACGGCTGGCGGATCCGGAATCTGTATTTCTCCTCCCCATCGGATCATTTCCTGGTATCCACCACCACTGCCGTCACCCAGGTCAGCGACCTGCATTTTGACAATCTGGTGTGCAATAACGGGGCAAAGTCCCTGCTGAGCATGGCAAACACCACGCTGACCGGATGCAGCTTCACCGGGGTGAAATATTTCGCAGCCGGAGCATATCTGCTGGTGGCAGGCAGCAGTACCCATAGCATGACCTGTAAATCCTGCACCTTTGCCATGCAGGCACAGGGCAGCGGCATTCCCTACGGCATCGCCACCCGGTGCGATTTCATCGACTGCAACTTCATGCTGGACATGCCGTTTACCGTGGAAGGCGGCAGACGCGGGAATCTGTTCAGCTACTCCGGTCTGGAGGATTGTCTGATGCGGGGAAGCCTGGCACTCAGCGGCACCGGCAATAACGGACTGTTGTACATCACGGACGGGAACAAGCCCATGAAAAACAGCTTCATCGCCGTGGAGTTCACGAATACATCCGAGTATACCATCGGGCTGTATCCGGTGAAAGCCACCGCCACATCCTGCATCGTGAAGGATCTGATCGGCAGCGGCATCACCTATTACAATGGGGAAAATATCCAGTATGTGACCGCTGCACAGGGCAAGGATGCAGCATATCTGAACAGCGTCGGGTTCCCGGTCACGGAGGTGTGAGTCATGGCTTGGACGCTGGAAACGAATGTGAACGAGGGCTATCCCCACAACACAAACACCCGGTATGGAAATCCGGGGCTGGTGGCCCCATACCCAGACGGTATGTGGATGATTCAGCCAGGTGTGAATGACGGGTATCCACACAAGCTTGGAGTGCCCCTCCGCATCCCGGGGCTGCATCCGCCCCTGCCGGAATACGGCTGGAAAATGGACGGGGTGACCAACGACGGGTATCCATTCCGGCATTTTGAGAAAGTGGTGGCGGTGGAACTGCCGGATATCCAGAAGCTGCCCCGGGTCTATGCGTCCACGGACACAGAATTCACCAGCAACGGCCTTGCTATCTTGATGGCTACATCCGGAAAGATCACCGAGGAGCTGAACGGCCAGTACGAACTGGAAATGACCATCCCCATCCACGAGCAAAGCGGCTGGCAGTATGCCATTGAGTTCAATGTCATCAAAGTGCAGGGGCAGCCGTTCCGGATCTACTCCAAAAAGACCAGCATGACCGAGCGGACGGTGTATGCCCGGCACATATTCTACGATCTGAACGGGCACTTCATCTTGTCTGCCCATCCTACGGATCTGACTGGTCAGGAAGCCCTGGAGTGGATCATGGATCACACATACACGTCCAGAGGTGCCGCCGAAGACGCAGAAAAACCGCTCTTCCGGGTGTACTCGGACATCACCGAAAAGGCTACCGCCTACTACGAAAAAATGTCCCCCACCTCTGCACTGCTGGGAGCGGAGAACTGCTTTGTAAACCGCTGGGGCGGGGAGCTGCGGCGGGATGGATATGACATCTACATCAACCAGCACAGGGGCAAGCAGGACGCATTCCGGCTGCGGCATGGGGTAGATATGCTGTCGGTGGAGGAATCCATAGACTGCAGCGATTACACCCCATGCATCTACTGGGAGGCGACTGTGCACGGGCAGGAAGCGGCGCTCCGGGGTGAAGCGGCATACAGGCAGCTGACACTACCTGTGCAACCCATGAAATACCTGAAAATCACGGTGGATGAATCCATAACGGATGATGCGGAAGCCACGTTCGACGCTCTCCACCAGGTGGCGGCCTATATCGCATCCAACTGCATGCCCCGGGTCAACTACCGGGTAGCTGTGGCGGATCTGCGGCATACGGAGCAGTACAAAGACTTTGTGGGGCTTGCAGCCTATGATGTAGGAGATACCGGCACAGTGTACTCGGAGGAACTCGGCATTTGGACATCCCAGCAAATCGTCAAGCGCACCATAGATGCAGTCACCGGAGAGGTGCAGTCCATCGAGCTGGGCAGCCTGCGGAAATCCATCGTGTCCTTTGCTGGGCTGACAGCGTCCTCCTACCAGTTTGAGCAGCAGCGGGCTGAAGAAGCGGCGAAGAACACCTACGGCTATCTGGGCACCATGCTGTACACCTATGAACGATTGAAAAATACGACCTATGCCGAACTGGCAGGAAAGGTGATGGTGAAATATGATTGAGATTCTGGAAACCGATAACGTGAATCTGGGACGGCAGAAGGCAAACACCAATTTTGAAACGATCCAGACCCATCTGGACAGCCAGGAGAACCCACACGGGGTGACGGCGGTGCAGATCGGTGCTGTTCCGGTAGACAGCTGGGGCACAGTCTGGGATGCCGGACAAGACCTGAACACGATTCTGACACCCGGCGTTTATGCCGCACCTACAAACGCCATTGCGGCGGCATGCAGCAGCTTGCCGGAGGGATACACAGCAAGCGGACAGGCATTTAAATTGATTGTGGAAACCACATCTACGGTCAATTTTCTGCGGCAGACCCTGATCGGCAGAACCGGCGTCATGTGCGCCAGGACGTACAACGTCAGCAGTGCTGCGTTCAGCAGCTGGGAGAAATACATAATGTCCAGTGAATTGGCTGCCCTAGAGGCAAGGGTTGCGGCATTAGAGGAGGCAGGAACATGATCGAAAAAATCGCAAAACTGATCGATGTAAAATCCATCGTCACTCTGATCCTGACGGTGGTGTTTGCGGTGCTGTCCGTCACCGGCAGGCTGTCCGCAGAGCAGCTCCAGACGGCATTCACCACCGTTCTGGCATTTTACTTCGGCACCCAGAGCCGCAAGAAGGAGGACGAAAACCATGATTAAATCCTATGCAAACGCGGATGAAAGGCTGTCCGCCCATTTCCGGGCAGGAGAATTCAAGTGTAAGTGTTGCGGGAAAATGCGAGTTGACAGCACGCTGATCGGCTTCCTGGAGCAGCTATATGCCAAGCTGAACTGCTCCAAGATCATCGTATCCAGTGGCTACCGATGCACCAGGCATGACCGGGCTGTGGGCGGCTCCGGTGCCGGGCGGCACACCATGGGCATGGCGGCGGATATCTGCTGCTACGGGCAGGACGGAAAGCCGATTGCATCCAAATATGTGGCGTGTGCCGCAGAAGATCTGGGCATCAACGGGATCGGGCTGAACTGTGGGGGAAACCACAGCTACACCCACATTGACAGCCGTTCCGCCGCCGCAAAATGGTGGGGGGATGAGTCCGTGAAGGGCTATCCCAGCATACGGCGGATCAACGGCAGCACGTCCTTCTACGCCTACTGCGGCGCGCCCCGGCAGGATTGTCCATACACAGCGCCGGATGCTACAATTCGCTACGGCAGCCGGGGTGACGGTGTGCGATGGCTCCAGTACATGCTGGATGCGGCGGGCTATGACTGCGGCAAAATTGACGGTATTGCAGGCGTGAAAACCATCGCCGCCATCCGGGCTTACCAGCAGGAGCATGGACTTGCCGTGGATGGGCTGGCAGGCAAGAAAACAGTAGCGGCGTTGACCGGCAAATAAATAGAAACCGCCCCGGTGGATCACTCCTCCGAGGCGGTTTTTTGCATATCGGCATCAATCAGGGCATTGATGTAGCCATTCAGGCTCATTCCTTTGGATTCTGCGTGGGCTTTAACCTTTTCTTTCTTTCCTTTCTTCACGATCACCCGTAGCTGGTCATAGTTTTCTGCGTTCCATTTATTTTTACTGGCAGTCGATGTTTTTCCCATACCTGCACCTCCCTTATTGATTACTATTATAGCACACGCAGAATAGTTGGACAAGTATGCAAAGTGCACAAATATACTTGTACAAGTTTGTATGACACCACTATTGAAATGGTTGTACAAGTATGCTATAATATAATCATGGAAAGGAGGTAAGGGCAATGGCGAAGCACAAGCGCAAACCAATGCGCCGCCCAAAAAAGAATCGCACCGATCGATCAGAAGCCTTGCAAACGTTACTGATCATCAATGCGATCCTGGTGACAGTCAAGACGATCCTTGAGATCATCGAAAAGCTGTCCTAGAAAGTGAGGGAGGAAATCCTCCTCCCTCCTATTATAACCGACACACGCTGCCATTGTCAAGCGTTATGATGGACTGGATCATTATCATTCTGGACAGCATCAGCCTGGTGCTGCTGATCGCTGCAATCATCACAAACCGCCGGAAATAACAATAGGAGGAATCAACTATGAAAAAAACAAACGAGCTGAGAGATGCGCTGAGTAAAACCTTTGCAGACCGTCGGAACTGGAACCGCCGAATCGAGGTGGCCGGTGAGCACTATATTTATTGTTCGGCCAAGAACGAAATCCGCCGGATAGACCAACGGGAGGGTTACGAGGTGGCCCTCCTGGTAGGCTGCTTCGTGCTCGGCAAATTCGTCTGGTGCTGCTGATAGGGGGAGATACCCGCTATCCCACCGCTGGGCTACGACTTCGGGGACGGCGCCGATCTCGTGCTTGATCCAATCGCCGCTGAGACCGTGAGGTACATTTTTGACATGTACCTCATTGTCCAAAGTCTATCCGATGTAGTACGGCTGTGTGGCACGCACGGATTCACCGGACAGCGCGGCAAGCCGTTCACGGCCTACTCCATCAGCAAGATCCTGCGCAACCCGGTGTACTGTGGTTATGGGGTGTTTAACGGGCGTTTAAAACCCGTTAAAACGCCCGTTATAATCCCGCCGGAGGACTTCGACGAGGTGCAGCAGCTGCTTTGTGCCAGGAATGCTTTGGTCGGCCGGAAGTGCCGAAAAACTACAATCCGTATAAATGAAATAGGCGAATAACCCGAGCTGAAAATACAGCTTCCCGGTGGTTATTCGCCTATTTTTTTACTATTTTTTGCGTTTTGCGTGTCGTTTTTTTGCGTTTTGCGTTTCCGGCGACACCAACTGCTGCATATCCCTGCGCCAGGGAGAAACGGCACTGCATGCC
>ERZ1034915.416-NODE-416-length-29750-cov-6.819229_pt1 | contig 29750 bp, 25 predicted proteins | sample MGYA00520592_ERZ1034915 | MGnify/ENA primary metagenome ERZ1034915 (study PRJEB33766, sample SAMN09781787) | gut metagenome | biome: gut microbiome | host: Homo sapiens | place: Madagascar | study: EMG produced TPA metagenomics assembly of the PRJNA485056 data set... | reverse complement strand
CGGAGCGGTGTGCCGCTCCTGTACAACCATGCCTGTCTCTACCGGAGCCTCCCCCTCTTGGAGGGAAAGGCGTGCCGCCTTTCCCGGCTCTCAAGTATCCGGCGCCGGCACCTTGCCGGTCGGGTTCCAAGGGCGAAGCGCCTTGGTCACTCCGAAAGGAGTGAAATCCCGGGGCCATGCTGTTTAATTATTTATGGCCAGATACTTCCAGAGTGCGGCGGCCATCAGCGCCTGCCGGACGCCATCGCGCCGCAGCAGTTCTTTCACCTCGCCGGGAGTCAGCAGCTCGCAGGAGAGGTCCTCGGTGGCCTCGGGATTCGGCGCGGCGACCGGTTCCACGCCCTGCGCCAGAAAGGTGTAGGTCAGGTTGGTGTGGGTGGCCGGATTCGGGGAAAGCACCATGAACTGCCGCCACTTGCCGCCGCCGTAGCCGGTTTCTTCGAGCAGTTCGCGGCGGGCGGCGGCCTCCGGCGACGGGTCGGATTTCTCCCGCACTCCGGCGCAGAGTTCGACGCCGACTTCGCCCAATCCGTGCCGGTACTGGCGCACGAACAGGAGCTTGCCCGCTTTCGTGACCGCGATCACATTGACCCAGTCGGGATACTCCAGCACGTAATAATCAGGGATGCGGTTGCCGTTGGGTAGTTCCAGCGATTCGCGCCGCACCGTGAACCACGGCTTGCGGCTCAGATATTCACTGGAAAGCACTTGCCACTTCTGAGGTCTGTTTTCGGTCATGATGATTTTTCCTTGCTTCGGAACTCCGTCGGCGTCATTCCGGTATGCTGTTTGAACACCCGGCTCAGGTGAAATTCGTCGCTGAAGCCGCAGTAGGGGACGATCTCCTTCAAAGTCAGGTCGGTGCAGCCGATCAGCTGCCGGGCGCGCTCCACGCGTTCCTGCCGCAGCAGTTCGGTAAAACTCCGGCCGAACAACTCACGCACCACGAAGCTCGCGCGCGACCGCGACAGTCCGAGGCGGCGCGCCAGTTCGGGGAGATTCGCGTTGCCGGCGGCGGTTTCGCGCAAATAGCTGCGGATCTTCGCGCTGCGTTCGTCGGGAAGCTCCAGCACGTGCAGCTCCTGCAGCAACTGCATCACTCCGGCGGCGTACAGCTTCATCATCTCGCCGAGCCGGACGGCGGCTTCGGGATCGAATGCGGGGAGATTGCGCCTCGCCTCCAGAAATTCAGGCGGCAGCCCGGCGGGCGGTTCCGCGCTGCGCCACAAACCTGCGTAAAGCATCCCGTAGGGGACGCCGCAGAAGTGCAGCGGCACCACCAGCTGGGTCAGCCCCTTCCAGCAGCCGCAGCAGAACGGCTCCGTTTCGGTCAGTGCCCGCCGGTTCATCGCATAACGGCAATGGCGGATGCAACCGTCGCCGAAACCGGCTTCGCAGGCCGGATTCTTGCGGTGCGACCGCCGCTCCGCCGAAAACACCGCCGCGCCGCGCGGCGTCGCGAACACATGCGCGTTGTCGATCACCGTGATGCGAAGCCCGAGCAGCGTCTCCGCCGCTCGGAAGCTCCGTTCCAGCTGGTCGAACCGCGCCGTCATCGCGTTACGCCAGCACCAGCTCCGTGAGGCCGAGCTTCACGAAGCAGTACCCCGGATTGTAGGCGGGGGCGGGCCAGCCGACCGCATTCGCCTCGCGGTTGAAGCTCAGCGTGTGGACGCCGTAGCTTTCGCCTTCTTCGAGGTGGTGCGGGCCGAGCAGGTTGCGCAGCGAAGTGGTCAGCTCGATTTCGAGCTTGTTGACTCCGGCGCGCAGGAACTCGTCCGCCCGCAGCGCATACGGCCCCCAGAAGCAGGTTCCGGCGTTTTCGCCGTTGATCTTCACTGCGAAAGAGTTCGCGCCGTGCGGCGCAAAGCGCAGGTAACGGATCGCCTCGGCTTCGTCGGCGGTCAGCTCGAACTCCTTGTACAAGGTGACCTTGCCGGCGAAGAACGGCATTCCGGCGCGCACCAGATCGGAGGCGTCGGCCCGGCTGCCCGCCAGCGGCGCGCCCAGCTCGAAGTTGCCGTGGAAGCGTTCCGCGTCGCGGATCAGCTCCTCCGTGCGCCCCGAATGGCGGACCGAGAAGTCGCCGTACAGATAGACGCTCTCGACTTCAGAGTCGAAGGTCAGCATATTGTACTCGGTCTCGAACTGTTTCGCCCGTTCCAACTTCGCATAGACCTCTTCGGGCTGGTGGTAGCGGGTTTTCATGGTCAGCACGTTGCGGCCGGGGCGCAGCGCGGCGGGCAGCGCGATCCTGCGGAACGCCCGGTCGAACAGCGGCCCGCCGTCCTCCGCGTCGAAGTCGTGGCCGTTGAAGTTGAAGCGGTACCGTTCCGGCGTCTCCGCCACCAGCGTCAGCGGCGCGTTGAAATCGAAATCCGGCGCCAGCTCGAAGCTGAATTCCAGTTCGAGGTCGCAGTCGTGCTTCAGGTTCAGCAACCGCCCGTGGATCACGCTGACGTCGTCGGCGATCCACTCGCCGCCGTCCACGCGGTAGCGGCAGCGGTCCAGCGTCAGCAGGTTGCCGGAATCCTCCCGGATGGTGAAGCCGTTGTCCAGCCGTTTCACCGGCGGCAGCGCGAACGCGTCTTCAACGTGCAGTTTCGGCGCGTGTTTCGCCGGGTGCCCGGCCACGAAGAACATCGCGGCGTCCCCCGCCGCAAAGGGATAGTCGAACACCAGATGGTTCCCGCTGCGCCGCACCCCCGACAGCAGCGAAAATTCGCCGGTCACGGGGTCGATCACCTCCACCTGCCGCCCGGTGCGCGGCAGCGCGATCGTGACGTTGCAGGGCTGGTTGTACTGCAGATTCGCGATGAAGTGGAACCGGCCGGAGCGTCCGTCCAGCTCCCGGAAGTCGCGATAAGTGCCGACCAGCCGCCGCGCCGGAACGCCGTGTTCGGTGATCATCACCCGGCCGGGCAGCTGTTCGGCGGCGATTTCGGCGGCGGCGGCTTCCGAATCGCAGGCCGGAAGCTGGGCGAACCAGTCGCGGAACTCCTGCGGAGCGGCTTCGCCGTCGATGGTCAGCGTGTCCGGTTCCAGCCGGTTGCGGACGGTCAGCACCGTGCCGCCCGCCGCCGCGAACTGCCGCAGCAGCTCCGCGGTTTTCTTTGAGAAATTGGTCAGCTGCGGCACGATCACCAGCTCATAGGCGACTTCGCCGATCCGGATTTCGCCGTTTTCGACACAGCCGTAATCCTCGGCCAGCTGCTCGTCCGCATAGTGGTGCGGAATCTGCAGCGCGTCGAGCGCACGGGTGGTGTTGAGCAAAGTCTGCGTGTAGAAGTCGAGCTTCGGCTCATGGTCGTCGCCGGTATAGTGCTTCCACGCCGATGACAGCGGATGGATCACCAGCACCGGAGTCGACGCTTCGCCCTCGGCCAGCAGCATGCCGGCCCGCCCGAAATAACCGTTCAGCTTCGCATAGTCGCCCCACCACGGCTGGTGCACGAAAAGCGACGCCGGATAGTCGCGCTTGCGCAGCCCGCGCAGCGAATACCCCTGCAGGTGCGGGCAGAGCAGGTTCACACCGTGCGCCAGCTGCTGCTGGTACATCCATTTCATCCCGGAGAAGTTGAAGTTCCAGCCCGACAGCGCGAAGCTCTCGGTCAGCACCTGTTTGCGCCCCGCCTGCATTGCCGCCGACATCAGCTGGGTCATCGCAACCGGAGAGGGTTCGGTGCGGCACAGGTGGTCCATGCCCGGAATATGGTAGTACTGGTACTGCGGCATGATCGCGCCGTTGCTCGAAAGCTGGCTCTGGCAGCTCTCCTCAAGCACATGGTGTCCGGTCAGCATCCAGCCGTGTTCTTCGCACCAGTCGTGGATCTGCTTCATGAAATTCACGCTGAACAGCCGCGCCGCCAGCTTCCAGAAGCGGATGCGCATCCCGTCGCTCCCCTCCATCCCGAGGAACAGCATCGGCAGCTCCGGCAGCAGTTCGCGGTGGTACGCCTGCCAGTACGCCTCCTCCAGCGTGAACGACCAGAGAAGTCCCTTGCGCGACAGCTGCGGCTCGTCGGAGAAAATGCCTTTCAGGTGCTTGAGCAGCTCCTCCGGGATCGTCCGGTAGTAGAATTCATGGGTGACCCGGATGAACTCCGCGACCACCTCCGCGTCGAGGTTGTCCACGTAGAACGGGTTGATTTCGTAGTAGCAGCGCAGCACCGGCCCCGTGCTGCCCTCCGGCAGCGTCCGCCCGATCAGCGCGCCGTCGGTGGTGTAAAAGGCGATGGTCGTATCGTCCTTGCACGCCTCCGCCGCGTCGATGATCTCATGCCGCAGGTATTTCTGCTGGTACTTCACGCCAAGCCCGTTGACCAGCCCGCCGCCGAAGCCGGAGGGCCAGCCGTTTTCGTCGTACAGCCACGCATCCATGCCGAGCTTGCCCGCCTCATCGAGGCAGGCGTTCACGCACTCCATCCACTCCTCCGAGAGGTAGGCGGTCTGCAATCCTCCGCGGGCGTGCATGAAAAAGCCGCCCAGCCCGGCCTCGTGCATCTGCCGGACCTGCTCGCGCAGCACCTCCGGATCAAGTTTTTCATTCCAGCTCCAGAAAGGGACCGGGCGGTATTTCGCCGGCGGATTTGCAAGATTCAAAGTCTGTGCCATATTCGTTTTTCCTGTTTTATATCAATCAATATGTTAAATTTCATATCGTCTCCGCAGGCCGCAGCACATTTTGGAGTGCACCTGTCCGGGCCGCTCCCGTCATGCTTCGGCATTGTCGCCGCCCCTCGCGGCGGCTGCGCGCTCTGAACCGTTCCTCAAAAAATTGCTTCGCGCTTTTTGAGGAACGCGCGCTCCGCCGTGAGGTACTGTTCCGGTTGCGATCCGCATTCGCGGACCTTACATTTCGCTCCGCTCCGGCCCGCGCCTGCGCGGTCCTGCGCAAAGCGACCAGCGCAGTTCGCGCGCTGGACTGCGACCGGCAACGTGCCGTTGCGGGCCGGCGGCTTTGCCGCCTTTATCTTTTTGTTTTATTAAAGTTTAAAGATCGAGCCTATTTTGCGCCCCAGAATCGCTCCCGCCGCCGCCAGCGTCGCCGCCAGGAACAGCATCGCCCATACCCCGAACGCACACGCGATAAACGGCCCGGAACCCAGAATCTGCGACAGTTCGTAGATCGCCCGCGTGATCGGGTAGAATTCCGCCTTCTGCGCCAGAATCAGCGAATCCGAAACCTCCAGCATCGAGAAGCTGAAAGCAAACAGCCCCCCGACGATCACATTCGCCAGAATCAGGGGCAGCGTGATTTTCCGCAGCACCCGCCACGGCCCCGCCCCGTAGTTGCGCGCCGCGTTTTCCAGCTCCTCCGGCGTCTGTTCCAGCCCGGCGCTGACCGAACGCACCACATAGGGCAGCCGCCGCACCGCATAGGCCACCGCCAGCAGCCACAGCGGATTCTCCACCGGGTTGAACCACTCCGCCGCCCAGTCGTATTTCACCGACATCCCGAGGAAGCCGAACGCGACCACGATCCCCGGCACCGCCAGCGGCAGCATCGCGAGCAGGTCCGCGAAACTGCTCCCCCTGAGCTTCCAGCGCACCGCCGCCAGCGAAATCAGCACTCCCGCCGCCACCGCGACCAGCATCGCCAGCACCGAATAACGCAGGCTGTTCACGATGCTCGGAATCACAATCTTGTTGGAGAGCGCGTTTTCAAAGTTCAGCAGCGTGAAGTGTTCCGGCCACACCGTGCCGTACCAGCGCAGGCTGAAGGCGGTGAAGATCAGCGCGATATGCGGCAGCGCCGCCAGCAGCGTGACCAGCGCGAACACTCCCGTCGGCAGGAACCGGCGCCAGCCGGCCGGCGGCCGGGCGGCGCTTCCGGCATTTCCCTTGACCGTCGAATTGGCCGCGTTGCGCCCCAGCACGAATTTCCCGGCCAGATACATCACCGCCGCGAAAAACAGCATCACCACCACCAGCGCATACGGCACCGGGTTGGTTTCCAGCTCCATGATCCCGTTGAAAATCTGCACCGCCGTGACCCGGTTGAAGCCGAACATCAGCGGCGTGCCCAGTTCGGTGAAACTCCATACCAGCACGATGCTGCCGCCCGCGAAGATGCCCGGCTTCATCAGCGGCAGCGTGATCCGCCGGAAACGCGTCCACCACGGCGCGCCGAGGTTGCGCGCCGCCTCATTGAGCTGCGGATCGAGGTTGCCGAGCGCCGTGACCAGATTCAAATACAGGATCGGGTACAGATGCAGCGCCTCGATGAAGCAGACCGACCAGAACCGCCCCCGCCCGCCGAGGAAATCCACCGGCTCGAAACCGCAGGAAGCCAGCAGCGTGTTGACCACCCCGTAGTGGCCGAGAATCTGCTGGAAGCCGAGCGCGCCGACGAAAGGCGGCAGGATCATCGGCAGCATCATCAGCAGGTTGCACCAGTTCTTGCCGGGAAATTCATAGCGGTCGTACAGCAGCGCCAGCGGCAGCGAAATCGCAAACACCATCAGCGTCGTGACCGCCGCGATGCAGAAGCTGTTCAGCAGCCCCTCGACGTAGATGTAGTTGCTGAACACCTCGCCGAGCAGCCGCCAGTCCAGCCCCACTTCGACCACCGTGTACACCGGGCCGATCAGGAACACCGCCAGGAACGCGATCACCAGAAAAAGCAGCATATAACGGTAAAACTGACGCATGTTCCTATCTCCCCTGTTTCGCGAGCCGTTCGGCTTCGAGGTAATTGGCCCGCGCCCCTTCGCTCCACGCGCGGCAGGTCGCCGCCACATCGACCGCGGTGCGGTCCTTGCCCTTGCGGATCAGCCGGTTGGCTTCGTCGATGTCGCGGTAGGAGAACGGCAGGCGGTTGAACGCCGCCATCGCCTCCGGCACCTTTTCGGGGCCGCCCGCGTCGAGGATCGCCCGCCACGCCCGCTGCAGCTCCGCCTGCGGCTCCAGCGCGATGCACTTGATCAGGATGCGCAGCAGACTGTAATAGGGGCCGGTCCACTGCGCGCGGTATACGAAGTTCGCGCCGGACTCATACGGATTGTAGCCGGGATCGGTCCGGTGTTCGCGGTACTCCGTCCCGTAGAGGTCGCGGCGGATGGTCGGGCGGCGCAGCGCGTGCTTCAGGGGGCCGTCCGGCGCGCCCGGTTTCAGCGAGTGGAGCAGCTGCCCCTCCTTGCTCAATACGAAGTCGAGGAACGCCTCCGCCACTTTGCGGTTCGGCGCGCCGCGCAGCAGCTGGATCGGGTCCGCCGAAATCGCGGTGCCCCCCTCCGGCGGCACGTAGAAGAAGTGCGGCTTGCCGTCGAACTGCAATTCATTCCACTCCTGCTCGGTGAAGCCGTAGGTGTCGATCGCGACTCCGGCGGCGGCGTTGCCGGTTGCGACGTCGTGCGGAATCTTTCCCGCCGCGTCGGTCAGGTTGCGGGCGTTCGCGAAGATACGCTTGGTCAGGTTGAGGCCGTTTTCCCAGCCTGCAACCGGATCGTTCGCATCGGCCATGCACTGCTGGATCAGGATTTCAAAGCACTTGTTCACCGAGCCGGATTTTGACGGGTCGGCCAGCGAAAGCGTGTTGTAGAAGCGCGGTTCGCCGAGATCCGCCCATCGCTTCGGCGGCGCGCCGTCCCCCAGCTCCCGAACCCGGTCGGAGTTGTAGCAGATGCCGAAAGTCGAAAGCACCACCCCGTAATACCGCCCCTGCTTGTCGTACAGCTCGTCGCCGCCGAAGCTCTGCGGGATCACCGCCGGGTCGAAGTACTCCGGGTGGCGCTGCCGGAGTCCGCCGTCCACCGCGAAACCGCGCGCCGCGTTGCGCGCCATGTCGAAGGTGCCGCCGCCCGCCATCAGGTCGATGCCGATGCCGGTATCCGACTTGAGGAAAAGCTTCCTCGCCCGTTTCGCGGCGGGCGAGGCGGCGGGATCGCGGTCCACCGCCGGGTTGGCGAATGCTTCGGCGGTTTCGGCGGTCCATTCGCCGTTGGCCGGGTTCGCTTCAAATTCGCGCCGGAACTCCGCTTCGAACCGGTCCGCGATATAGCGCACGATGTCGCTGGTGCCGCCCGGCGAACGGAAGTCGATCGTGACGTCCCGCCCGAACCGCTTGCGGTAGTATTTGCGGAACGCCTGTTCGTACTCGTAGCGGATCGATTCGTTGTGGGCGGTGATCATCACGAGCTTATCCGCCTCGCCGGAAGCGGGGTCCGCCTCCGTCCCCCGGGGACGCAGCAGGAAAGGGATCGCCAGCAGGATCAGGATCGGCAACGCCGCAATCAGCACTTTTCTGGTCATGGCCGGTTCACCCCTGCAATGCGATCAGGTGGCCGGGATCGAATTCGAGTTCGCAGACATCCCCGATCCGGCGCATCGGCGGGGCGCTCTCGGTCACCTCCAGCGCCAGTCCGTCCGCATCGAACTTCCATTCGCAGCATTCGCCGAGGAAGGTGCGGTCGGTCAGTTTCGCGGAAAAGGTATGCGCGCCTTTCTGGGCCGCGAACCGGATCCGCTCCGGCCGGATTGCGGCGGTGATCTTCCGCCCTGTTTCCGGCCTGAACGCGGTTGGGGCCAGTTGGAATTCGCCGAAGTGCGACCGGAAAAGGCCGTTCTCCGTCACGGTTCCGTCGATGAAGTTCGCATCGCCGAGGAAGCCCGCGACGAAGCGGTTCACCGGCAGATTGTAGACCTCCTCCGGCGCGCCGACCTGCTGCAGGATTCCCTGGTGCATCACCGCCAGCCGGTCGGCCATGCTCAACGCCTCCTGTCGGTCATGGGTAACGTATATCGCAGTTAATTCGCGCTCCTTGGCGATGCGGCGGATTTCGCGGCGCATGGTGTCGCGCAGCCGGGCGTCGAGGTTGGACAAGGGCTCGTCCAGCAGCAGCAGGTCGGGGCGCATCGCCAGCGCGCGCGCCAGCGCCACGCGCTGCTGCTGCCCGCCGGAGAGCGACGGAATTTTACGCTCCGCGCAATCGGCCAGCTGCACCAGTTCGAGGGCGTCGGCGACCTCCTTGCGGATTTTCGCATTGTCCGCCCCCTCGGCGCGCAGTCCGAAGGCGACGTTTTCAAATACGGTCAGGTGGGGCCACAGCGCATAGTTTTGGAACACCATCGCGGCGCGGCGCTTTTCCGCCGGAAGCCGGGTGATCTCACGCCCGTTGAACCGGATCGAACCGCCGTCCGGCTCCACCAGCCCGGCCAGAATGCGCAGCAGCGTCGATTTGCCGCAGCCGGAGGGGCCGAGCAGGAAAAAGAGTTCCCCGGCCTGAATGGTCAGATCGATCGGTTTCAGCACCGGAACCCCGGCCTGGTAAGACTTCGAAATTCCTGTTATCGTGACACTGGTCATTTCTCATTTCCAATCTGTATGATTTTCTATCAATATAGCCAGTGAACGGTGGAATTTCCAGTAATTTCGTCAGGATTCCGGCGCTTTTGCCGCCGTTTCCCGGATCGGGAGCCCGACGAAGGGGAGGCGGTGCGGAATTTTCCCTTCGCGCGGTTCGCTGCTTGCAAAACCGTGGCACGACTGTATACTATAAGAATGGACGGGCGGCTTCCAATACGGCCGGATACCGGGAGAGGAGCGGCGGTGATCATGAAATCGGACGAAATACGGCGGACGCCGGAAATTTTTTATCCGAGGCGCCGCTATTTTACGGAGGGAGGGCCTTTTTCATCGGCCGGTGTTTCCACAATTCGGAGGCGGTCAGCGAATCGGTGTTCCACCGCCGCGATTTCGGGAAGATCACCTGCTATTTCTCCGGGAACGGCGAATATCTGCTCAACGACCGCCGTTATCCGATCCGGGACGGTTCGATGGTCGTGAGCCATCCCCGCTTCCGGACTACCTGCCGCACCCTTTCCGGGGAACTCGGGCTTTACAACATCCTCTTCCTGCCGGAGCTGATCGATGACGAACTGAAAAAAATGGAAAACAGCTTCGGCTTCTTCTCGATCTTTCCCCCGGAGGAGCCGGCCTTCTCCGACCTCTATGTGACCGATACCGATCGCGGCCTCCGTGGAATCGTCTGCGCCCTTCGCCGGAAATTCCGCCGCCGGCTGCATGAAGCGTGCCGGCTGCTGGCCGCGGCTCCGGCGCTCCCCGTCGTCGAAGTCGCCCTGAAATCCGGTTTCAACGATCTCAGCCACTTTTGTTATCTTTTTCCCCGGGAGTTCGGCACGTTGCGCCGAGTCCGGTGATTCCGGTCGTCATTGATCCGCTTTCGTATTACCCGTTCCGCAGCGGCGACGCGGAGTGTGACACTCTGAACTACTGGTTCAAGTGAAGTTTTCCCGAAAAACAATTTTATATAAAGACACCGGCGCCTTGTCCCCGGAGAGGCTTGGAGCTTATTTAGGGATAAGCTCTTATTCTTCCGTGCCCTGTGCGCAGCCGTCGAGATATTTGAGCTTGGCCGGGGAGCGGAGGTTTTCAATGATCTTCGCCTCCAGCTGCCGGATGCGTTCGCGGGTCAGGTTGAACCGGCGGCTGATGTCCACCAGCGGCAGGCAGGGCTGTCCGAACAGGCCGAAGCGCAGAATGATGATCTGCTGATCGCGTTCCGGCAAGGTCCGCAGCATTTCGTAGAGCTTGTCGTACAGAATTTTGCGGGCGAAGTCGCGCACCGGATTGGCGGTGCTGTCGTCGGCGATCAGGTCTTCAAGCATCGCTCCGTCCTCGCTGCTCGATACCGGAGCCTGCAGCGAAATCGTCTGACAGGACATTTTGCGGATCGCGCTGATCCGGGCGACCGGCATTTCCAGCACGGCGGCTAATTCATCGATTTCCGGCTCGCGGCCGTGGGATTGGATGAAGCGCTGTTCCGCCCAGGTCATCGAATTGATCGCATGAACCATATGGGCCGGAATCCGGATCACGCGCGACTGTTCCGCGATGGAGCGTGAGATATTGTGCTTGATCCACCAGCTTGCGTAGGTGGAGAATTTGTTGCCGAGCCGGAAATCGAATTTCTCCAACGCGCGCAGCAGGCCGAGGTTTCCCTCCTGGATCAGGTCGTTGAAGGGCAGCCCGCGGTTGCGGTACTTCTGGGCGATGCTGATCACAAGCCGCAGGTTCGCTTCGATCATCTTCTGCCGCAGGTTCTGCAGTTCCTCGTGGATTTCGAGCAGCTTCCGGATTTCACCGGTCAGCTCTTCATAGGTCATCAGGAAGCGGTCCTCAAGCAGCTTGCGCCGTTGCCGGTCGACCGGGCCGGGATCGAAGGTGAATTTCTGGGAATAGCCGATGCTGGGCTGGATCAGCCGGGCGTAATCGAGCACGATCTGGAAAAATTCGCCGAGCATATCGCCGGATATGTCGAATTTGGAAAGCGATTCGACCAGTTCGGCCCGCCGTTCGGCATACCCGTGACGTGCGCGGAATGCGGCGGCCAGGGCGGTATGCTTCGCATGCAGCTCCCCTTTCCATTCCATCAGGAGCTTCAGCAGTTCACCGGCGGAAATATCTTCTTTTTTCAGAGAAGAGGGCTGGAAATAATCGGCCGGGTCGGAATTGGTGCTGATACATTCATTCAACAGCCGGAGATGTTCCTGCGTCACAAAGCCGAATGCGTGGATCTGATGCCGCAGTTTGCGGGTGACGGCGTCGATATCATCGCCGAGCTGCTGTTGCTGTTCGGGAGGAAGCGGCGGCATTTTGCCGATCTGCTGGAGGTAGCTTGCCAGGGAATCGGCGAAATCGTTGCCTCCGACACTGTCAGCCGTAGCTCGCAGATTGATCTCGGGGTTTTCTGCATTCGATTGCGCTTCTGTAGAAGTATTGTTTCCCATAACCGTTTCATGCTTTTACCGCGGAACCGGTATTGTTCCGGCGGTCATCCAACCTAAATTTTCAGACCTCTACTATTATTATAATGGTGAATCGGAAAAAAGCAAAGTTTTCCCCCCTTCAAAGCCAAGAAAAATCGATACTTCCTGAAACAAGTTGTATTTTCTTTACTTTTTTTCGTCTTTGAGCTTGTATTTTTCAAAAGAATCGCTATTTTAAGAAACGTTGACCAAAGCAAAGCGAAGGTCGGCAATAAAAAATGGGGCTGTAGCTCAGTTGGCTAGAGCGATACGTTCGCATCGTATAGGTCATGGGTTCGACTCCCACCAGCTCCACCATTTTTTAAGCTCAAAACCGCTCAGGATAAGCAAGTTGCAAATCCGAGCGGTTTTTTTCGTGTCCAGGTCTGTCAACGTCTTTCCGCGCCTGTCTTTTCCAAAATAGGATACCAATAGGATACCACTATTTGAGCTCAAAATCCTGAAACTGGTATCCTATTTTTCGAGTAACGATATTTTCTCCGGTTTTTCCGGTCTTTATTCACAATCCCCCCGATTGCCCGCAATGGAAGTCATGGAAAAATTTTTCCCGAAGAGTCGAAAAACTCAAAACTGGTATCCTATTGGTGTCCTATCATTGCCAATGGAGCATTTTGAGCTCAAAATCTATATTTTTCTAAAAATTGCCAAAACTTATCTATTTCGAATTAAAAGAAAATAGAACAGAATTAATTAAGATAAAATCAATTGTTTTCAATAAGTTGTATCATTTATCTTTTGGCAAAATAGAGATATTATTTCAGTTAAGCATGTCAAACGAAAAATCTTGCGCCACTTTGCGCGCATAAAGTGCGTGAGAGAGATAAATTGGGGTCAGAATTTTTGTTCAAATCACAATCCATTGCAGAGTGAATAGTTCTTGCGTTTCCAAGGCGGGCGCGTAATCCCTGCGGGCTTGCATTAGGGTGAGCTCCTTTTTCTGGGTGAGAGCCTCTTTTTCATTTCGGTATTGTTGCCAATGACGGTCAAATTCCAATGAGTTCGGATTCAGGGAGGTCAATCGCTCACGGAGTTGGGTGAGCTTTTCGGATTCCCATTGGGATAGGCGTTCCTCAAAGCTGGTGATGTGTTGTTTGAATGCTTCCTGCAAGCGTGTATGCTCATTGGCGATTTTCTGGGCGGTGAGTTGTTCCAATGCCTTTCGCGGTCTACGGGGACTGCCGGGGACGAATTGGCCGTGTTTCAGCAATTCCCGGCATTGCTCGTCTGCCAATGCTTCGCACGTGTTGGAATAGCCCACATGGATGAGTTTCTCATATTCGTAATGGCATCGGCATTTCAGGAGGCTCACTTGGAGAAATCCTTCGGTTCCCGGTACGATTCCGGCAGGGATTTGCAAAATGGCACTCTTATTGGGAAGTTTCCGGCAACAATCCAATGCGGCTTGCACGATTAGGCTTTGCTGGTCCAATGCCTTATATCCGCGTCGTTTCGATTGGGGAAGGAGCGAATACTTGCCCGGATTCAATGGGGTTCGCTCATACTCCAATTCTTCGGGAATGCGGAAGGTCATGGTTTTATCGCTGAAGGTTCCCCATTTCCCATAGGCGTATTTGCAGGCTTCCCAGAGCTTCCGGCGATGCTCCTCGACTTCATCGGCAATGTGAAACAGGTGCGTTTGCTTCATGGAGTCGTCAAGTTCGACCGGAGCAACCTCAATCGCTTCAAATGCCCGATTGATTTCCTCCGAAGTTCGGCATCGAAGGAAAATTTCTCCAATCCAACGTTCAAACTTTTTGCCGTCTTCAACTTCCCCCAATGTGGAATCGCTGCTGCCCAATACCCGATTGAAGATTTCCAGCTTGTGGGTGAGCAATTCCAGCAGGCGTTGTTCCGCCTGATTATCAGCATTGAGGAAGTTCACAACCACCACGTCATTCTTCTGTTCGCAACGGTGACAACGACCGATTCGCTGCTCAATGCGTTGCGGATTCCACGGCAGGTCATAGTTTACCAGTAATGAGCAGAATTGCAGATTCAGCCCCTCGGAAGCGGCGTCGGTCGCAATCAGGATGTCGGCTTTGCGCCGGAAGTGGTCCAATATCGCTGTCTTGCGGTCGAGATTGGGATTGGACTTCGACGGTCGCCTCTTCTCCTTCCATGTGCGGTAAATTGCATCCGCATGGGGATTGAGATTGTCGCCGTTAATCATGACGACCCGTCCTTTGAATTCGGGAATGGCCTGTAGCTCATCGAAAATATGACGTTGGGATTGCAGGAATTCGGTAAAAATAATCGCCTTTTTCCTGCCTCCGGCTTTCTGGACTTGCCGCAATCCTTCACGTAAAGCGTAGAGCAATGCCCTGGATTTTCCTGCACTGGCGGTTTGGTTCGCTAATCGGCGCAGTTCGTGCAGTTCCTTGATTTCAAGCCGGAGTTCCTCCAATTCCTTGGGCGTGGGTTTGTGACGCTTCGGCTTGAGCAGAACCTTTTCCATTTCACGCAATTCCTCGGCATTGGAGGTAAGGTCAGGAATCAATGCGGATTGAGTGCAAACCTCCTGTAGGCGTTGAGCCAGCCGTTCCAGTGTTCCGGCAAGATTCGAGGGGCAGGAGGCCAATAATCTCCGTAAGGTCATTTTCACCAATTGGCGATTCCCCTCATTGAGACAATGCAGATTATCCCTCAGGAAAAAATCCTCCATACAGGCGTATAATCGCTTCTCGGCGGCGTTCAATGTGAAACGGTGCGTCACGGCAATGCGATTGACGAAGTGTTCTCCTGAATCCTTGCGTAACGTCCGAATCAGAATCGGCTCCCATGGTTTGGAGTCGTCCATCTTGGGACGAATGGGAAAATATTCGTCTATCACCTCTGCCAATGCGTAAAGGTCATTCTGCGAGTTCTGAATCGGAGTCGCGGTCAGCAGGAGCTTCGGAATGTCACGCAGGGCATTCCTGAGCGCAGTAGCCATTCGACCGTGACGATTCCGCAGGTGATGGGCTTCGTCGATGCAACAGAGGTCCCACGGCAATCCTGAGAGGTACTTTGCCTTGTTATTGGCGAAGTGATAGGAGCAGAGCACTATCTTATCGCAGATAAAGGGATTCGGGGGATTCTTCCTTCGCAGGTATTGGCTGTTCACCACGGTCACGGGAAACCGGAATTTCTTCGTCAACTCATCAATCCATTGCGCAATCAGGCTGGCGGGGAGGATAATCAGGATTTTACGCTTGCCCTGTTGCCAATGTCGGTGGATGATGATACCCGCCTCAATGGTTTTACCGAGCCCGACTTCATCGGCGAGAATCGCCCCATTATGCTCCCGCAGGGCTTTCAGGGCCCGACTGACGGCTGAAATCTGGTACGGAATCGGATTGATTCGGATGTTGTTCAACGTGAGCGCAAGATTGCTTGCGCCGCCGTCTTCACTTCGGAGCGTCAGGTGATGGGCCCAATATTTCAGAAAAATCGGATGCATCTCTTTTCTCTGCTTGAATTTCCGGCTTAACAATATTACATTTCTCCTGAAATATCAAGCGGGAGACAATCGGCAATGGCGAAAACTCAAAAGGAATTAGAACAACATCTGGTAGCGAAGCTGTTTCCCGCTCCCGATGCCGCCGCATTAGATGCCTTGCGAAAGCGCATCTTTCACGCCGGAAAACTGAAACATCCGGTTGTCCTCTTCGAAAGCAAAGTCATTGAGCATTGGCCCGAATATTGCGCTTGTCTGGAATTCGATTTGCCGTACACCACCACGGAATATACCGGAACAGCCGAAGAGCTGGTCGAACATCTGCTGAAAAACAATTCACTCCAATTGGGAAAGGCGCATCGTGCGTTGATTGGGGCGTACCTGAAGAAGTTCTACCGGACACAATCCAGAGCCAATCAATCGGCGGGCGGTTCTGGGCAGACCTTCATTCCGAAATACCACGCCAGAGATGCCGCCGCCGAAAAGATGAAAATCTCTTCCCGGCTGATTGCCGAAGCCGAACGCATCCTCGATACCGAAAACGACAATCTGATTGGATTGGTTCTGAGTGAGACGCTGAGCATTTCCAAGGCCGCGAAACTGGCAAAAGAGCGCCCGTATGTACTGGACACGCTTGCCGGATTGACGGACGAAGCCCTGTCGCAATTCCTGCCGACACTGAACACGAACAAACTGCAATCCGAAGACCGCCTGAAGGAAGAATACGACGCGGAAGCCCGCAAAATCAAAGCCGTCTATAAAGACAAGCGGCAAATCCTGAATCATGACATGCACCTGCGTTTGTCATTGGCCGACACGGATGAAGAGAAAGCGCAACTCCAAGAAGAGCTGGCAACCAAGCGTCGGAGCATCACCGAATTGCAAAACGTCCGGCTCGAACAGCTCCGATTGCGATACGAGAAAAAGCGGGCTTCAATCCTGAAAGCCAATGCGAAAATCATCCGTACTCTTCACAAAGCCTGTTAAGCCGAAGTCGTCAGCCACTCATTGGAAGAGGAAGCCCAATACCTCGTGTACATGCGTTGGGATTACGAGCTCGGCAAACTCTCATTGCAAGCCGCATGGGACAAAATCCAGCGATTTGACAAAAAGGCCAAAATCTACACCCTGAAATCCGGCAGACAAGTCTTAGCCGAAACCGAGGTCATTGTGATTACGCATACCGCCGAAATCGCCAAAGCCACGGCCAACGCGATTAATCAGAAGAAATTCTGTTCCGGTCAAAAGGTATTAAGGCCGGATTCCTATATCCCGCGCGTATTTGACCGAGTGGGAATAAAATTCATGGAAAAAGTGAGAAAATTATAGTTTATTAAAAATCTTAAACGATAAGCCGATAAGTCATGAAATAAATTTTTATCGCATTTAACTATTAATAAATCAATATAAGGACTATTATGTATGTCAGAAGTAATTCCCGTTGAAGTTGCCAGTCAATCTGCGTTTCTTGAACAATATATTACTCCCTTACTGCCAATAGCAGAATTGCTATATTATGCTTGTGGCATAGGATTATTTATTGTTGCAATTATAGGCTTAAAGCAATTAAGACTTGCTCGCAAGACGGCAAAAGTTAATTCAGCAAGAGAATCTCTAAAGCTGAGTGCAGAACAATGCGAAAGGTATGCAAAACAAATCATTCCAACAGCTCGAAAACTCTTAGAAACGATAAACGCTAGCAATCTTAATGATTTCTTTGATGCGTGGGAAATCAAAGTAAGCAAAACTCATATTGAGCTTATACGCAATAAGAAAATTACATCTAATATACAACCATCACAATTGCCACTGAATGAAATATGCGAAGTGCTTAACGGTATAGAGTCATTCAGTCAATTCTTTACATGCGGACTCGCAAATGAGTTGTGTGCCTATCACTGCTTGGGTAAAGCGCATATTGACTTGGTCACAAAACTTCTTCCTTTTATTATAATTCATCGAACTTCATCAAAGCATAACTATTGGAAAAACACGTTATGTTTGTATATCATCTGGAAAAACAGATGCGAAAAAGAAACTTTATCAGCAAAACAAAAAGAACTTCAAAAAGCTCTAAATAGTATTGAAGATGTAAATATTCCTATTATAGATATCGATTGCGAGTAATTTAAAAACAATACGGCCAAAATTAGGTTAAACACCTACTGAACACCATGTAAACCTAGCATGAATCGGCGTCCGTCTTGGCCTTCGCCGTTGTAGAGGAGTTTGTAGGTTTGGAGCTGGTTCTTTTTCTGGGATTCGGGGAGGACCAGTTCCATTTCGATTAGCTCGGTCAGGTGGATGTGGAGGCGGGTCTTGGTCCAGCCGGTGTGGTCCATCACTTCTTTTCGGGTGAAGGTCTTCCGGTCCATTTCCAATAGAAGCTGGAGGAGGTTCCGGGCGGGGAGTGAGAGGTCGTCGAGGGAGATTCCGAGAAGTTCGCTGGCGAGTTCGGTTGCCTGTTGGATGTCTTCCCTTGAAACTTCGATGTAGTCAATGCCATTGTAGTTTTTCAGGGGCTTTTTCATCTGGTTCAGGAAGGCCACTGCTTTGCACAAATTCAGGAATTTGGGCTGGTCTCTTCGGGCCTGTAAGCGGTCGTCTTCGTAGAAGAGCTCTTCTGCGTAGGGGTTCACGACGGCATAGGGTTCCAACAGGCGTTGAAAGGAGTGATGTTTGCGGATAATTCCCTCTTTGTTGGATTGGTCTTTCAGGCCCTCCAAGGTGTGAGATTTGCGCTGCATCGCCAATATCCTGCGGGTTTGTTCGCGGGATTCATCCACACCCAGTATGAAGAAACGAGACTTCGTTTCGGGGTTGATATCGGGATTGGTTGTTGTTTGAAAGATGGAACAACCGCCTTCGACGTAGCGGGATTGGCCCTGACCGCCGGAAACGGTCTCCTGAGCGAGATAGCCTTCGGAGATGAGGGTTCTTATCGCGTAGGTGTCTTTGACTCCTGCGGCTTCCTCCAATGCCAGCAGTTTGTTTTTGAGGGACTTCATGTAGAAGAGCGCCTTGTCGGTAATCGCGGAGGCGCGAATAACCGATTCGGGCGGCATCAGCTTCAAGGTTTTGTCCTGCAAGGTGGATTTACCGGCCCCCGATGAACTCAATACCAGAATGTTCAGGGGATTGTCCATCAACCGGGAGGTGGCCGCGAGATAGCACATGAGTTTGTTGTGTTCTTCGCCGATAACTTCCAATGTTTCGTAATCTTCAAGGATGGTCTGGAAGATGTTGCCGGTGCCCATTTCAATGGCGTAATCGTCGTAGTTGAATTTGAAAGCTATACTGTTCATGGTCTGTTCTCCTATCGTTCAGGTGGTTTATCGGCAGAGTTTATAGGCGTGTGTCTTCGAAATGTTGAGCTCACGGGCGATTCTGGAATAGGAATAACCCTGTTTTCTGAGCTCGATTGCCTGTTGGTCGATATTCAGGCGTTTCGGTCGTCCCAATGTTTTCCCCTGTGAGACGGCGCGTTGCAATCCGGCTTTCGTGCGGTCGGAAATGCGTAAGCGTTCCTGCTTGGCTAAACATGCCATGAGAGAGATAATAGCGTCGGCAAAGATTCCCAATGAGGAGATGTATTCTTCGCTGTAGGAGTGCCATTTGACCTTGTAACTGTCCAAGCGGAAGAGATATTCCAGTGTTTTGCGCGTTCCCTCACGGCTGAGGCGGTCGAGGCTCCAGAATAAGAGCACGTCGAAACGCCTTCTTCGGGCAAGGTCGAACACCTCCCGGAGCCCGGAACGTTCGTCAGCAGATTTGCTACCGGAACAAATGTCGGTTTTCACAGCGAAAACCTCCCATCCCTGTTTGGCGGCATATTCGCGCAATTGCAGGATTTGGTTTTCGGTGGTCTGGTCGGCGGTTGAAACACGGCTGTAGATGATGCACTTCATGGAATCCTCCGGTTATAAAACGGTCGTTTAGAGAACGGCTGAACGCCGAATTGTTTTGAGCGGCGAAATGGCCTGATTTTCGAGAACGATTTGTGAACGGTAAAAATTGAGCCCTCCGTCCTCCTTGCGGGAGGGCCCGGTTATCCCCTTATTTGCATTCCGGGTAGCGGTACCGGTTATTTGATGTTCTTCCATGCTTCGCCGCATTCAGGGCAATAGAACAGGCCGTCTTCGGAAATGATTCTCCCGTCACAGTACGGGCAGTAGCCCTGATTGAGCAGTTGAAGCTCTTCCCGTGTCGGCGGAAACAACTCTTCCTGCCAGTCCCATAGCAGATTCGAGAAATAAACTCCGTCGATACGTTCCCATTGACCGAACAGGTGAACCCGTTCCCGTGTCATAACGGCGATTTTGTTGTTTCCGGCCATGCCTTCAATCAGGTTGAAGGCAGAAGGGATGTTTTGATACAGGGGAGCCAAACGGCGGCAAAACTCCATCGTGTCGGAAATATCCCCTTCCGGTTTAATCGGCAGGATTCCATTGTGAATCAGGGCGTAATTCGTCCTTACATTGGTATGCTTCAATAGTTTTACATCTTTGGTCAAACTGAAGGGGTGAGTATTCCCCGGAGATATGCTGCCATGCGTTGCGATTCGGAAATGCAACAGCATATCCCCCGCGAAGTCGGCAAGGCGGTATTTTTCAAATGCGGCCTTGAACTGTTTCCATGTCATGTAACCCTTATGAATCTCAATCGCGTATTTGTCGCCGCCCGTGCACAGGGCGAAGCCTGCCCCGTCCGGGTTTGCGTCCCAGCATTTTTTCAGCGTATCCAGTGACGGCGTTTGAATGTTTTCCGGTTTGTAGATTGCCACACACATTTTAAATCAGCTCCTTGTCATTGAGATAGTTCACGGCATTTTCGTAAAGGCGGTTCGACCGGATGTAATCAGTGAAGTTTCGGAAAGCGTCTTTTGAGGCAAGAATGTCACTGATGGAAAGCTGCCGCGCCCAGTGAACCAGCGCATCCACAATTTCCAGTGTCGCCATGAAGGTGGAGAAATTCAACGTTCCCCGGAAGAGCCGGAACTCAACCGTATTCCGATTCTCGAAATTGACGGCCTGATAGCGCGTCCCGTTGGATTTACCGTAAACGTCCTTGACCGGAAGGCCGTTCGACTTCTTAAACCGGGCCCAGTGTGTTTCCTTGCGGCGGGCGATAATCTCGAATTTGTCCTGATATTTCGAGATGAACCAGTCAATCAACAGCCATTTGTAAGACGTGAGGTAATTCCGCGATACATGCACATGAAGCCCGCAACCTGATTCCCCTAAGTCATGGGACTTCATCCCCAATTTTGACATTTCCTTGAGGATAATTTCCCAGTCGAGTTCTTTGTGCTTTTTCAATGTTATCGGATGGGAAACAAGCTCGAATCCGTAATCAGGAATGGAACCGTCTTCCTTGAGATAAAAAGTCTCTTCACCGTCGGAGATGGTTTCCGCGATATCGTTTCGCGTCTCAATGGAAACTCCTCCGGCTTCAAGCTCGAATCCCAGATACGGCAAGGGCTTTTCGTCGTTTTCATCATCGGCGCATTGGAAATTCAGGTAAGGTTCATAGCTGTAATTGTGAATATTGCTCGAATGATTTTCGTTGTAACAATATTCGCAGTAAATCCCGTCGTCGGTCGAGAAACTGTCGTCGATATGAACCAAATCGCCGCAATCGCTGCACCATGTATACCGGTCTTCAAAACATCCCGAACAAAGAATGTGATTGCTGTCGCCGTGATTTTCGGATATCCAGTCGCTGCAATCCATGCATTGATAAGCGTCCCGTTCGGCGCAACTCCGGCACCACCATTCATCCGTGTCTTCAAGGTGGACGAAGTCTTCCGAATGACTGTACTCTTCGCAATGTTCGCAGCAGGATAGTTCATCCCGGCAGGATTCGCAATAGATATCCCCCTCCCGGTCAATGACGTAGTCATTTTCATTGTCGATGAAGTATTCCTCGCAGTCGGAACATTGTCTCAAATGTTCGTCCCGGCATTCCGGGCAGAGATGAAATTCTCCGTAGACTTCGAGTTCTTCCGTCGTTCCGCAGATGTGACATTCCATGATAGCCTCCATTGGTTGGTTGTTACCACCACTCGGAGGCGTTTCGCCGGAAACAGGGTACGCCTTCTAAAATTCCATTCCTCACATCATCTTCAAAACAGCTCCGGCAACTCTATTTCTACCAATCGCCGAGGAAAAGTGAACGAATCAAGGCATGAAAAAAGCCGCCCTAAAAAATCGGAGGCGGCCTGTGTGGGAAAAAGTGAACGACTGTCAACAGAAAATCATTTCATTGGAGTTCTCGTAACATTTTCTTGTGCAATTGATGAACCTTTTGATTTTGTTGTTTGACCTGTTTACCGATTTCACGTAGACGCCGGGTCAACTCTTCGTACTTTGAAATATCATTTTCGCGTTTCATGTTGAATATCGCAATTCCCCGCAATACAAGTTCCAGTTCTTTGTCAAGATTCTTGTCAAGCTCAGGCATCGGATAATCTCTGCTTATGCTCTCGAATGCTTTTGCGGTATTTTCTGCGGTTTGCTTTCGGTCAATAAGAATCTGTTGTGAAATTCGTCTTTCTTGAAGTCTGGGAAACAAGCGGCTCAACCTTTCCACCGTATAGACAGTATCATTCAGGAGTTCATTTATCTCCTGAGCATCAGATTCAAAGTCAATGGGAAAGAATATGTTCCCATTTGATATCGGAGAACTCGTTGCAATGGCCTGTCTCTTTGAAGGCATCTCCCTCCAGTTTTTTACTTTTACTCCAAGAAAAACCACGCCCGTCACCAGATAGAATCCGATGAAGAAAATAAATGTATTGCGTATCATTCGTGGAAGATTCTTTGAGTCTCCAACCGCATTGCAGAAAACCATAGAAGAATAAGCCAGCATGGATATCGAGGCAAACGCTCCGATTACAGCCAATATTTTGAGAAAAGAATTGTTGTCTCCCGCATAATTAGCCAATGTGGTAAACAACAAAGCTGAGCCGCAAAGTCCTCCGAGAAAAAGCAGACGGGGCAGAATAATCCGCATACTGATTTTCGTCTTTACTTGAACGGTCCGTTTGACTGGAGGCCGTTTGGAACATAATGATTTACCGCATTTGCGGCAGAATTCATCATGACAGGAATTCAACTGTCCGCAGTGGATACAGAATCTGGGCAGAGCGGCAATGAAGCTCTGCTTACACAAAGAGCAAGAAACAGGTTTTCCTGCCATCCCTTTCGCAAGCTCAAATTCATGCTGACAATGCGGACAAACCGTTTTCATTGAACTCCCCACTCTGCCTGTTCCGCCAATCTTGCCTTATAGATATTGATTCCAATATAGATGCAATGACAGATGTAAATCATGATTCCGATTACCACAACTTTAGAGATTAAAGTCGTATCATTGGTAATGGTATTCCAAAGAGAAACCGGAATTGATATAAGATTAATTACTGCAAAAAGGATGACGATTGTCTTTTCAAACCATGTCCAGCGCAATATCAAATCGGGATTTACGCATTGCCGCATCATGACACCAGCCTGATAATTTACAGCAATGCACACGATTCCGATTGCCCCTATAGCGTAATTGCCACTAAAAACAATTGCCATCAGTACAATTACAGGATATAGGAACATATATATCAAGCCAAGAGCCTTCAATTCTCGTTTGTGCCAGTTGTTGACAGAGTTTAATACTTCAGACTCAGAGATTATCGAATCATTCGATGCGGGGGGTGGATTATTCACGACTTCAGAAGGAAAATCTTCTCCGCATTTTCCACATTTAAATGCTTGTTGAGGATTGGCAGCTCCACAAGCGGGACAGAATTTTGCTTTTGTCACAGTGAAATCTTTTTCACATTTCTGACAGGTGACATCCTGTTGCAGGTAGTCATCAGGTACGTCATACTTCTGATGGCAGTGAGGGCAGACAGTTTTCATCTTTGATTTTTCCCTTCTATGTTATTGTTTCATTGAGCAAGAGCAATTATAAACGCAATACCGGTAATCAAAACCACCAGCCCACCCAGAATGATTCCGGTCCATCCCAGATTATTTCGTTTATTGAGTGCCAGCACCCCAAGAATAATGGCCGCAGGCCCGAAAACAATGGAAAAAACGAAAAGACTGATTATCCCTGTGACCAGACTGAGTACGCCCAGCAATTGACCATTCGACATAATCGGAGCGTCGCTTTTTTGTGTTTGCGACAGCCGAGCGCCACAGTTGCCGCAGAATTTTGTAATCCCGGAAAATTTATGGTTACACTTGGGGCATCTCATGGCTTCCCTCCTTGTGGCAGGTAGTATTTGTGATTGAGTTTCGGCAGAAGCGGTTCGCCGTCGATATAGACGTCGGTGTCGATTCGGAAATATTTGTCACGGTCGATATTTCGAAGCTCGATGACACAGGCACTATTCAGCAGGTCGGAAAGACGTTGTTTTTCGAGGTTGGCGGATTTGCGTTCCTCCGGGTCTTTGCTTCTCTGTTCGGGAGTATTGATGCCACGGATACGGATGGAAATATTCTTTCCGGCGATGGCGGAATGTTCGTCGATGTCACAGGCGAAGGTATCGCCGTCGATGACGCGCAGGAGGCGGGAAACTTTGACGTCGGGATAAAGTTTATCCTGTGTCTGCGGATGGGTGGCGCATCCGGCCAGCAAAATTCCGACCAACAGTAAAAATATTCGTTTCATGGCTTTCGTCTCCTTTGTCATCTTATGCCGGAATTTATCGGCAATCTTACGCGGCAGACGAAAAATTGTGCAAAAAAAGAGGTGCCCCAATTACACCTCATCAAGGTACCGCTAAGAACCCGTGTAAGAATGCAAAAAGGGACACCAGCACAAAGCCAGTGCTACCCTTTCAGCGACACTCTTACACATTGAAATTAGCGGTTTCTGATGAGAACGTCTGCTGAAAAGTCAAAATAGACTTGTCATATACAATTGTAAGATTCGGTTACTTCTCCGATATATCCTCCAGTATCTTTTGTATCTGTTTCTTCAGAACCGGCAAATCATTCATGGCCGTTTCCCGGCGGCTTCTCCGATGATGACCAGATGCGCGAAAAGCGCCGCCTGTTTGTCCTTATTCCCGGAATATTCTTCAAACGACACATTCAGGGATTCGTCGATTTCGCCGATACGCTCAAGAATATGGTTCAAACGTTCCGCATCACTCATCATAATGCCACCATATCCTTCTTCACTTCACGGCTGAATGTATCATTGTTCAAAGTGCGAATGGAAACCACGTCAACAGGCCTGTTAATCAGTTCAGAAACTTCATCCTTGAAATCAAACTGATTGAACAGCGTGGCACCTTTGGCAAACTCGACGAGGAAGTCCACATCGCTTTCCGGCGTTTCCTCTTTTCGGGCGCAGGAACCGAACACGAAGAGCTTTTCCACCTTGTGCGCTTTCGCTATCCGGTAGATTTCATTCCGTTTGGCTCTGAGTTCGTCGAGTTTGCACATGATATCCTCCTGCTCTGTTTAAATATAAGCCGCTTGCAGGAAATTTCAATTACGGCGGCGGGAAAATACCGATGGCGCGATCCGGTTTTTCCAGCTTTTTCCGGAATTCCGGAAGCATCGGCCCATGATAATAGTCCAGTTCCCGCTTGATTTTTTCCCGCAGTGATGCGCTTTCGCCGCTTTTTCCGCTACGCCGGAGCGGCTCCAGCCGTTGGAGCTGGAGTCCGATCAGGTTTTCCTTCACCGCATCGGAAATTTCGGGATTGTAAAACAGGATCTCAAGGATGCCGAGCAGCCGGTCGGTCTCCCGCCGGGCCTGTGGCTCCTTGCCGTCGCGGCGCAGAAAGCCGATGTACCGCGTGTGCAGCGACACCACGGCGGAAACGATCTGCGGATCGTTCGGCCAGCGTCCGAGGAGCCGTTCGGAGAGCTGCACCGCCTCGGCCAGCTCCTGCCGGTTCTGCTCCTGAAATTTCCGGGCATACCGGAGACGCCGCAGCATCAGTTCGACGAGCGCAAGGCCGTACTCCGGCTGTTCGGGGCAGGCGTTGGCGAGCCGCAGAAGCAGTACGACCGCATTCGGCTCGACGCCGGGAATGCGCTCTTTTCGGAATAATCGCGGATTTCCGGCCAGAAGCTGCGCGTATTGAAACCGGTATTCCGGATTGTCCGGGTGGTCCGCCAGCAATGTTTCCAATATTCCGAACGCCCGGGAACGCTCCTTGCTCTCCGGTGCTTCGGAGAGGGCCAGCAGCGCCCGGACCGCTTCAAAACGCTCTTCCGGCTGCTTCGAATCTGCGAAACGGGCGACCACCTGCCGGGAGAGTTCCGTTGCTTCCGCGCTTTTCCCCTGCTTCTTCAATGTCGTCGCCAGTTGATTGACCGGAAAGGCGTCCGGACTCAATTTCACCATGTTGCGGAACGCTTCCTCCGCAAGTGCGTAGTTCCCGGTGCGCAGCGCACATTCGCCGATGACGGCATTTGCCCCGCTGATTCTCGACTCCGGCAGGTTCCGTTCCCCGGCGATCATCCGGTAATAGGGCAGCAGGGTTGAAAGCAGCTGCGTGTTCTTCTGCGAAGGCAGCTGCTCCGCAAGCCGGGCGAACACCTGCGACAGGGTTGCATCCGCAACCGCGGCGTTGCGTTCCGCCTGATTCAGTGCGGCAGTCGTGCGCAGGTAACCGGCCGCGAGTGCGGCGACGAAGGCGGCGGCGCAGAATGCCGCCGCAAAGCCCAGCGTGGCGACCGCCGGTTTGCGTTTGATCCAGAGCCGGAACCGCCTGGCCGGGGACGGCGCAGCGGCGCAGACCGGCTCGTGATTCAGGAAATGCTGCAGATCCGCCGCAAGATCATCCATGCCCGCATAGCGGTCCTCCGGCCGGAAGCTGATGCATTTGTTGATGATCGCGGCCAGATCCGGAGCGCTGCATCTCAGGGGCGGAACCGGCTCACGGCAGATTCGTTTGGCCAGCTCCCCGGGATTCCGCTCCGGCAGCAGCGGAGACTTCGCAACCAGCTCATAAAGCGTCGCTCCGAGCGAATACTGATCGGTGGCGAAGGTGTTGACTCCGTGCGCCAGCCGTTCCGGGGACATGTAGCGCAGCGTCCCGCTCCGGGCCTCCTCTTTTTCAACGATTTCACCGCCGCCGCGCAATACAAAGGCGAGTCCGAAGTCGCTGACATGCACTTCACGCGCCTCGTCGAGCAGCAGGTTCGCCGGTTTGATGTCCCGGTGCAGGATGCCGCAGTGGTGGGCATAGGCGAGCGCCCGGACGGCCTGAAGGCCGATCCGGGCGATCTCGCGCGGATCGCTGAATTCACACCGGTCCAGTCCCCTGCCTCCGATGAACTCCATGGCATAGTAACAGCGTTCCGCACTGCATCCGGCGCCGAACACCTTGACGATGTTCGGATGGTGGAGCATCGCGATGACGCGCGCCTCGTTTTCAAACTGGCCGCGCCGGGCGGTATCCTTCAGCAGCAGCGGTGACAACAGCTTGACGGCCACTTTTCGGTTGAGCGACAATTGCAGCGCCTCAAACACCACTCCCGTTCCGCCGCTGCCGAGCCTGCGGATCAGCCGGTAATCGGAATCCGGCAGTTCGGGAACCTCGGACGTCTGATGCGGAAGCCGCCGCGTTATTTCGGCATTCAGGCCCTCCATTTCCAGAACGAGCGGCAGGAGATTCAACAGTTCGGACGCATGTCCGGGATGCGCGGCGGCGAAAGCGGAAACTTCCGGCGCGTTCCCGGAACGGCACTGTTCCAGAAACTGTTCGACAAGTTCTTCGAGAGAGCGGTTTTCCGTCATGGCCGGAACTCGGTAAATTCGGTCAGCTGTTTCTGAAGCCGCTGCAGCGCCCGCACATGGCGGATGCTGGCGGCCTTCGGATCAATGTGCAGAACTTCGGCGCACTCTGAATTGGACATCCCGTCGAAGTGACGCAGTTCGAGAATCTGCCGGTCGTTTTCCGACAGCGAGCCAAGCGCCTTCTGGAGCAGCGCATAGCGGTCGAGCCGGTCGAGCCGGGTCAGCGGTCCGGTTACGGTATCCGCAAACCGGTTCCAGTTCAGCCGGGCGGCGGAACAATCGCCGTCCTCCGTCACCTCCACCTCCTTGCAGGCATCGCGTTTCCGGCATTGCAGGTGCCTGCGCTCCAGCGCGGCAACGGTCTGAAACAACAGGAGCCGCAGCTTGAAATAGACCGGGATTTCCGGCTTGTTTTCAAAGAAATCGATTTTTCCGCAGGCCGCCGACAATGTGTCCTGAACCACATCCTCCGGTGAAACGCGCCGGGCGAGGAAGGGATTCAGGTTTCGCCGGGCCAGCGCGAGCAGCCGCTCCCGGTATTCGAGAAAACGGCCTGCCCAGAGGTCCGGTTGTTCTGTATCAGGTTGCGGCATTGCGGCAGGGCCTCACTTTTCAGGCGAATAAACATATCCCGCCGCATTCCGGCTGATCCGGCCGATGCCGGGATACGGCAGGTGCATTCCGGCGACCGGTTTCGACGCGGCCGCGGCAAGATCGCAGAAACGCCGCCGGGCCTGTACCGCTTTGGACGGCTCCATATCGTAGGCCGCGCAAATTTCCGGCCGCGGAATCTGGATTGCGGCGGCGTGAAACAGGTCGCCGACGATCAACAGCGAATCGGTTTCGAATACGGTGTGCCCCGGCGTGTGGCCGGAAGCGTCGAGGGCTCTGACGCCGGACAGCACCTCTTCCCCGAACCGGAACTCCTTCACCCGGCCGGCGTAGCTCTGCAACACTTTCCGGGCCAGTTCTCCGCGCGCTCCGGCGGCGCTTTGCCAGTACTCCCGTTCCGGCGCGGAAACATATACAACAGCGTTGGGGAAGGCGGCCTTTCCGTCTCTGCCGAGCAATCCGCCGATGTGGTCGCCGTGCATGTGGGTCAGCAGGATGCAGTCGATTTTTTCCGGGGGAATGCCGTCCTGTTCAAGTTTGCGGAGCATCGCGCCCCGCTTCCCGCCGTTGCCGGCGTCGACCAGGATCAGCTTGCCGCCGCGCTTCAGCACAAAGACGTTGACGGAGGAGGGAGCCCGCTGCGCACCGGCCAGCCTGCGGAACTCGGTTCCCGGGATTCCCGGGAAGAGTTCGGCCCGCATTGCCGAGGAGGCATCCTGAACGGCAGTCACTTCAAAACTTCCGAACCGGAATTGGCGGTTCGGCGGTTCAGCGGCGATTACGGCGGAAATCATCGCGACTCCGGCCAGCAGCCATTTTGTCATAAGATATCCTCCTGAACGATATTTGTTTATCATTCAATGTGTTATGCCTGATTTTAATACAATATACCACGGAACGGAGTGAAAATCAAACGGGCTTCCGGGTCGTGAGGTCCGGAAGCTGCGGAAATGCCGGTCAACTGCTTCTTACCGCCGTTCGTCCTGTCTGCCGGTACGTCCCTTACTCTCGCGGATGACCCGGAAACCGACGTCATCGGCTTTGACGGAGGCTTCCCGTCCTTCCTCCTTTTGTTCGGTACGGCATTCCGTCCGGCGTGACTTCCAGGAGCCTCCCTTTACCGCCATGACGGTTTTGCCGCGTGCCGTCGGCGTTGAAGTCCACTCCCGGCAATTCCCCCACATGTCGATCGCGCCGCAGGCCGCCAGGGTTTCCGCATAGGCGTCAACCGGCGTTGTTCCATCATTTTCACCACAGTTGAAACTCGCATCTTTCGGCATGTGTCCGGCGGCGAACTCCCACTCCTCCGCGGTCGGCAGGCGGTAGACGGCGCTTTGATCCTTGTCGGAAAGCCATTGGCAGTACGCGGCGGCATCGGCATAGGAGACATTCACCACGGGATGCCGCGCTTTTCCGGCGGGCATAGCGCCATTCCGCCAATCCTGCGGCGGTTTTCTGCCCGTCGCTTTCAGGAATTCGGAATACTCTTCGTTGGTGACCGGCGTGCGGGCGATCGATACGTTCCGGGCGGCTCCGATCACCGGCAGATACTCTTCCTGCCTGTCGCGGGAGCCGGGCTTGAGGCGCGGATCGGTGAAGCGGCGCAGGCTCTGTTCGATGCGTTTCTCCCGGTTCTGAAGCATCTCATCGACAATCTCCTGCATTTCCTGAACCTTGGACGCATGTTTGGCGGTCCGCTTCAGTTCTTCAAGTTTCGCTTTCTTGCGCTCGACGACTTTGTCGTAATTGGCAGCCACCTGCTTTTTCAGTGCGGCCAAGTTCGCCTCGGTGGGATGGCGGCGCCAGGCGGAGATCAATCGTTTCGTTTCCTCATTCAACTGCGGGCGTTCTTTCTCGATGGTGGTGCTGTATTTGTGCAGTTTGGCCTCTCCGGCGGAAGCCGCGAATCCCATGCCGACGGCTGCGGCCATGCACACCGCAAGGATGCTTTGAGCAAAATTGATGTTCATAATTGTTTCCCTCCTGTTGGTTGTCGTCGCTGTAAAAGTACCGGAGCTTTGCCGCTCCACCTTTAAGAATGCGGTTTTTCTGCAGATTCTACACTTTTCCTGAAGAATTTTTTATTTTTTTGTGTATATGCCCAGTGAGCCCCATCTAGAAATCCTCCCGAAGTGAGATTACCTTG
>ERZ1034915.412-NODE-412-length-29775-cov-26.959320_pt1 | contig 29775 bp, 23 predicted proteins | sample MGYA00520592_ERZ1034915 | MGnify/ENA primary metagenome ERZ1034915 (study PRJEB33766, sample SAMN09781787) | gut metagenome | biome: gut microbiome | host: Homo sapiens | place: Madagascar | study: EMG produced TPA metagenomics assembly of the PRJNA485056 data... | reverse complement strand
TATAAATCTCCTAAAGAGTTTTTACAGGCTGGCTAATTTGAACTTGAAATTTGGCATTTTCAAATATTTACCCGATAGAATCTTCCATACTCATAGTAATCAAACTATTCATTTCGACGGCATATTCCATTGGAAGTTCTTTGGTGATTGGTTCCATAAAACCATTAACAATCATAGCTGTTGCTTCTTCTTCAGAAATTCCTCGGCTCATCATGTAGTAAAGTTGTTCTTCAGAAACTTTTGAAACCTTAGCTTCATGTTCCAAAGACACATTTGAATTATGAATTTCATTAAATGGAATAGTATCTGAGCTTGATAAGTCATCCATTAAAATCGTATCACATTCAATGTGTGATTTTGAACCTTCACTATGCTTGCCAAAGTAAACTGAACCACGATAGTCAGTCTTTCCACCATCCTTAGCCACTGATTTTGAAATCAAGGTTGATGAGGTATGTGGAGCATTGTGATAAACTTTACAGCCAGCATCTAGATGTTGACCATAATTGGCAAATGCCATGGAAAGTACTGACGTTTTGACGTGTGGACCATCTAAAATCGAACAAGGGTATTTCATATTGACCTTACTTCCGAGGTTACCATCAATCCAATCTAACATGCCGTTTTCTTCGACCTTACCACGTTCAGTTACCAGATTATAAACATTGTCAGACCAATTCTGCATAGTCGTGTAACGAAAACTAGCATCACGTTTGACAATAATTTCTACCGTTGCTGCGTGAAGGCTATTGGTTGTGTAATTGGGAGCAGTACAACCTTCAATATATTGAATTGAAGCTCCTTCATCGACAATAATCAAACTACGTTCAAATTGCCCTGCATTTTCACCATTAATGCGGAAATAAGTCTGTACTGGAATATCACATTGCACGCCCTTTGGCACGTAAATAAAAGTTCCACCTGACCAAACAGCACCATTTAAAGCAGCAAATTTATGCTCACTATTTGAGACAATTTTTCCAAAATACTCCTTAAATAAGTCTGGAAATTCTTGCAAAGCTGTGTCAGTATCGGTAAAGATAATTCCTTGTTTTTGGAACTCTTCTCTCATATTATGATAAACCACTTCAGACTCGTACTGAGCTACAGCACCAGAAAGGTAATCACGTTCAGCTTGTGGAATCCCCAAACGCTCAAAAGTTTCTTTAATCTTATCAGGAACATCATCCCAGTCATTAACCTTCTTATCCGCTAGCTTTTGGAAATAAATGACATCATCAAAGTCAATTCCAGACAAATCAGGTCCAAAATCTGGCATGGGAAGTTTATAAAACAACTCTAAGCTCTTCAAACGATAATCAAGCATCCATTTGGGTTCATGCTTGTAAGCAGATATGTTTCGCACGATTTCTTCTGTTAGACCCTTACCCGTCGAATAAGTCGGGGTAAGATCATCGTGAAAACCATAATCGTAATCTCTATTTTTGGTCATAATGACACCTCACTTTATAAAACATTCTTTATGAAAGGAAGAGAAAAAAGAGATTGGAGCACACTCCAACCTCAGTTTCTTATTTAGTTTACTTTTTCAGAAATAGTTTCTGCGAAAGCTTCTAGATTTGCAATATCTTCATCTTCTGCAGATAAGTCAACTTTAACTGAATCCGTACCTTTTGTTGCACCAGTCAAGGCAAATTGTGCTTCAAATTCGTCAACTGCTTTACAGAAGTAATCGTAGAAAGTATCACCAGATCCGACAACACCGAAGATTTTATCTGTCAAATCAACATCTGCAAGATCTTCGTAAAAATCAACGATTTCATCTGGCAATTCGCCATCTCCGTATGTGTATGATGCAACAATCACAACATCAGCATCTTCAAAATCAGCTGCGTCAACTGTTGTACATTCGTCTACTTCGACAGTGTGTCCAAGTTCTTCGAACTTATTTCCAACAATGTCAGCAATTTCTTCAGTATTTCCTGTCATGCTGGCATAGACAATCTTAACTAAAGCCATAGTTCCCTCCAAACATAAATTACCACTATTGTAGCATAATTTTACAGAAATGTTTTATATAAATTGTCAATTTTCGATAATAAATCAGCTTTTTGAGCTTCTGTTGTAAACGATGCTTGAATAGCATTTTTATTAAATGTTAGGAAATCATCAACTCCAACACCAAAATGTTTGGCAAAGAGCGCGTATTCTCTTGTTAAGCTGGTGTCAGAAACCGTACGGTTATCAGTGTTAATGGTAATCTTAGCGCCAGCATTTTTCAAAGCAAGAAAAGGAAACTCAGCTAAAGATTTCGCAGCTTTGGTTTGGAGATTGCTTGTCAAGCATAGCTCAGCTGTTACCCCTTTTTTGACAAATTCTTGAATCAATTCAGGTTGATCATAAATGGCTGTGGTATGTCCGATACGCTTGACACCAAGAGCAATGGTAGCCGCAATGTAATGAGCGCAACCACATTCACCAGCGTGAAATGTCAAAGGAAACCCTAACTCCTGAGTATGCTTAATGATAGCCTCTAATTCTGCAGGTGGAAAATCTAGTTCATTTCCTGCAAAATCAAAACCAGCTAATCCTTTATCAGCTAACTGGACGACATGGTCAAAAATATCACGTGTCACATGTGCAGGTGATTGTTTCATGCCACAGACAAGAACCTTAGCCGCAATGCCAAAATCTGTTTCTGCCTGCTTAAGACCTGACAGAACTGCTTCAACGGTCTCAGAAGCTGTCAATCCTTCATCCATTGAAAATTCAGGTGCAAAGCGAATTTCAGTATAAATGACATTTTCCTGCGCAGCTTGTCTAGCAACATCATAAGCAGCCAAATGTAGAGCTTCTTTCGTCTGCAAAAGCGGACGGACAAAATCAAACGCTTTTAAATAATCCATCAAGCTTTCTGCCTCAGCAGGTGCGGTAACTAAGTCCTTTAAATCTTCATCTGCTGCTGGAACAGCAATATCTGCCATATCTGCTAATTGACGAATTGTCTCTAGTGAGATGGAACCATCCAAGTGACAATGAAGTTCTGTTTTTGCCAATTCTTTTAATGTTGTTGTATCCAAGTTAACCTCCCTAATTAAATTTTTTTAGCTACTATCTTAACACATTCTTTTTACTTTGCAAAGAAATTTTTCTCAAAAAAATAAGTCGCTGAAAATTTTCAGTGACTTACGTTAAACTCTTGCTCCATTAAAACAATTGTTTGTAAAGTTCGATTGTTTCTTCAAGTGTTGGCATAAATGGATTACCTGGTGCGCAGGCATCGAGCAAAGCGTTTTTAGAAAGAAATTCGAGGTCGAATTCTTCTTCCTTGATACCAAGCTCAGTCAATTTCTTAGGAATACCAACTATTACTGACATTTTTTCAATTTCTGCAATAGCGTAATCAGCACATTCTTGGTCACTTTTATCTTCTGTATGAAGTCCTAGTCCTTTAGCCACATCTCGGAAAGCTGCTGGAACGTGTTTGGCATTTTCACGTTCGACGATTGGCAAAATCATAGCACAGCAGACACCGTGTGGCAAATGGTAAACCGCACCGAGTTGGTGAGCCATCGCATACACGTAACCTAGTCCTGCATTATTAAATGCCATACCACCTAAGAAAATAGCATTGACCATAGCTTCACGCGCTTCAAGGTCATGACCATCAGCAACTACACGTGGCAAAAATTCTTTGATTAGCTCAATTGCTCCGATTGACAATTTTTTCGTTGCACCGTAAGCACCTGGTGTCACTAAAGCTTCGATTGCGTGAGTCAAAGCATCCATACCAGTTGCCGCTGTTAATGATTTTGGCATTGAAACCATAAGTTCTGGATCATTAACTGATATCAAGGCTAAGCTATTTTTATCAACCATAACCATTTTAACTTTGCGTTCTTCATCTGTGATGACGTAGTTGATTGTAATTTCAGCTGATGTTCCTGCAGTCGTATTAATGGCTACAACAGGAAGACCTTTTTTAGATGATTTGTTGACACCTTCGTAGTCTTGCGGACGACCACCATTTGTTGCCAAAATTGAAATACAACTAGCAGCATCTTGTGGTGAACCACCTCCAAGTGAGATGATAAAGTCACAAGCATTTTCTTTCAAAGCAGCTAGACCTTCTTCGACATTTTTGACTGTTGGATTTGGATCAACATCGCTATAAACAACATAATCAATATTTTCTGCATCAAGTGGTGCAGTTACTTTAGGTAAAATATCACTTCCAGCAATAAAATGGTCTGTTACCAAAAGAGCCTTTTTGTAGCCTAATTCTTTAGTATGACTTCCGATTTCTTTAACCACTCCGCGACCAATAAGGTTTTGAGATGGAACATAAAATACTGACATGAGCATAGCCTCCTTATGATTTTTTGTTTTCAGAAAACGTTTACATTTTAATTTTAGCATTTTTAAAATACTTATCAAGTTAAAAATGCCAGATTTAACGTATCATTTTTACAGATGCTTAATCACTTAAATAAGCGATTAAGCCAATTTACAAAAAGAGCTTTCCATTGTTTAACAGCTGTTCTATCATGGTAAAATTGTGGCATTTGCTCGGCTATACAACCACCAAATCCATGACCACCTTCTGAAAAGAGATGGAGTTCAACAGGAATATTTTTTCCCAGTGCAATATTTGCTAAACGCACAAGATGTTTGACAGGAACGACTTCGTCGTCAATAGCGGCACACAAAAATAAGGGAGCATCTCCTTCTTGAACATTACTAAAAACATCATATTTTTTCGCAAATTTTTGTCGTAATTCTAGGGTGTTATAAATGTCTTTACTTCCTAAAACTGCTATAATCTTATCATCTTCTATTGCTACAGCTGGATAAATTCCTGCAACACCAGCTACAGAAGCAGCCATCTCATCAATAGCATCTGCTTGATACCCTTCAACTGAAACAGCTTGATTTCGAAGTAAAAAATTAGTGACAGAAACAAGATTACCGCCAGCTGAAAATCCAACCATAGCAATTTTAGAAGGATCAAAACCAAAATCTTTAGCGTGATAGCGTAAATAACGAATAGCTCTCTGACAGTCTAAGTACATGAAAGGTGCACGATAGGGGTAAGAACGATACCACAGCACAAAAGCTGAAATTCCAGCTGCATTTAGAAATGCTGCAATATCTTCTCCTTCTTCAACCATTGATTTACTTAAATAAGCACCACCCGGGCAAATAAGAACACGTTTATCACTACCTTCTACAAGATGAGAAACTAAAAACGGTTTATCTTCATAAGTCATTCCTGCAGGACCATTTTCAATTTCTTGTCGATAAACCATCGTATCATTTCCTGACATATCGCCTAACTCTTGCGATGATTTATCCCAAATTCCAGGATACTTTTCAAATAAATCTTGATTACTATATTCTTTATGAATTTCTAAAATATCTGTTTTACTCTTATCAGAATTTCCAGGGATTTGTTCTCCCCAAATATATATTTTTTCACTCATTGTATTAAATTCCTTTCTCAAAAAGCCCTAGAAACTAGGGCTAAAATTAATATTATGCACGCGCGGCTTCTTCGGCTGTTCCGCGTCCGGCTGGGATGAAGGCACCGCTTTCGGCTTTTTCACCAAAACGTGTAAGGATAAGAACAACTGCAACAAGGATAGAAACCACACCAGCAAAGATAAATGATGGCACACCAGCTGGCACATGTAAAAGACTAATTAATTTTGGAGCAATAGCTGAGCTAAGTGAGTTAACAAAGGCGTAAACTGACATAACTACTGGAATTTGAGCTGGTTTAGAAACCATTGACAACAAGAATGGGCAAGTTGCCATAACCATTACCATAGCCATACCTGCAAAAATAGCTGCAATCATCAAGACAAATGGATTCGCTGACAAGTAAGTCAAAACAAGTGTAACTAGCAAAGCGATGAAACCAAAGGCAAGTGTATTTGGCTTTGTCACTTTTCGAATGTACTTAAGACCAAATCCAGCTGCGATACCTCCGATAGTACCAACAGCATTAATGATACCTGTCATCGCTGTACCACCAACACCACGTTCTGCTACAACAATTGAGAGGTTTGCTGCATAAGCTGTGTAGGCAATTCCAAGAAGAAATGCAATGAAGATGATGATATAAACAGGAGCTTGTAATTCTTTCAAAACTGCCACTGTTGATACTTTTTCTTTTTTACCGTCAGCTGTCACCATTACTTTTTCAGGTTCATCTTTTGGAAGACAGATTAACACTAGCAGAAAGACTAAGATTCCGACAGCAAACACCCAGTAAAGATTGCGCCAGTTTTGACCGCCAAGCACACCACCAACACCCATAAGAATCATTGAACCAAGTGAAGTCATACCAGTGTTGATTCCCATCATTGATGAGCGTTCTTCACCGTCAAAATATTGAGATAAAAGCATCGGATTGATTGTCGAAATAAATCCAACACCTGTTCCTAAAATAACTGAACAAGCAAGTAAGCCAATCATTGAGCCATTCCAAAACGCTGGAATCAAACCACCAATTGTCACCAAAGCAACACCAAGTAAAACTAAGTTTTTCTTTGATACATGCATAGCCAATTGACCTGCAATAAGTGTAATGATAAGTGCTCCTAATCCTGGGAGTGTAGATAGAAGCTGAACAGTTGAGATGGGAGTGTTAGGAAAATCTGCAGAGATAGCAGCAATAGCTGAACCTGCAACTGACCCTGACATGGCAAGAGTAGCCATGCTGACGACACCGATTTTTGTTTTTGCAGTACTCATAGTAGTATTACCTTTCTGATTTTTAACTTGTGATTATAGTATACAAACCTGTAACCGTTTTCTCTATATCCGTTATTAAGCTTTTTTGTGTCTATTTCACAGATTTTAGAGAAAGTGATATAGCTGCTTGATTATCTTTATCTTTGGCAACAATAGCTAGTGCTTTGCCTGAAAATAGACTAATTTCGCATAAATTATAATCAGAAATATCTGCTGGATTTCCGTTACCAAGACCTATAACTGTTCCTTTCTCACTTGTAACTAAAATATCGTCACAAGCCGTTGGAACTGCATAGCCATTCTCATCCAAAGCAGTTATTTCAAATAATACAAGGTCATCTCCAGAATAAAGTTTTGTAGCCAAAACATCATTGACTTTTCCTGAGGTATGTTTAATATCTTGCGCAACAATCTTGTCATCTTTGTAAGCTAAAACTTTAAGTTCACCTGCTTGGTAAGTAACATCATAGTTTGCTTGGGAATCAACAATTTCTTGTTTTCCTTGGCTAACGCCATTAATAAAGACTTCTACTGAATCGGCATTTGAAAAAACTCGAACAGGCGTTTTTCCTGTCTCATCGATTTCTAAACCTTCTTGATTCCAGTGGGGCATAACGTGAACCATTGGGGCGCAAGTCCAGTGGGCTTTGTAGTAATAATAATAATCTTTTGGAAATCCATTGACATCACAAATACCAAATTGTGAACCGACTCCTGGGTAAGCAAATGGAGATGGCTCGCCGAAATAATCAAAAGCTGTCCAAAGGAAAACGCCGCCCATGTATGGATGTTCATTCAAATATTGCATGACTTCTTCTGGATGAGCTGTTCCTCCAACACCAGGATCACCTGGCTGGCGTTTACCAGGAAGCACCATTGAATACATAGAACAAAAGTTATTACATTGGCAATTATTACCGTCATCCTTATAAATACCGCGCGTTGAGAAATACGAAGCATTTTCCGTAGACATCATTGGTAAATCAGGATGTTTATGATGGATAATCTCTGCTCCTTCTCCCATCACACCTGCTTCTGGATAATTGACACCAAGAATATCAAAATATTTTAGATAATCTTCGTCCACATACCCTTCTGGGCTCAATAATTCTGCAGATACCAACAAATGCTCGTAATCTAAAGATTTGATGAGCTGTGCGAAACGTTTGGCGTTTCTAGCACCAAAAGCAGTATTTCCAACGAGCTCTTCATTGCTAATAGACCAAAAAGCAATAGAAGGATTCATACGAGATTTCTTAACCATCTTTTCCAAATCAGTTAAACGCCACGGACTACTTTCTGGAAGACGATTTTCGTTCATAACAAGAATTCCATATTTGTCACAGGCTTCTAACAGTTCTTTTGAGGCAAAATGGTGAGAGCTTCGATAAGCATTTACTCCCATTTCTTTCATGACTTTAATTTTGTAATCAATGATATCTTTAGAAAGAGCCACTCCAACTCCCGCAAAATCCTGATGTTCACAAACACCGTGCAATTCGTACTGCTGACCATTCAAATAAAATCCTGTCTTGTCATAAGAAAAAGTTCGAATACCAAATGATTTAGAAAGATTATCTCCAGAAATTTCGACTTTTGCTTGGTACAAATTTGGATGTTCTGGTGACCAGATTTTCGGATTTTCCAAAGTCAACTCACTAGAAAAAGCTACTGTGGCAAGTGGTCCAATCACTTGTTCATTAAATGTAATGACTTGGTCTGAAAGAGAAACTTGCGGTGCGATTTTGACTGATTTACTACTTTCATTTGTCACTGAGAGTTCGATACCTAGCTCTGCCGTATCATCACTCAAAGATTTTGTATAGACATAAAAATGATCTTCATTTAGATAAATTTCTGGTTTTATCTCAAGGTAAACGTCCTTGTAAATTCCTGCTCCTTCATACCACCAGCCTTCACTTCCAACTGTCGTATCAGCTTTAACTAGCAAAGTATTCTCACCGTCATCGCCATAATAAAGCATCTCACTGACATCAAATGAAAAAAGAATTGTAGCCGCTATTATTGTGCCCAAGATAAGCACCATTCAACCAAATATCTGCAAAGCGACTTACCCCTTCAAAGTGAAGTATTACTCGCTTGTTCAATCTAGCATTTTCTGTGACAGCAAATCGTTTGCGATAATAAGCAACACCATCAGGCTTTGAACCCGCCATCAAATTTATCGGGTTATCCTCATAAGGCAAGGCGACTTTCCAATCGTGTGGCAAATCAACTTGTGTCCAAGAATCACCTAAGTGACTTTCCAAATCAGTCCCACAAATATTTCTTAACCCAATTTCAGTATCACCCTGAGCAATCAATTTCAAAAAGTGTGTGCCTCCTGGGCTTACTTGCAATCTAGCTTGCTTTTCTTCTGGCAAACTCGACGTCAAACCACCAAAAGCGTAAGCTTTCTTAGCCATTTTTTTAGGTGGCCTTGCTAACTCACCAAGATGAAACAACCATGACTTGTTTAAACTTATATTTTCTCTCATGTCCGACTCCTTCTTTTGATTTCTGACTGTATTTTACCTAAAATAAAATTATGCTATAATACAAATAATCAATTTTGTGAAAACGTTTTACTGTAAAAAATCAACTTAGAAAAGAGTCTTGTATGTTAGAAAATGTCAAAAAAGAGTTTCAAAACTTAGAAAGTTCGATTACTACAGATAATATGCCAAGGCTAGATAATCAAGCACCTTTTGGACTTTTTTATAAAAAAGAAATCGACGATAAAATCCTTTATACCAACGTTCAAGAAGGAAAAATTCACTATTTTATTTCTGAAAATGTCGATATATTGCACCAAAACAACTCGTTTGAATTGATGTACGTGCTATCTGGAACGGCTATTAATAAAATCGAAGATAAAGAATATTTTTACCAAGCTGGGCAAGGCTGTCTTTTCAATCGACAAATTGCTCACGGTGAAATCATCAAAAATGGACAAGTTCTCTTTCTCAATTTTTCTCAAAAATTTTTAGAAGACCTTCTAAGTCCTTTAAAAGAATCAAACGCCGTGCAAGGACAAATTTTTCAATTTTTATTAAATGATTTAGAGGGAAAAGAGGATTGGAAGCGCAGCTATATTGAATTTTCACCATCCGCTCCTTTAAATGATAAGATTTTTCACCGTTTACTTGATGCTATACAACTTGAACTTGCAACTCCCAAAATCGGTGCAGAATATTTTCAAAAAGGGCTAGTCCTTCGTATTCTTACAGAGCTTGAAAATCCTAATACTTTCCAAGCTAAGCCAGTCAACATCGACCTTAGCAAGGAAGAATACCTAGTAAGTCGCTTAATTAGCTTGATTGAAGCACATTACGGTGATATCACGCGCAAAAAAATCGAAAAATTGCTGCACTACAATTCTGAATACCTCAATCGCTTGTTAAAAAAGCACTGTAACATGACCATTATCAACTGTGCCAAGGCTATTCGCATTAAAAGAGCCAAACAGTTACTTTGTAAGACAGATTTGACCGTTGCAGAAATTGCAGATAGTCTTGGTTTTTCATCAGAAAATTACTTCTATCATTATTTCAAAAATAAAACCCAACTCTCGCCTAAGCAATATCGCACAAAAAAAGTACAAAAAAATTAATCTTGTACTTTATTTATTTTTTAAGCGATATTCTTTTGGAGAAACCCCTAAAACTTTTCGAAACATCTTGTAAAAATAAGACGGATTTTCGTAACCGACCTTCAAAGAAATCTGCTCAATCGAAGCTTTCGTATATTGCAAATACTCAGCTGCAACATTAACACGTTGCAAATGGACTAATTTAATAAAAGTTAGTCCAGTATTCTTTTTCAAATATGACGACAAATAATTTGGATTAAACCCGAAATGCTCTGCCATTTTCTCCAGAGTAATATCTACAAAATGTTCTTCAATGTAGAGAAGCATTGGCATTAATACATTTTGATGTTTTTTCGTTTGTTCTAGAGAATAATCCGTGTGATAAAATTGACGAATCAAGCGTGAAAAAAGCGTCAAAATATTGAAATGAATGATTTGTTTCGCTTGGATATCATTTTGATAGTACTCTTCAATCGTGTCATGAATCAAGGAAACAATCTTTGAATCATGTTTAATTTTAAACAAGCTGTATTGCCCGTCTCCGTAATTCTCATTGTTCAAAATCGTAAATAAAAGGTTTGAAATGTTTTGTCCGCCACCAGGTTGCAACATAAAGTTTAGGTCATTATAAGTAAAAGCTGATGGTTTCAGCGTAATATTAACAACAATGGTATCTGGCGAAATCTCATGGACACGGTGAATCGTTCCGCGTCCGACAATCATAATATCTTCTTCTCGGATTTCGACAGTTCCATTACGAGATTCAAAAACACATGAACCAGAAATAGGAATCACTAATTCAACATAATTATGAACATGAAATGGCACATAAGATTCAACTGGTTGAACTGAAACAGCAATCGGACTTGCTGTCACTTCTAAATCATCAGTAAGCGTTTGATAGAATTTATAAACTGGCTCATCTCCTAAATGCGTTGCTATATCAGCATTAAAACCTTCTTTTATCACTTGCCATTCAATTGATTTTTGATTATTTTTACGCAATAAATCAAGTATTTCTGCGTCCATATTTGAGGTCCTTTCTAACAAAATCGACTTTTCACAGGTATTTCATATAAGATATCGACTTTTTAGATTATTATCCTTTCATATTTTACGTAAAATAAAATTAAAGTACAAGTACATTTCTTGAAATCTGTGAAATCGACACAAAAGTACTTAATTTTAGCAATAGTATCCCATGTTTTTTTGAGATAAACTGTAAGCGTAAACATTTTAGACTTGGAGAAATAATATGATTGATTTAACAACAAAACCTTTCAATTTATCACAAAACGAAATCGACTATGTTCTTGAACAAGTCAAACAAATGACTACCAGTGAAAAAATTGGTCAATTATTCTTTGTGATTGGTCAGGATGAAAAGATGGTTGACCTTGATGAGTTTATCGATAAATACAAACCAGGTGGCATGATGTTCCGACCTGCTCCTGCAGCTGATATCAAGCGTCAAATTAAACAGATTCAAAACCACAGCAAATACCCGCTCTTTTTTGCAGCAAACCTAGAATCAGGTGGTAACGGCATTATCTCAGAAGGAACATGGCTAGGCATGCCAATGCAGATGGCTGCTACCGATAATACTGATGCAGCTTTCCAACTAGGAAACGTGGCTGGTTATGAAGCTAACCAAGTTGGTTGCAACATGTCTTTTGCTCCTATCGTCGATATCGACAACAACTTCCGCAATCCTATCACAAATACACGAACTTATGGTTCAGACCCAAAACGTGTCCTCAAAATGGCACAAGCACAACGAAAAGGTCTTGAAGAAAATCATGTTATCCCTGTTATCAAGCATTTTCCTGGTGATGGTGTTGATGAACGTGACCAACATTTGCTATCAAGTATCAATAGTTTATCAGCCGAAGACTGGTCAAACACTTACGGACACATTTATAAAACCTTTATCGACCAAGGAATCTCAACTATCATGATTGGGCATATCTATCAACCTGCTTGGGAAAGAAAATTACAAAAAGATATTGCAGACAAAGATTTACGTCCGGCATCTGCTTCAAAACTTTTGATTAATGGACTTCTTCGCAAAGAACTTGGCTTTAATGGACTTGCCATGACAGATGCTACAGCTATGGTCGGCTACAACGTTATCCTTCCTCGTAAAGAACTACTTCCTGCCACAATCAATGCAGGAGTTGATATGATTCTTTTTAATAAAAATATCGATGAAGATTATCAAGCTGTCACAGAAGCTGTTGAATCTGGACTTATCTCTGAAGAACGCCTCAACGAAGCAGTCACACGCATTCTTGCAACTAAAGTTGCCCAAAATATTTTAACAACAGATGGAAAATTAGGTATCGACATCCCTGAAACTTTGGATTTGAAATCTGACAAGCACCTAGCAATCGCTGAAAATATCGCTAAACAATCTGTTACCCTTGTCAAAGACCGCGACCAGCTTCTTCCAATTTCACCAGAAAAAACTCCTCGTGTTCGCTTAGTTGTTCTTGGTGATTCAGACGACGGTGGTTTCAAAGAAGGTGGCAAAGTCTCTGACCTTTTCAAAGAAGAACTTGAAAAAGCTGATTTTGAAGTGACTCCGTTCCAAATGGATTTCCATGAAATGTTTGAAGAAGGAGTTTGTGATTTGAAGGAAAAATTTGACCTCGCTTTCTATGTTGCAAACGTCGAGACTGCTTCTAACCAAACCACAACACGACTTGATTGGATTCATCTAATGGCAGCAAATGCCCCTTGGTTTGCAAAAGCTATTCCTACTGTTTTCGTATCAACTGCAAATCCATATCACCTATTTGATGTGCCTTATCTTTCAACTTACATCAATGCATACACAGGAAATACAGCAAATGTCAAAGCCATCATTCGTAAAATGACAGGTAAAGAAGCCTTTGAAGGTATCAGCCCTGTTGACCCAACTTGTGGTGATTTTAACGCAGCACTTTAAGGAGATAACTATGAAAATAACAGCTATTACTATTAATCACATGACTGAACCAATCGGTTTTCAATTGAATAGTCTTCATATCAATTTTAAAATCGAATCTAATGCGAGCGAAAATATCAAAAAACAACTTATCATCAAGCACGATAATAACACGGACTACCAAAGTGAATTTATTACTTATGATAACAATGCTTTTGAACCAAGTATCTCGCTAAGTCCACGCACTCGTTATGATGTTATCGTCAATATCAAACGAGAATCTGGTGAGATTATCAGCGCTTCAACATTTTTTGAAACTGGAAAAATGACTGAATCCTTTGAAGCACAATGGATTACAAATGCTGACAAAGATATTCAAAATACTCTTTTTCATAAAAGTGTAAATATCTCTAAAAAAATTGCTAAAGCTCGTCTTTACATAACTGCTCTTGGTATTTACGAAACCTTTATTGATGGCAAAAAAGTTGGAAATGAATTTCTCGCTCCAGGTGTCGACGACTACACTCAATGGATTCAAGTACAAACTTATGACGTCACTGAGAACCTTCAAAAAGGTGAACACGACTTGCTTATCTCAACAGCTGATGGTTGGTTTAAAGGGCCTTATGGCTTTATTGAAGGAATGAAATGCATCTACGGCGACCAACACCGTGCTATCGCTGAATATCATATTAATTATGAAGACGGCGGCCACGAAATCATCACCACTGACCAAAGTTGGAAAACAACAGCAGGGAATGTCACCAAATCATCTATTTACTACGGTGAAGACCGTGATGACACCCTTGAAATCAAAGACTGGCAACCAGTTGTTATCAGTGAAGCAGATAAAAGTATTCTATCTGACCGACTTAGTCTGCCACTTGTCGTTAAAGAAACTCTTGATGTCAAAGAAGTGATTCAAACACCTGCAGGAGAAACCGTGCTTGATTTTGGACAAAACCATGCTGGCCTTTTCCGCTTCTACAACCGCACTCCTAAAGGTACAAAAATTCACATTCAAGTTGGTGAAATTCTTCAAAAAGGTAATTTCTATCGTGAAAATCTTCGTACAGCACGCGCAGCTTTTGACTACATTTCTGACGGTGTTGAAAAATGGGTACAACCAAGCTTTACTTACTACGGTTATCGTTACATGAAAGTTGAAGGCATTGAAAACCTTAATCCTGATGACTTCAAAGCTGATGTGATTTACTCTGATATGGAAAGTACTGGTAACATCACAACTCAAAACAGTAAGGTCAATCGCTTATTCCAAAATGTTATTTGGGGACAAAAGAGTAATTTTGTGGATTCGCCAACAGATTGTCCGCAACGTGACGAACGTTTAGGATGGACTGGAGATGCCAATGTCTTTTCCAACACTGCTCTTTTAAACATGAATGCTTACGCTTTTTATCGTAAATTCTTAAAAGATGTAGCGATTGAACAAAAATTAAACGATGGTCGTGCACCAATGTACGCGCCAGCATTTGGAAATGATGATGGCGGAGGAGCTATTTGGGGCGATGCAACAACGTTTGTCCCTTGGAATGCCTACCAAGCAACTGGAGATGCAAGTATTCTCACAGAACACTATGACTCAATGCGTGATTGGGTAGATTGGATTACTCGCAACACATCAACACCAAACCTCTGGACAAATTGTTTCCAATTTGGTGACTGGCTTGCACTTGACGGTGAAAATCCAGCCATGCCAACAGGAAAAACTGACGAAGACTTTATTGCATCTATTTACTATTATTATTCAGCGTACATTGTCTCTGAAACAGCTAAACTGATGGGAAATTCTGCTGATGCTCTCAAGTACGCCGAACTTTCACAAGCTATTAAAACAGCCATCCACGACGAATATATTTCTAAAAATGGTCGTTTAACCATTGATACCCAAACAGCTTACGCCCTTGCTCTTCAATTTAACCTTATTCCTGAAGAACAAACTAGTCGAGTAGTTAGTGACCTTGTTAATCGACTCGGTAAAGACGACAACCACCTAAAAACTGGCTTTGTCGGCACACTATACGCTAACCAAATTCTCTCAAAATATGGTCACCACAAACTAGCAACTACTATCTTTCTTCACGAAGATTATCCATCATGGCTCTACGCTGTCAACCTTGGCGCAACCACTATCTGGGAACGCTGGAACTCTGTCATGCCTGACGGTTCAATGAATCCTGAAGGAATGAATTCACTCAATCACTATTCAATCGGAGCCATCATGGAATGGGCTTATAAATACGTTTTAGGAATTCGAAATCCTCAAAAAGGCTACCAAGAATTTGACTTGGCACCAGAATTTGATGCACGTCTCAACAAAGTTAATGGCTACTTTGACTCTCCTTATGGCAAAATCGCTGTCGCTTACAAAATTGAAAGTGATGATAACCATACGATTAGCATGACCCTAATAGTACCATTTGGTTCAACAGCTCATCTTACTCTTCCGCGTTCCGAAAGCCGTAAAATCTTAGTCAACAACGAAGAACGACTTGGTGGACAATTTGATTTGACAGCAGGGACTTATACCATTAGCTACCAACCAAATAAAGACTACATCGAACGTTATTGCGCTAACACTTCTGCTGCTGAAATTATGGCAGATAGCTACTTGGTTGAAAAAATTGACCAGATTGACCCTATCCTTGATTTCTTCCGTAAAGACCCTGACGCTGTTAAGGGAGGACTCGGCAAACTACCTCTTGCAAAATTAAATGAAATCTTGCCATTTATCACAATCTCCCAAGAAAATCTTGCTAAAATTACTGAACTTCTAGAAGTAACACCAGTTAAATCTCAAAGAAAGGATTAAGTCATGAAAGGTGTATTACTTGATCTTGATGGCGTTATTGCTGATACTGCAGTCTATCATTTTGCAGCTTGGCACCATTTAGTAAAAAAACATTTTAATGCTGAATTACCTGATAAACTAGAAGAGAAAACAAAAGGTGTTAGTCGAGAAGATTCTCTGCACATCATTCTAGATTTTTTAGGCATTCAAGTCTCTCAGGAAAAATTCACAGCCTTGGCTGCTGAGAAAAATCAAGCTTACGTTAAAGCTCTGGATGCTCTTTCTGAAAAAGATATTCTTCCAGGTATCAAAGATTTGCTTAATGATTTCAAAAAGCACAACATCAAGATTTCACTTGCTTCTGCTAGCAAAAATGGACCTCTCATTCTTGAAAAACTCGGTCTAACAGATTACTTTGATGCTATTGTAGATCCTGCTAAAGTCACAGCAGGAAAACCAGCTCCAGATATTTTTCTAGCGGCAGCATTTGCTTTAAATATCTCTCCTTATGATTGCGTAGGTATTGAAGATTCTGTTGCTGGAGTTAAAGCAATCAACAGTGCAGGCAGTGTTTCCATCGGTGTTGGTGGCGATGAGCTCAATCATGCTGATAAACGCTTTAACAGCACAGCTGACCTAAATTATCAAGATATTCTAGAAGCTTGGAAAGCTAACAATCACAACTAAACCTAGCCGAGTTAATCACTCGGCTTTTATTGAAAGGAATTTATGATGACTATTACTTCTTACCAAAATCCAATTGTTCGTGGCATGTACCCAGATCCATCTATTGTTCGTGTCGATGATACCTTTTACCTTGTTAATTCAACTTTTGAATACTACCCAGGAATCGCTCTGTCAAAATCAAAAGACCTTCTTAACTGGACAAAATTGCCTAGTATTGCTAAAAATCATAGTCAAGCTGACTTACGCAAGGCTAAATCTAACGAAGGCATTTTTGCCGTTTGCATTCGCTATCACAAAGGCTATTTTTACGTCATTACCACAAATTTTGCTGAATGTAAAAATTTTATCATTCGCGGAAAATTAAGTGACGATAAGGAAAATATTATCTGGGAAAATAGTCGTATCGAAGTTGATTTTCCTGGAATTGACCCTGACTTATACTTTGAAGACGATAGAGCATATGTCCAATTTACAGGCTACCTTGAAAATGGTCAAAAAGCCATTCGTCAAATTGAAATTGATATCACAACAGGACAAACACTAAAACAAGCTGAGATTCTTTCTTACGGTACTGGCGGACGTGACGTTGAAGGCCCTCACATTATCAAAAAAGATGGTTACTATTACCTTCTTCTTGCAGAAGGTGGTACAGGACTTGGTCATATGATTACTATGTTTCGAAGTAAAAATCTCTGGGGACCTTACGACGAAGCCGCATCTTGCAATCCTCTATTTACCAATCGTGACCGCGCTGAACAACCACTTCAAAATATCGGACACGCCGACCTTTTTCAAGACCAACTTGACAATTGGTGGTTAACTTGCCTTGGAACACGACCAGCTAGTGTTGGCTTTGTCCAATACACAAATATCGGACGCGAAACACTTCTCTATCCCGTTGATTGGTCTGGAGATTGGCCTGTCATCAACAATGGCACACCAACTCAAACAGTTGATATGACAGCATTTTCAGAACACGCAAAGATTCTTTCTGAACAAAAAGCAACCGATTTTATTGATACCTTTGAAACTACTGAACTAAATCCTGAATGGATTAGCTTACGTGATAACTTAGCTAACCGCATTATTTTCAAAAATCATACGCTAACTCTTACTGGTTCAACTGAAAAACTAGACAGGCTTGGCGTGCCAAGTTTTCTTGCTGTTCGCCAAACAGAACACGACGAAATATTCCAAATTGAACTTAGTAAAGACAGTAAACTTAATAGCGGTGCTTTTGGCTTAGCAGTCATGATAAACTCTAATCACTGTGCCACTCTTATGATTGAAAAATCTGAAGATAGCTTTGCCATTTACAAACACCTCAAAGTCCTTGACATCGACGTAAACGAAAAAATCGGTGATCTTTCCGAGTTACCAAAAGAACTCAGCCTCACTAATACCAAAGAAAGTAAAATTTTCACAGCCAAAACAGATACTGAAGAAATCACATTCAGTATCAATGCCATGCATTTTTCAAACGAAGCCATAGCAGCACTGAACACAGGCGATGTCCAAGGTATCTATGTCACAGGCGATGCCACAATGACCATCAATAAAGCAAGCAGAAAAAAACTTAATTAACCTAGAAAACCAACCTCTAACGAGGTTGGCTTTCTTTTTCTGAGGAGAACATTTTTACGAATGGCTTAATCTAGAAATCCTGCATGCGGTGCCACATTGAAGTAATCTGCAATTTCTTGTAACTGTTTATCTGTGATTTCTTGTTGAATTTTTCCGCCTTGTGCGCCAACTTGTGAATAAATCATGGCTGCTTTTTCCAAGACTTCTACTAAACCATACGTGTCATCAAGTGATGTTCCTGAGGCAAAGAGTCCGTGATGTGGCCAAATCACCGCTTGAAATTCTGACATTTTAGCTGCTGTAGCTTGACCAATTTCAGTTGTTCCAGGAGTCATGTATGGAATCACACCAATTCCCTCTGGGAAAACAACGATTGATTCAGCTTGCATTTTCCAAAGAAGACGTGACAAATGGCGTTCTGACAATTCTTGCGTAAATGATAAAGCAATTAAATTTGTCGGATGACAATGGAAAACAACACGTTGTTCAGGATTGACTTTCAAGCGTTCGATATGACTCATCAAGTGACTTGGAAATTCTGAAGTTGGACGACCGCCAGCTTCAAATCCCCAAACAATATCATAAGATTGTCCATCATCAGAAATCTTGACTAAGCCAAGATCACGTTCAGGATTGTCATAAACATTTCTAAAATGACAACCTGTTCCTGTAACAAGATAATAATAGCCTGCTAGCGCTGATGCATCAAAACCAAGCTCATAAGTTCGTTTAACGTCAGAAACATCTTCAAAACCTTCAACTTCTTCAGCTGTTAAACGATAAGAAACGTTACCGCCATTGCGTTCGTCCCAATAACGAAGATAGGATTCACGTGTGATATTGCGCATATTTTTTACAAATGATGATTCTACAAATTTAGTCATTTTCTCTCCTTTTCACTACTACTAACTATTAACGACGTTCTGCCAAAATTTTTGTTTCATAGTCTTTGACTTCTGTAAACCAATCAAGTCCAACTGGCACATTATTTTTAAGGCAGAAGTAATTCCAAACGTCGCTATATGGGAAATCTTTTAATTCTTCTGTCATTACCATACGTGATGTGAAATCAAATTGATTTTCCATTTCCTTCAATTCTTGTGTTGGTTCAAGCATAGCCTTCAAAAGAGCTTTTTGGGTATTACGAGTCCCTACTACCCATGCAGCAATACGATTAATTGTCCCATCAAAGAAATCAAGACCAATTGCTGTACGGTCTAGTAAATCATTACGAACAATTTCTTTAGCAATTTCTTGCAATTCATCATCCATAATCACAACATGATCAGAATCCCAACGAACAGGACGTGACACATGGAGCATCAAACGATTACTAAATAAAGCAAGTGAAGAAATTTTATTTGAAATAACTTCTGTTGGGTGGAAGTGTCCTGCATCAAGCAAAATTGTCTTGTGACGTGTTAAACCATAGCCCATATAAAATTCATGAGAACCAACAGTATAAGCTTCAGCACCTAGACCGAACAATTTACTTTCGACAGTATCAATATTATATTTCTCATCAATTTCTTCAGAGAAGATTTCATCTAGTGATTCCATGAGGCGTTTACGAGGGGCCATACGGTCAATTGGATTGTCTTTAAAACCATCTGGAACCCAGAAATTAGTGTAGCAAGGTTGACCAAGTTCCTTACCAAAATATTCTGCAATGCGACGACTGCGTTTTCCATGTTCAATCCAATAATCGCGAACTTCCTTATCAGGATGAGAAAGAGTAAATCCATCTTTCATCATTGGATGAGAGAAGAATGTTGGGTTAAAATCAAGACCAATTCCTTGTTCTTTAGCCCAATCAACCCACTTTTCGAAATGTTTTGGCTCGATTTCATCTAAATCTACAGCTTCATCCGTATCAAGGTAAATCGCATGGAGATTAAGTTTGTGTTTACCTGGAATAAGTGAATAAGCTTTTTCAAGGTCTGCTCGCAATTCTTCTGGTGTATGAGCAGCACCTGGATAGTTTCCTGTTGACATAATACCACCAGTCAACTCCCCTTCTGGTGTCAAAAATCCTTTAACATCATCACCTTGCCAACAATGCATTGAAAGTTTTACATTTTGTAATTTTTCAAGAACAGCGTCTGTATCAACACCTACTTCTGCGTAACGTGCTTTTGCTGCTTCATATGCTTTTTCAATTGTTTCTTTACTTGCCATAATATTATCCCCTTTTTTAAAGTACGGTTTTTTTATAAATTTCTAAGTGGTCACGGTCAGCAATCGGACGTGGTTCATAGCGTTCTAATGATTGTTTTTCACTTAACCATAGTCGTGCTTCTCTTAAGTCTTGAAGTTCTCCTGAACTTATCATCTGAACCATGATATTTCCAAAAGCTGTAGCTTCACCGGGACCTGCAACAACAGGCTTTCCAATAACATCAGCAGTCAATTGATTGAGCAATTTCACATTACTACCACCACCAACAATATGGAGAACTTCCAATTCATGACCGATTAATTTTTCAAGAACTTTCCATTCATGTGCATAAGCAAGTGCTAAATTTGAATACACACACATCACTAATTCACCAACCGTTTCAGGAACAATTTGCCCACTCTCGCGACAATAATCTTGAATCTCTGTAATCATATTATCTGGATTAGTGAATCGATCATCATTTAAATTTACATATTGTAAAAATGGCTCAACTTGATAGGCCTGCTCTGCCATTTCTGCAAATGTATACTGATAATCAAGCATCCGAGCAATTTCTTGCACCGTCCACATTCCAGTAATATTTTTTAAGAAACGATAAGTCTTGTAAGCTCCCCACTCATTTGTGTAGTTTTCTTCAAAAGCTTGCTGGCTTAGTATTGGCTCTTGATTTTCAACACCAATCAAAGACCAAGTTCCACTTGACAGATAAACCCAATTGTCATTAGTGGCAGGTACACCAACGACTGCTGAAGCTGTGTCATGCGTTGCAACAGCAATAACTGTTGCTTCTGGTAAGTCATACTTAACATACAAGTCTGAAGACATTTTTCCAATAACCGTTCCAGTTTCAACCAATTCTGGAAACTTATCTAAATCAAGTCCAGCAATATTCAGAAGTTCCTTATCATAATTACGACTATGAATATTCAAACACTGAGTAGTCGAACCATTTGTAACCTCACCCACTTTTTTTCCAGTCAATCGATAGGCAATATAATCAGGAATCATAAGAATCGTTTTAGACTTTGCTAATAACTCCCTATCTTCAGCACATAACTGATATAAAGTGTTGAAATTCAAAAATTGAATACCAGTTTTTTGGTAAATTTTTGATTTTGATATTTTCTCAAAAGCATTCTCCATGACTCCCTGTGTTCGTGCATCACGATAAGCTACAGGATCATCTAATAATTCATCATTTTCATCCAAGAGAACATAATCAACTGCCCAAGTATCAATACCAATTGTACAGGTATCTACACCATAAGTTTTTACTTTTTCAAGACCAAGTAAAATTTCCTCAATCAAATGATTAACATTCCATCTGTCATGACCATCACTTTTAGTAAAGCCATTTTTAAAACGATGAATTTCAGTTATCTCAAGCTTTTTACCAGTTTTTGCAAGAATAACACGTCCACTTGAAGCACCGATATCAATTGCTACATGATAAGTCATTTTTTCTCCTTTCTATTTATTAACCGTTTACATTTACTATTTAACACTATTTCAGTTTATGGTACAATAACAGATACAAAGTATAATCGTATCATATTTACAGATATGGAGACGTGAGGTATTTAAAATGACACTTGAAGAATTACTTTTGAAAGAAACTGACCATGAAAAGAAACAAAAAAGTCTTGGCTTCATCCCAGACTTGAAAGATACTAAAATTATCGATGGTATCATGCAACTTCCAAATACTTTATTTTTTGATAATAAAGACATCCATATTTCAAAACACAATCGCTACGCTGATTATCCAGAGCACTCTCATCAATTCTTAGAACTCAATTTTATGTTTAAAGGAAGCTGCCACCAAGTCATTAATGGGAAAGATTTTACATTGGATGAAGGAGACATTTTACTAATGGACTCTGGTAGTAGACACTCCATCTCAGCTCTAGGTAAGGGAGACCTCTTGATCAATATCCTTTTTCAAAACAATAACGTTTCCCTTGATTGGTTGACCCAACTCCAAGGGCAAAATAGTTTGTTATACCAACTTTTATTAGCAAATTCAACCAATCACCACAAACTTAATTACCTAGTTTTACCCACAAAAGATAACAAGCACATCAAACAAATCATCGAACAAATGATGACTGAATACTTTATCCCAAGCGATTTCTCTCAAACAATTATTAGCCAGTACTTGCCAATCCTCTTTTATGAAATTGCTCGTACCATGGGAAAAATAGACCAAGAACAAAAAATCGAGCTTGAAGAGACCCCCTATCTGCAGGTTCTGCGACTTATTGATGAACGCTATCAAGATTTGACTTTGTCAGATTTAGCACAGCAGCTTAACTTCAACAAAAACTATCTTAGTAATCTCATTAAAGATAAATCTGGATCGACTTTTACTGAGCTTATCAATCAGCGAAAATTAATGAAAGCACAGCTTCTTTTGAAATCCACGCGCATGCCAATCTACGAAATCGCCCAAAACGTCGGATTTTCAAACAAAAATTACTTTTACAAAAAATATCGCGACCATTTTGGCAAATCCCCACGTGAGGAGAGATTAAAGGTTTAAATAATATTCTTTTTCATGCTATAATAGGGTAAATCTCTAGCTTACAAAGGAATTTAGATATGAATACATTTGAAGAAATTTTCGAAAAGATAAAAGCTTATGATACCATTATCATTCACCGTCATCAACGTCCTGATCCTGATGCACTAGGTAGCCAAGCTGGTTTGCGTGAACTCATCAAGCACAATTTTCCAACTAAAAAAGTTTTAGCAACTGGTTTTGATGAGCCAACTCTTGCATGGATTACAACAATGGATGAAGTCTCTGACAGCGACTATGATGGGGCTTTGGTCATTGTCACTGACACAGCAAACACTCCACGTATCGACGATGAGCGCTACACAAAAGGCGATTGCCTCATTAAGATTGACCACCACCCTAACGAAGATGTTTATGGTGACCTCTTGTATGTCAATACTAACGCCTCAAGTGCCAGCGAAATCATCTCTGACTTTGCTTTCTCTACTGGCTTAGCCCTTTCTAGCGAATCTGCCCGCTTGCTTTACTCAGGTATTGTCGGAGATACCGGACGTTTCTTATACCCAGCTACAAGCAGCAAAACATTCATGATTGCAAGTAAACTTCGTGAATATGACTTTGATTTTTCAAGTCTAGCTCGCCAAATGGACTCTATTTCATTTAAAATTGCGAAACTTCAAGGCTTTGTCTATGATAACTTAGAAGTTGATGATAATGGGGCTGCGCGTGTGGTGTTGACGCAAGAAACTATGAAAAAATACAATGTCACTGAAGCTGAAACTTCTGCTATTGTTGGAGCTCCAGGTCGTATCGATTGTGTTCAATCTTGGGCAATTTTCGTTGAACAAGCTGACGGTAACTACCGTGTTCGCTTGCGTAGTAAAACACAAGTCATCAACGAGATTGCTAAACGTCACAACGGAGGAGGTCACCCACTTGCCAGCGGAGCCAATTCTTACAGCCTTGAGGAAAACGAGCAAATCTATCAAGAAATCAAAGATTTACTAGCCTCAAAAAACTAAGCTCAGGCCTGCTGTAGAGCGTTTTTTAACAATTATATTTCAATTCAATTATTTTGCACAAAAGTCTTGTCAAATATCGCATTATTTGATAAACTATAGAAGTTAAAATAACTATGGTGCATAAGAAATCATCATGGCAGAAAGGAAATCTTTTAACAATGAAACAAAATATCCACCCAGAATACCGTCCAGTAGTATTCATGGACACAACTACTGGTTACAAATTCCTTAGCGGTTCTACAAAAGCTTCTAACGAAACTGTAGAATTTGAAGGCGCTACTTACCCACTTGTACGTGTGGAAATCTCATCAGATTCTCACCCATTCTACACTGGTCGCCAAAAATTCACTCAAGCAGATGGTCGTGTGGATCGCTTCAACAAAAAATACGGTTTCACAAAATAAGAAATCGCATTTACTACAAGAAGTCATTTCGAGCAATCGAGATGGCTTTTTTGTTTTTCCGTAAATAGGGCAACAAAAAAAGAGCTTACGCTCTTTTTATCTAATATAAGCTAACCAAGCTTCGTCTTCTGCTAGAATGTCTGAACTAGTGTATGAACCGCGGTGTTTGTTCCAAACGTAGTTCGGATTAACGGTTTTAGTAGGTTGATTATTTTGTTGAGTTTGGTTATCTTGTTCGGTAGTTTCTTGAACTTCATCGGTTACCAACGGCTCATCATAGCTTGTTAGACCATACTGCTCAATTAAGGCATTTAACTTATCTGCGTAAGCAGTATCTGTGGCATAACGACCAGTTAGAGCTGCTGTAGCATCTTGATAAGAAGAGGTATTTGACTTCCAAGTATCCGCATAAAGATTCCAACTTAGTAAATTAGCATAGTCATTAAGTGAATCTGCTAAGCTGTTGTATGAACGAAAGGCTTGGTCAATCTCATAAGTGTTTCCACTACCATCGTCTTCCCAAGTCTGCATGACGACTGAATTACCATTATAAGCCCCTTTTATCCCAAAGAAATTATAATAAGGTTCTTGGCTAAGTGCTGATTGGCCACTACTTGATTCTAAAACAGCTTGAGCAATCATCACTGAAGCATAAAGATTTCTTTCTTGACCAATCTGTCGAGCTGTCTCACCGATACTTGTAATAAAATCAGCTGTCGCTGTTGGGGAAACTTGTCCTGATTCAGCAATAACAGCGTGAGCTGCATGTCTGAAAGTGAGGTTAATTCCCAATGTTATACAAGTAACTAAGGTCGAACAAGCTAAAAAGAATTTTGTCACTTGCTTGTCTTTCACGTGGCCTCCTAAAATGTAAGTGCTATCTTAACCCATTATAGCAAAGTTTTCATAAGCTGGCAACGCGATGTCCTGCTCTCAAAAATCAACTTTTTCTACCACTTCTCTAAAAAAAGAAAAGGCTTGAATCACTTGATTCAAGCCTTTAATTATTTTAGTGAGCAACAAGGTGTTGGGCAATTTCTTGACCAGATTCTTTAGCTGGGAAGTAAGTTGGCCAGTGTTCCATTTCTTTTAGAATTTCATCTTGGCTACTGTTACCCCAGAAAAGATGGAAGTGTTCAACATCTGTTGATGTGATATTGTGGTCGCTAAATTGAATGTATTTGAATTCGCCAGCGTCTTTGTCATCTGTTTCAAAAAGATAACGAACACCACGGTTACCTTTTTCGTATTTCAAAATTTTGTAACCAACGTATTTGTAAGTGTAGGTATGTTTTTCACCATTTTGAACAAAAGTAACTTTATTTTTCTTACCATCAATGATGATTTGTTCAACATCAGTTTGGTAGCCTTTTGTGTAATAGTCTTTAACTTCTTGAGCAGTTTGTTCACCTTTTGAAGCTTTGGCTTTATAAGCCCAGACAGGATCAAGTGTACCATCAAGAAGGTATGGGTAAGCAGATTGCCATTTTCCTGTCCAGTCACTTAATTTACGATCAGTAACGTCTTTATCTTTGAAATAGCCGTGCTGAACAGTTTTGGTATCATCTGTTTCAGCTTTGATTTCTTTACCTTTAACGTCAGTTGTCAATTTCAAAGCTTTCAGATTTTCTTTCATGACTGAGAAGTAATCTTCGCCAGCTTTGATTTGTTTGTTAGTTAAGCTTTCTAGCGGATTTAAAACTTTTGTTTTTACACCAGCTTCATCTGCTAACGTTGCGGCAACTTTACTTGACGCATTTTCTTCAAAGTAAATGTATTTGATATCGTATTTTTTAACGTATTTTGTAAGGCTTGCAATACGTTTTGCTGATGGTTCTACTTCTGGGGAAATTCCAGCAATTGAGATTTGGTTCAAACCATAATCAAGTGCTAAATAACCAAAAGCAGCATGCTGAGTGACGAAGCTTTTTTGTTTAGCATTCGAAAGTCCATCTGTGTAGGCTTTATCTAAGTCATTGAGTTTTTCAATGTAAGCTGCGCTATTAGCTTTAAAAGTGTCAGCTTTATCAGGGTATTTAGCAACAAAAGCATCTCGGATATTTTCAACCAAGGTAACTGCGCGTTTTGGTGACAACCAAACGTGTGGATCATATTCATGACTATGTCCTTCATGCTCGTCATGGTCTTCACCTTCTTCTTCAGCTGTACCAGCCATGAGAAGCATATCACCGCTTGCTCGAACGATAGTTAGGTTATCAGAATTAATTGATTTTTTGACTTTTTTAACCCATGTTTCCATGCTATCATCCATGTAGACAAACATATCAGCATCTGAAATGGTAGCTACATTTTTGGTAGATGGTTCAAAATCATGTGGTTCAGTCCCTGCTTTAATCAGCATTGATACATTTGCTGTATCTCCCATAACAGCTTTGGTAAATTCATAGACAGGATAAAAAGTTGTTACAACTTTAATCTTGTCATCTGCTGCAACCTTCTTAATGTGGCTAACTTGCCAAACAAGCAAAAGCGCAAGTACATTTATCAATAAAAGAAATTTCTTCTTCATGATGGCTCCTTTTCTTAACTAGTTAATAGTTTACCAGTAAAGTATATCCAAACTTTCAACTTTTTGCAAGCTTTTTTTGTAAATTTTTTCGCCCCGCGTTGTAAAATGAAGTGCAACAAAAAAAGACATGCTCGTCTGATATACTAGAATTCCCCAACTCAGTATAGAAAGCAGATGAACATGTCCACTAATCATTCTACCAAAAAATCGTTATACTCACACCTTTCAGCATCTGAACGCGGAGAAATCAGCGCCTATCTCAAGATGGGAAAGACCCCATCTGAGATTGCTCGTCTGCTTGGGTATCATCGCTCAACCATCAGTCGTGAAATCAAACGAGGAAGTGTTTCTCAGGTTCAAGACAAGAACGGGAAATGAATCCACTCAACGATTTACTTTCCAGATAGTGGTCAACGTGTTTATGAAACCAATCGTCAAAAAAGTGCCTATTATAAACTATCGTACTGCTCCCGGACCTTCTTCAAGGAACTTGAGAAAGTCCTGAAAACGAAGCCTCATTGTCACAGTGTCGATAGCTTTGTTCAAACTTACCGAGAAAAACATCCACTGGAAGTTATCCCTTCCACCAAGACAGTGTATCGTTACATCAAAGACGGACTGTTGAGGGTTAAACCGATTGATTTACCTAAGATGGTGAGTATCCGAAAACGGTCTAAAGTAACGCCTAAGGCCACGAAGAAAATCTTAGGAAAATCCATTGAAAAACGTCCGGAGTGTATCAATGACCGTTCTGAATTTGGACATTGGGAAATTGATCTCATGCTTGGCAAGAAGACCAAGAGGGAAGCTGTTGTCATGACCCTAGTAGAGCGTCAAACGCGATTTGCCATCGCTGTAAAACTGGCTAATAAACAAGCAGAAACCATCAATAGGGCTATTAAGAGCTTACTATCACAGTACCCTATTCGCTCTATCACATCGGACAATGGCTCAGAGTTCAGTAACTTGTCAGACCTAAAGGTGTGGAAGTCTATTTTTCCCATCCTTATGCTTCTCATGAAAGAGGAACAAATGAAAATTTCAATGGTCTCTTGAGAGAGTTTCTCCCAAAAGGTGTCTCTCTTAACTCACTAACGACAGAAGAACTCAATCACTACATCTCTGCTATCAATAACAGACATAGACAAATTCACAGGTATAAAACCGCAAATATTTTGTTTGGGCTAGCCCAAACAGCTTAACCTCTGGAACTCTAGTTATCAATGAACTTGTTGCACTTGAATTGACAAGTGAGGGTAAATTTTTTCGCTGTCAAAAAAATCCTCTGAAAAATTTCAGAGGATTCATTATTAGTCGCTTACTGAGAAGCGGTTTGTCATAAGATTGCTTGCATCAAAGAGGATTTTATTCAATAGTTTTTGTGTTTCTTCTTGGATGTAATCACTCATCGCTTGGTTTTCAACATCAAAATCAACGTTTTCTCCGTTAGCTAAAGCGGCATCAACACGTTTGATACGGGCATGTCCTGCTGCCATTGTTTTTTCCACATAAGCTTCAATATCACCTTCGTGTTGGTGGAAGTGTGGGTCAGCAATCGCTGCAATCAAACGATTTACCCAATAGAATGAGTCTGTTGAGACATTTTCACCAGTATTTGCAAAATAAGCTGGTGTAGTTGAAATTTGAGTAAAGAATGGCACCATTGTTCCAAATGGCATTGAACCGTATGCCAACCATTGGATACCTGTTGTGTCGTGTGGTTGGTCAGGTCGCAATTGAAGAATAGCTGTTTGACTTGTGCGGTTGATACCAATTGTACGGAATGTGCGTTGTGTCACAGCATTTCCTTCTGGACCATATGGGTCAAATTCAGTGTCTTGATAGTGGTTGCTCAAAACGTATTTGACATCTTCGATAGTGACTTTACGATAAGGTTTTTGAGCCCATGGAATAAAGAAACTACGTGGGTCTTGCTCGATTTCTGGATTCAAGAAACGTTGCATTGCCCAAGCACGTGGTGTATTGTAGTGGCGGTCCTTATCACGTTGGCTACCAAAAGCATAGCGTGGATTGAAGTGTTCATTTGAGTATGTCAAATCCAAGTTATTATCTTCGATGAATTCACGCAAGTCACTTGAGTACATGTAATCATCAGGATTGTTAAATTCAAAATGGTCAATACCAAGTTGGTTTGGATTTGTCACATAACAATCATCTGGCACACGACGAGCAATCCAGCGGTGTCCACCGACAGTTTCTAACCACCAAATTTCATCAACGTCTGAAATAGCCACACCATTTGATTCATATGTTCCGTATTCTTCTAGGATAGCACCGAGGCGTTCTACCCCTTCACGCGCTGTACGGACATATGGAAGCACCAATGTTAGCATATCTTCTTCACCAATACCAGATTCAACGAGCGGGTCAGCTCCCAAAACACGCGCATTTGTCGTGATAGTTTCTGTCTCACTCATGGCAACATTGGCTTCGTTGATACCAGCTTCTCCCCAGATACCATCTTTACGCAAAGCATCTGGTACTGATGTATAGCGCATTGGGTTGTCTGGCAAATCAATCTCAAATGAAGACAAGACTGATTTGTAATGACGTGGTTGGTCTTCTGGGTTAACCACGATAAATTGTTTCGGTGTGAAGTCACCACTTTGTGAATCTTCAGTTCGAGCAATGATGGTTGAACCATCATATGACGCTTTTTTACCTACTAATATAGTTGTACATGCCATAATATGCTTCTCCTTAACTTTTTCTATAATTCATGCCAAATTTCAAATTCAAATTAGCCAGTCTGTAAAAACTCTTTAGGAGATTTA
>ERZ1034915.410-NODE-410-length-29788-cov-7.112434_pt1 | contig 29788 bp, 17 predicted proteins | sample MGYA00520592_ERZ1034915 | MGnify/ENA primary metagenome ERZ1034915 (study PRJEB33766, sample SAMN09781787) | gut metagenome | biome: gut microbiome | host: Homo sapiens | place: Madagascar | study: EMG produced TPA metagenomics assembly of the PRJNA485056 data set... | reverse complement strand
CCGGGGGACGTGCGCGACGTCCCCCGGAGCCATCCGCAGGCCGGAGGTGCGGTGCAGGCTACCCTCCGGGCAGCCTGCCTGTGCTTGCGCTCAAAAGTTGTTACCCTCCGGGCAGCTTGCCTGCTCTTGTTGCAATGACAAGCCAACCGTAAAACTCACGTGCGACTTGAAGCGGAGATGAATCTCCGCACTCCAAGGCGGCCGCCCGGCCTTACGAGCATTGTGCCCACGGACTTCCACGGAAGGCACGGAAGCTCCAACGGGGCCACCCGGCCTTTCCGGATGCTTCGGGCAATTTGAGCCGCTAGGCCTCTGATACCGTAAAGTCAAACAGGCAGTTTTCCGGTATTGCCGGAAAACTGCCTGAATCCGCACCGGCACATCGCCGGACGGAGAAAAATCGGGACATCCTTACTTGACGCCCATCGCCTTGAGATTGTCGAAGGAGATTTTGATTGAATCGAAGATATCGCGGTTCTGGAAGAGCGCATCTTGTTCGATGGAATACCAGCGCACGCCGGTTTCACGGCAGGCTTCGATGATGGCGGGCCAGTCGAGATTGCCTTCGCCGATTTCGCAGAAGGCGGGCTCATTGTTGCCGATCACCGCGAAATCCTTGAAATGGATCACCGGCATACGGCCGGCAACCTTCCTGATCCAGCGGACCGGGCTGCCGCCGCCGCGGGTCACCCAGTGCACGTCGATTTCGGCGGAGACACACTTGGAATCGGTGTCGTCGTAGAAGGTTTCCAGCATCGTCTTTTTCGTGCCGGGCAGACGGATGAATTCAAAATGATGGTTGTGGTAGCCGAGGCGGATACCCTTTTCCATCAGCTTCGCGCCCTGCTCGTTGAAGATTTTCACCAGCCTGGCCACGCCTTCGACGGTGGTGCGGTACTCTTCCGGGGGAGCGCCGAGCGCGGTGAAATCGCATTCGAGGGTCTGGAGACGGTCGATCAGCGGAGCGACGTCGCCGGAGATGGTCTGCAGATTTTCATGGGTGGCGCAGCAGAACAGATTGTGCTTGTCGAGCTGCTTTCTGATCACATCCGCCGCCAGCGGAGTGCCGGAGACCTGCACCGCCTGATAGCCGATCGCGCAGACCTTGTCGAGGGTGCGGTCGAGATCGCTTTCAGTCTGGCAATAATCGCGCAGATTGTAAAGAGTTACGGCAATTTGACTGTCCGGAGCTTTCATAATTTTTTTCTCCTTGGTTCCGTGTTACTTGACGACGTCGATGGGCCCCTGCTTGACCTTGTCGATCACCCGTACCACTTCGACCGCCTGGTCGATCGTGATCGGATAGGGGGCGCCGTTGCGGATCGTTTCATACAAATACAGCCAGATCTTTTCGGTCTGGTCGCCGGTGGAAGGCGCGACGCCGAGTTCATCTTCCACCCAGACCGGCGCGACCTGTCCCCCGAAGCCGCCTTCCAGGGGCGGATTGGCGGAAGACGCCTTGATTTCCGGAATCGGAACCGCCGGATTCAGGTACTTCAGCTTCAGTCGCTTTTCGTCATAGCTGACCAGGGAGCCGCGGCTGCCGCGCACCACATAGACCGGATCGGGCAGGCTCACGCCGCCGGAGATTTCAAGGTCGACGATACGGCCGTTTTCGCCCTTGAGAATGATCTTCAGGTGATCCTCCGCATCACCCTTGGCCGCGACCAGCTTCAGGTCGCTCCACATCTCCTTGACCGGAGATTCGAGGAACTGCAGCGCATGATCGACGATATGCGGCCCCCAGTTCAGCAGCTGTCCGCCGCCGAAGTCCAGCAGCGTCTGCCAGTCGGCGCGCCACTGGAAGTTGTGGCGGCAGAGCTTGATTTCGAAAATTTCGCCCAGCTTGCCGGATTTGATGATTTCGCGGATGTGCACGAAGGCCGGTTCGAAACGGCGGTTGTGCCGGATAAAGATCTTACCCGGAAATTTTTCGGAGGCTTTCTTCAGCTCCAGCGCATCGGCCAGCGTACAGGCGATCGGCTTTTCCACCATCACGTATTTGCCGGCTTCGGCCGCTTCGATCGCGTGCTTCACATGATCCGGCGAACGGGTTGCGATCGTGACCAGCTCCACCTCCTGATCCTTCAGGAAGTCGGCGCTGTTGTCATAGACGTGAATGCCGTGTTTTTTCTTCATCGCCGCTTCCCGGCGCTCGATATCGATATCGCACCCGGCGACGACCTCGAACTGATCCGGATACATCGCCAGCTCGCTGAAGTGCATTCCGTTGCCGGCCCGTCCAAGCCCCCATACTCCAACTCGAATTTTTTCCGCCATATCCCATTCCTCATATATCACTGGGTTGCAGTTTCGTCGCGAAACCGTTTCAAATCTGATTGGAGTAATATAACTCCTGAAATGAGTTTTTCCAAAGTTTTTTCGGTATTTTTTGTGCGGAACCGATGATTTCCCGGAAAAGATCCGCACCGGCGGATCGGAAAACAAAAAAGTTCGATTTTAAAAGTAATTAGGATTTGCAAAATATTATTCCGGGTGTATTTTATGGTTTTTAAATATGATTTACGGCAGGATTTGAGGATACAACAGCACCGATGAAGGTTCAACCGGACATCGCATTGCAGACATGGCAGCTCCTTTTCGGGATTGTCGACGACATGCGTGAACACGCATTGACCCGCCACTCCCGCAAGGAGGTGGCGACGTTTCAGGAATTGACCATCAGCCAGCAGCACATGATCAAAACCGTAATCCACTTGACAATCGATGCGCCGGAAGGAGTCACGCTCAAGGCGCTGGCCGACCGGCTGCAGCTTTCGTCGGGCGCGACCTCGGCCATGGTCGAGGTTCTGGTCCGCAAACGGCTTCTGGAACGCACCCCGTGCCCGCTCGACCGCCGGGCGGTCCGCATCAGGACCACCGACACGTGCCGGCGGCTGGTGGCCGAAGGCTGCCGCTATTTCACCGAACGAACAGTCGCTTTCCTTGAGGCACTTCCGGAAACGGAGCGCAGCTCCCTGCTGGAGGTGCTCAAGGAATTCCATCGCAGCATATCAACCCATCAATTGGAGACAGAAATAAGATGATCAGAAACAACCTGTACCGCGCGGCCCTCTTCAGTGCCGCCGGGTTCCTCGCGCTCAGCAGCTTTGCCGCTGACCGGACCGCCCAGCCCGTTCCCAGCGTACTGGTCGAAAAAGTCGTGCTCCAGCCGGAAGTGGACGGCAAGAAATTCGTCGGCCGGCTGGAGGCCATCGAAGAGGTCGACCTCGTGGCCCGGGTTTCCGGGTACATCAACTCGATCAACTTCAAGGAAGGCGACATCGTCAAAAAGGGAGACCTGCTCTTCGAGCTGGAGGACACCACCTACCGCGCCAAGGAACAGGCCGCCAAAGCCAAGGTCGACCAGATCAAGGCCGAACTGGAATACGCCAAGATCAACTACGACCGCCAGAGCGGCCTGTACAAGACCAACGCCGTCGCCAAAAACGCATTCGACGAAGCCGACAAACTTTACAAAACCACCAAAGCCCAGCTGGCCGAGGCCGAAGCGACATGGCTTGACGCCCGCAACGACCTTTCCTATACCAAAGTTTACGCGCCGATCTCCGGCCGTATCGGCAAGGTGACCTACACGCAGGGCAACTACGTAACCCCCAGCAGCGAGAAGCTCGCGGACATCGTGCAGGTCGATCCCATTTACGCCTCCTTCGCGATCAGCGAACGGGATTTCCGCAGCATGTTCGACAGCGATGTCGCGACGATGAAAAAGACCGCGGACATCCGGCTGGTGCTCGCCGACGATACCCTTTACCCGTCGCAGGGAACGGTGGCGTTCATCGACAACAAGATCGACTCCGACACCGGCACGGTGATGATCTGGGCGACTTTCCCGAACAAGGAGGGCAAGCTGCTTCCGGGCGCTCCGATCACCGTGCAGCTCTCCCGGCTCAACAAGGAGAACTATCCGGCGGTGAAACTCTCGGCCATCATGACCGAAAGCAAGGGAAGCTACATCTATATCGTCACGCCCGATAACAAGGTGGAGCGCCGCGAGGTGAAACTCGGCAATATGAACGGCAGCTTCCAGCTGCTCAAGTCGGGAGCCAAAGAAGGCGAAACCGTGATCGTCGACGGCACCCACAAGGCCCAGCCCGGCGCAGTGGTCCGTCCGATTCCCGCGCCCGAAAACTTCTAAGAGGTCAGCAATATGATTTCACAAATATTCATTGATCGGCCCAAGCTGTCGATCGTAATCTCGGTGGTGACGGTGCTTGCCGGCGTCCTCTGCCTGACGCAGGTGCCGATCGCGGAGTATCCCGAAATCGCACCGCCGACCATCAACGTTTCCGCCAGCTATCCCGGCGCCAGCGCCCAGGTGATCGCCGAAACGGTCGGCGCGATCATCGAAGCGGAGGTGAACGGCGTCGAGGATATGATCTACTTCTCCTCGACATCGGACAATTCCGGCAACTACTCTCTGACCATCACCTTTGAATCCGGCACCAACGACGACATGGCGCAGGTCAACGTGCAGAACGCCGTCCAGCGCGCCGAACCGTCGCTGCCGGAGGAGGTGAAGGCGCTCGGCGTGACCGTACGGAAGCGTTCCAGCGACATTCTGGCGATGTACTCCTTCATGACGGACGGCACTTCGCTGTCGCAGCTGGAACTTTCCAACTACATCCGGCTGAACGTCCGCGATGCGCTGGCCCGCATCAACGGCATCAGCGAGGCGAGCATCATGGGCGAGCGCGCATACAGTATGCGCATCTGGCTCGATCCGCTGCGTATGTCCAGTTTGAACATCTCCCCGGAGGAGATCATCTCCGCGATCCAGACCCAGAACATCCAGGCCGCCGCCGGCACCGTCGGCGCGGAAAGCAGCAACGACTACATCCAGCTCAAGGTCAACACCCTCGGGCGTCTGCAGAGCGTCGACGAATTCGGCGACATCATCATCAAGGTCGGCAAGAAGGGCCAGTTGACCCGGCTGCGCGACGTGGCCCGCATCGAACTCGGCGCGGAAACCTATGCCGCGAACAGCACCTACAACGGCAAGGAAAACGTCGCTCTGGCCATTTACCGCAACAGCGACGCCAACGCACTCTCCGTGATCAACGCCGCCAACGCCAAGCTGGAGGAGCTTTCCCAGTATTTCCCGGATGGCGTCAGTTATACGATCGGCTACGACCCGACCGAATACATCCGCATCACGATGGAAGAAATCGTCGAGACCCTGATCGTCACGCTGCTCCTCGTGGTCGGCATCACCTACTTGTTCCTGCAGGACTGGCGCGCGACGCTGATCCCGAGCATCACGATTCCGGTATCGCTGATGGGTACGTTCGTGTTCCTGATCCCGCTCGGTTTCACCATCAACACCCTGACGATGTTCGCGCTGATTCTGGTGATCGGTTCGCTGGTGGACGACGCGATCGTGGTGGTGGAAAACTGTATGCGCATCATCGAGGAGGAACATCTGCCTCCCAAGGAAGCGGTCGAAAAGAGCATGCAGCAGATCACCGGCGCGGTCATCGCGACCACCCTCGTGATCGTCGCGATCTACGCTCCGATCGGTTTCTACGGGGGAATGGTCGGAACCATCTATCTTCAGTTCTCCGCGACGATGTGCATCTCGCTGGTGATCTCGACCGTCAACGCGCTGACCCTCAGCCCGGCGCTCTGCCGACTGCTGCTGCGCCCCCATCAGGAGACCCGCAATCCGCTGTTCATCGGCTTCAACAAGGTGTTGAACTTCACCCGTAACGGCTATGTTTCGGTGTCGAAGCTGTTCGTGCGGCGGGCGATCCTGACGATCCTGATCTTCTGCGGGGTCTTCGCCGCGACCTACTGGCGCTACAACAAAACCCAGAGCGAATTCCTGCCCGCCGAGGACAAGGGCGCGCTGATGGTCGACGTGCAGCTTCCTCCGGGTGCGACGCTGCACCGGACCGACCTGGCGATGAAGCAGTTCTACGACAAGGTCAAGAACCTGCCCGGCGTCAAGGACATGATCATCGTCAGCGGCTTCTCGTTCATCGGCGGCAACGGCGAAAACGTCGGCCTCGGCATTGTGACGCTGAAGCCGTGGGACCAGCGCCAGACTCCCGACACCCAGATCGCCGCGATCCAGCAGCGGATTCTGAAAGAGACCGCTGATATCGCTTCGGCCAAAATCAACGTGTTCCAGCCGCCCGCGATCATGGGTCTCGGCGTGACCGGCGGCGTCAGCTTCGTGCTGCAGGCCACCGGAAACCAGACGCCGCAGGAGCTGATGAGCACCCTGAACGGGCTGCTGGCCAACCTGAACAACAAACAGGTGATGCCGCACGTGATGTATGCGTTCAGCTCGTTTGAAGCGAGCACGCCGCAGCTCTATCTGGACATCGACCGCGCCAAAGCCGAATCGATGAACATCCCGATCAACCGCATCTTCACCACGCTGCAGAGCAAACTCGCGAGCTTGTATGTGAACGACTTCAACATCTACGGCAACTCGTTCCAGGTGAAGATTCAGTCGGAGGCCAAAGAGCGCTCCAGCCTCTCCGACATCAGCCAGATCATGATCCGCAGCGACAACGGCAAGATGGTTCCCCTGAGTTCGATCGCCAAGGTCTCCTACATGGTCGGCCCGCGCCAGATCCAGCGTTTCAACCAGTCGATGTCCGCCTCGGTGAACGCCCAGTCAATTCCGGGCGTCAGCTCCGGCGCGCTGATGAAGGAGATCGAGCAGCTGGTCAAGGAAAAACTGCCCAAAGAGTACCGCATCAGCTGGACCGATATGAGCTATCAGGAGCGCGGCAACGAAGGCAAGATCGTCGGGCTGATGGCGCTGGCCCTGGTGTTCGGCTATCTCTTCCTGGTCGCCCAGTATGAAAGCTGGTCGATTCCGATGCCGGTGATGGTCAGCGTGATGTTCGCGCTGCTCGGCGGCCTGCTCGGAGTCTGGGCCTGGGGGATTTCGCTCAGCATCTACGCCCAGCTCGGCTTGATCATGCTGGTCGGGCTCTCCAGTAAGAATGCGATCCTGATGGTGGAATTCTCCAAGCAGGAGCGCGAAGCCGGCAAATCGATCTTCGACGCCGCGCAGGACGGCCTGCGGCAGCGGTACCGCGCCGTGCTGATGACCGCATGGAGCTTCATCATCGGCGTGTACCCGATGGTGATCGCCACCGGCGCGGGCGCGGGCAGCCGCCGTGCGATCGGCATCACCACCTTCTCGGGAATGCTGCTGGCGACGATCATCGGCATCACCTTCATCCCGGCGCTGTACGCATTGTTCCAGCGCTTCCGCGAATGGGTGAAACACGGCAAGAACTGCTGATTTCCAACACTCGCCACAACGAAAGGAACCGGAATTTCCCGGTTCCTTTTTTTGTCGTTCCGGCCAGCTGCCCCCGGATTGCCGTATTGCAATGCGACTGCAATATCACAGCAATCTCCCGACGGTATATTAACACCGGTTATAACAAAACAGTGTTTAGTGCAAGGACGCCGAGAGACATGAACGAGCAACAGAAAAAGCGGTTTTCCCATTCCGAAAAGCAACAACTGATTACCCTGATCAAATACAGCACCCTGTTTCTGGTCCTGCTGGTCCTCGTCATCGCCTTTTCCCGTTTTTCATTGGAAAGCTTCGAGGCGTTCCATTCCATCCGGCTTTTCGCCCTGTTCGGCCTGGGAGTGCTCGGGATCAATATCTTCTATTATGGATTCCTGATGTTTCTCGCCTGCCTGCGGTACCGTCCCCGCCGGACGCTCTCCGACGGGGAATTGCCGACCTGCACCGTGATCGTCCCGGCCTACAACGAAGGCAAATCGGTGCTGAACGCACTCGACAGCGTCCTCGCAAGCGACTATCCCGCCGCCAAACTTGAAATCCTGGCGATCGACGACGGCAGCGCCGACGACACCTGGTACTGGATCAAGCTTGCAGCCGCCCGGTCGGGAGGGCGCATCACCCCCGTCAAACTGGAAAAGAACGGCGGCAAGCGCCATGCCCTGTACCGCGGCATCCGGCAATCCCGTGCTGAAGTGATCGTGACCGTGGACAGCGATTCCGTGGTCGAACCCGACACTCTGCGGCTCCTGAACTCCCCCTTCGCCGACTCCAAAATCGCCGGAGTGGCGGGCAGCATCCGGGTATTGAACCTTCAGGACGGCATTCTGCCGCGCATGATGGATGTGAACTTCGTATTCGGCTTCGAGATCATGCGCTCCGCCCAAAGCGTGCTCGGCTCCGTATTCTGCACTCCCGGAGCGCTCAGCGCCTACCGCCGCGCCGCGCTGCTCCCGTTTCTCGACCAATGGGTGGACCAGAAATTCTTCGGAGAACCGGCTCATATCGCCGAAGACCGCGCCCTCGCCACCTTTTTGCTCGCCGATGACCACCGGATCGTCTTTCAGCGCAATGCGGTCGCCCGCACCATCATTCCCTCCAGTTACCGCACCACCTGCAAAATGCTGTTGCGCTGGGGCCGGGGCGACGTCCGCGAAACCTGTTCGATGTACCGGTTCGCTTTCCGGAAGTTCAGCTGGTTCCATCTCGGCATCCAGTTCAATCTGCTGATGCAGACCATGTGGCTCTTTCTGCCGGTCCTGCTGCTGCCGCTGACCCTCGCGGCAGCTTGCGCCGCCCCCGAAGCGTTTCTGCAGGGCCTCATTCTCGGCATGATCGCCTGGTCCACGATTCCGGCATTCATCTACAGCACCCGGCGCGGCGGCAGCGAAGCAATCTTCGCCTACACATTCGCCATCTTCAAACTGGTTTTTCTCTTCTGGATCGGGCCCTACTGTCTCGTCTCCGTCCGCAACTCCAAATGGATGACCCGCGGCCGCGAAACCAGCCATTCCGCCGCCACCTCACAGCCTGCAACCAATCAGCACGCCATCTGAAATCTCCGATATGACTAGAATTTCACAACCGGGTAACGACTTGGATCCTTGCTTTCGCCGAGGCCGGGCGCGAGTGCGATAAAACTTTCGCGCCCGAAGCCGTCATTGTCGTTGACCAGCAGATTGAACCGGAATCCCGTGCGTCCCACAGCTTCCGTCAGGCCGACGGCGGCAAACGGGATGCGCGCCTCGTAACCGGTGAGCCCGGCCTTCTCATCGCGGGAGGTTTCCAGCGCGATCTTCGCGGCGGCGGCTTCCGGTCTGAACGTCTGCGGCGCATGCCATACGTGGACTTCGCTCTTCCCGGATTCCAGCCGGGTCAGGCCAAGTTCCCAATTGCCTTTCTGGCCGGGCAATACCAATGCAAACTGGATATTGTCCCCCTTTCCAGACTTCTTCGCCGGAATGAGGCTGCGCGTGTCTGTCGTCGGCGACTTCCGCTTTCAGCAGCAGCGTATCGCCGTCGCGGCCGAGCCACACCTTCGCCGACAGATCCCGCGGCCCCTTCCAGAACAGACGGGCGGTCTCCGGCGAATTGGGAACCAGTGCGTGCACCTGTCCGGCGGCATCGAGCATGAAGTCCGGCTCCGGGCGGTATCCTTTCCCCGGAATCCGGGTGACCGAACCGATCCGGTAACGGAAGCTCCGGGTCCCCAGAAAGAGCGTCAGCTCCTTTTGCTTGCCGGGCAGCGACCGGAACCCCGCCTCCGCCCGGACCGGAAAACCGATCCTCCGGGTTTCGCCGGGCGCAAGCCGGAAGGTTTCCGGTTTTGTTTCCAAGGAAATGCCGGGAGGCGGCGCGAGCCGGACGCGATAATCCCGCGCCTTGCGTTCCGGGTTGTACAGCTCAAATTCAAACACGGCTTCGCCGCCCGGCGCAATCTCCGGCTCTCCGACAGGGCGGACCAGCGCCCCGGCAACCTTGATTTCGCCGGCCTGCCCGGTCACCCGCAACGTGGCCGGTTCCGACCCGATTTCAAAGGTTGCGGCACCGTTCTCCACCGGGAGCGGTTTCGCGTTGCCGTACAGGTCGACCGTCTCGGCCCGGCCGGTGATTCCGGCGACGGCCAGCGGCAGAATCCGCTCGTCCCCGGTGTCGCTCCACGCCGCCAGCAGCAGCCCGCCGTCACGTCCCCGGAACCAGTAGCCGTGCAGGTCCTTGCCGAGCCGGGCTTCACGCAGGAATTTTCCTCCCCGGTAGAGATTCGCCAGCGCATTGTAGGCGGCATAGACCGGTTTCGGATGGAAATCGTTGGTCAGCATCCCGAAATTGTGCTCATTGTTGGCCGGGTCGAAGCCGTCGTTGCGCAGGTCGTACCAGTTGTAACCGACCGCCCCTTTCGCCCACGAGTAGATCAGCTTGCGGAACAGCGTCTGCGCCTGCACCTCCTCGCCGTGAACCATCGATGAAACCGCCGTCTCGTTCGCGAACCACGGCTTGCGGTTGCCGTAGGAGGGAAGCCGTTCGATCTGGTTGCGGTAGCCTCCGAACAGGCCGTGGCCGTGAAATGCGAAAATATCGTACTTTCCCGACCGGATCACCGCGGGCATCACCGCCGGATTGCCCGCCTTGCCGGACTGTCCCGGCAGACATGCGAAGCCACCGCAGAGCACCTGCCACGCCGGAGCGACCCGCTTCAGCTCATCGTATGCGGTTTCCAGCATCCGCACGTACTCGTTTTCCGGAAAGTTCGCAAACATGTAGAGGTCCGGCTCGTTCCAGACTTCGGCATAGCGCACCTTGTCCCGGTAGCGGGCCGCGAAAGTTCCGACGAACTTCCGCCAGTGGCCGTAATCGGGACGCTCCCGGTGGAAGAACTCCGGTTTCAGCGGCTTCCACTCCTTCGCTCTGGCCCAGCCGGTACAGTAGGCGAAGATCGGCATCACCTCAACTCCATACTCCCCGAAGGTCTCCACCACCCGGTCGAAGGAGCCGAACTCCCAGCGCCCCTCGGCAGGCTGCACCCGAAACCATTCAATATCCTCGCGCAGCGCCTTTGCGCCGCACCAGCCGGCGGCCATCGCCTCTTTGCGCTGTTCCTCAATACCGTGCCGCTGCGGGTGCGAACAGACGCCGAACACAAATCCATCGTTCCGCTCCGGCGTCGGCCCGGCAGGAATCAGATAGGCGAACCGCATCTCCTTCCGGTACGGGCGTACCGCCGGATCGTCGTCGGTCAGCTCCACATTCAGCTTGTAAACGCCGAAAACGGCAGGGCGCGGCAACACCAGGCGCTTTTCCCGCCCCGGTTCAAGGCCGATCCTCTCCGCCGCCTCTCCCAGCGGTTCGCCGCGCACGCCGGCAAGCGACCACTTCAGGACTCCCGACAGCCGGCGGGAACGCGGATTGCGCAGACGCAACGTCAGCTCTTCCTCCTCGCCCGCCTTCAATACATGAATCGGCGAACCGCTCCCGGTCAGCAGTTCCGGGGCGACCGGAGCGTTGCTGTCGAGCACGTCGCAGACCACCCGCCCGATTCCGAACGTTCCCGCCGCCGCTCCGAAATCGCCGGTCACGCCCCGGAACTTCACCGGCATGGTCAGTTTGCCGTCCGCTTTCTCCCCGCCGCCCCAACGTCCCGCCTCCGGCCGGGAGGCATCAATCGGAAATACGATTTCATGCCATTTCCCGTCCCCCTTCGGCAACGCCGCGCGGAACTGGAACACTTCGCCGTCGGCATCAGCCAGCCGCAGATTGAACGAACTGACCGGCTGATCCGGCGGCAGGAACACCTTTCCCCGGAAATTCGCTTTGGTGAACTCCGGCACCTCCCGCGCCGGATTCGCCTGACAGTCGAAGTACGCCGCCTCCGGCGCGTCCGCCCGATTGACCGAGATACCGGCTCCCGTGGCCGGAACGCTGCGGATCAGCGAGTTGTCCCGCCGGTGAAACAGCAGCCGGGCCCGGTCCTTTCCGGGCGTAAAGAGTTCGATGCTCTGAAGCGGAGCGGCGCAGGCGCTCCCCAATATCCCGGCGGCCACCATGACACAGATCAGAAGTTTCATCTTATTCTCCTGTCAGGGCATCAGAGAGAGGTTCGGAGTCACAAAATAGGTCACCTTCATCGGTGAATTGTTCGCCTCCGGCCCCGAGTACGACGCGACATGGCCGTCGGCGTGGCCGACGTTGGCGCGACTGCCATGCTGCGCATACATGCCGCCGCCGTTCATCGCCTCACGCGCCCGGAACACATAACAGGCCAGCCCGGCATTGGCTCCGCTCGGAATGATCGAATCCGAAAACACGAAGAAGCTGCTCGGCTTTTTCATCCTGCCCGGAAGCAGGTAACTGTTGGAGTTCTCCGCGTCAAGCCGGAAAAAGCAGTATCCCATCTCCTCCGCCAGCGGCTTTGGTTCAGACCAGGTACAGTTATCGTTGAACATGCCGTAAGTACTGTACCAGTCGCCGTTCTTTTTCGATGACGGACACATCAGCACCTTCGGCGAGATATAGCCGCCGCCCTCCTTGATGGTATTGCGTCCGTCCGCATCCCTGCCCCATGCCAGCCGCGCCCAGAAATAGCCGTAGCGGGTATCTTTGGGGTCGTGGCTGTAGCAGACCATCATCCCCTTGTTGTCGTCCGCATAAAGCTGCTGGCCGGTCATGCTCTGTTTCAGGTTGCTGACGCACTGCGCCGATTTCGCCTTCTCCCGCGCCTGGTTCAGCGCCGGCAGCAGCATTCCCGCCAGAATGGCGATGATCGCAATCACCACCAGCAATTCAATCAATGTAAATTTTCTCATGTTTCCTCCTTGAAAGTTAAGGATTGCAATATCGGAACCGGATCAGGACGCGACCGGCGCGGTCGAAGCCCTCACGGTGAGTTCGGCTTTCACCTGCACGTGTTCAAACTTTCCGGGAACATTTTTCTTCAGAATGCGGACCGCCTCCTCCACCAGCCGGGCATGGTCGATCCCGACCGAGGTCAGCGCCGGAGCGCGGTAGGCAAGGTTCCACGCCTCGCCGCAGGTCACCACGCCCAGTTGCCCCGGAATCGCGATTCCGCACTCGTGGCAGGCCTGATAGATGCCGAATGCCGTCGAATCGCTCAGCACGAACAGCGCGGAAAACTCCGGCACTTTCTCCGAAAAGCGCTTTTTCATAAATTCATAACTCTTTCTTACCGCGTCGTCTCCGGCCCTTACTCCACACTCGATCACCTCCACCGAACAGCCGTGCAATTCCGCGAACTGCCGGAATCCTTTGGTGCGCGCCGTCATCCCCTCCCCCTCCGGTTCGGAGTGCAGCACCGCCAGCTTGCGGTGGCCGAGTTCAAACAAATGATGCGCGGCGACCGCCCCGGTGTACTCCTCGTCGTTGCTGACCGAATGCAGCGCCAGACCGGGCAGGAAGCGCCCGAAGATCACGTAAGGCACACCCAGCGCGTCAAGAAAGCTGACGTCATCTCCGGTGATGTCCGAAACCCCGGTGATCACCACCAGACCGTCCAGCTTGGGAAGCTCCAGCTCGCGCGGCACCCGCTGCTTCCAGTCGTAATGGACGATTTCCAGCTCGTAGCCGAGCCGTTCCGCCTGTTCCATGAAGCAGAGTTCGACCATGTTGTAGTATTCCGACGGCCAGCGCGGAATCGCGAGGCAGTAGACCGGTTTCGCACCCTTGCGGTAGCGGAGCACCGCGTCGGTGACCTCCATGCTCCGGCGCCCGTTCTTGCGCAGCAATCCTTCCTCAGTCAGCCGCTGGATCGCGCTGCTGACCGTCGCCTGGCTCACGTCGAAATCATCCATGATCGACCGCACCGTCCGAAAAGTGCTGCCCGGCGCGCGAGCCACCAATTGGCCCTTGAGTTCGCAATAAAGCTGTTCCGATTTATTCATAATGGTCCGTTCCCGTTATCTTTTCCGTCACATTATTAATTATGATACATCGATATTAAAAAGTCAATAGCGATACAAGAAAAAATCAAAAAAATAACGATAGACCGCCGGCCGGCCGTTTCCGTTCAACCGGTGAAGCCGTTTTCTTTCCGCCGCCGGAACTCTCCCGGCGAAATCCGGTAGCGGCGGCGAAACAGCCGGATGAAGTAGCTCGGATAGTTGAAGCCGCACTGCACCGCGATCTCCTCGACCGGCAACCGGCTTTCCCGCAGCAGCTGCACCGCGTATTCAAGCCGCATCCGGTTCAGGTATTCGCGCACGGCAAGCCCGGTGCGGCTGCGGACCAGCCGGGAAAGCCGTGCCGGATGGATTCCGGCCCCCGCCGCGATATCCTCGCGCGAAATGTCGTTGCAGAACGTGTACTGCAGATAATCGAACACCCGGTTCCACAGCAGTTCCTCCTCCGGGATGGAGGTTTCGCGCTCCCGGTACAGCAATTCCAGCACCATCTCCAGCAGCGCCCGCAAATTGAGGCGGGCCGCCCGCGAATCGCTCCCGGCGGCCAGCAGCGCCTGAATCGTCGCGTGCATCGCGGCATCGGCAGGGCGCACGGTGTGGAAAAAGACATCCGGCCCCTTCTGCGGAGGGCGCAGGCCGTCGTGGCCGATGTAGAGCGCCCGCACGTACTTCTCGAAAAACACCACCGAAATCATCTCATGCCCGTGATTCCAGAGTTCGTCGATCCACGCCCCCGGACGGCCGATGATCACCTCGCCGGGATGGAAAAGCCGCGTCCCGATCCGGCCTCCCGCCGCATAACGGACCTCCTTCTCGCCGGTCATCGGCTGGATGAAGCGGAAACACGGGTGCAGATGAATCCATGTCTCCGGTTCCGGCTGCGGTTCGGCGAAAAAGAGCCGCTCCACCGGCAGTTGCCGGGCGCGCTCCAGAAACTCCGTCATCTGTTCCAGACTGGCAATCAAGGCTCGTTCCTCCCTTTGGCGACAACATATCCCCGGAACCGGGAGCTGTCAAGCCGTCCTGTTAAAAAAGTATTATTGCAATTCAATTTTTATCATTGCTTTTCCGGGCGTTTTCCGGTATAATTAGAACAGCAACCAATGATTGAACCAAATGAGAAATTCAACATGAGCATTGAAAAATTTTCCATCAGCCGCGATCCCGAACTTTACGAAGCCTGGCCCGACGCCGCCCTCGCCGCCGACGGCCGGCTGGTCTGCGTTTTCAGCGAATGCACCCACCACGGCAACCGCGATTACACCCGGATCATGCTGGCCGACTCCTTCGACCGGGGCCGCACCTGGACTCCGAAGCGCCCCCTGACCGAAGGCACCCGCAACCGGGACTACTACTATAACTGCGCCCGGATCACCCGGCTGCGCGACGGCCGCCTCGCCGTCTCGGTCGACAAGATGCCGCTCAACGGTGAATCCCGCACCCGTGAAGCGGTCAATCTGCTCTACTTCTCAAGCGACAACGGCCGAAGCTGGAGCGCCCCGGCCCCGGTTCCGCTGCGCGGCATCGTACCGGACAAGCTGCTCGAACTTGAAAACGGCCGCTGGATCTACTCCGCCCACCGCGAGGACGGCGGCAACCTGGCCCAGTTCCTGTGCTACAGCGACGACGGCGGCAAAACCTGGAGCGACGACGTGACCGTCGCCAGATCGGACCGGTTCCAGCTCTGCGAGGCCTCGATCCTGCCGCTGGGCGGCGGCGTGCTGGCCGCGTTCCTGCGCGAAAACAGCGGCCTCGGCTACGACTGCAAAAAGGTCCTGTCGCGCGACAACGGCGAAAGCTGGGGCGAAATCACCGACTTTCCGCTGCCCGGCTGCCACCGCCCGGTCGCCGGTTTCCTGCGGGACGGGCGCATCATGATCACCTACCGCTTCCTGCAGGGAGGCCGGGGCTGGCTCGGTTCGTGGTGCCAGAACTTCTTCGCGGCGCTGACCGACCGCGAATCGGTGCTGAGCGAAAAGCGCGAGGAGGCGTCCGCCCGGATTCTGCCGGTCGACTTCGACCGTTCCCCGAAATCCGACCTCGGTTATTCCGGCTGGGTGCAGTTCCCGGACGGCGAGCTCTATATCGTGAACTACATCGTGGATGACGCGATGGACAAAGGACAGATCCGCGGCTACAGCATGTTCCCGGACGAGTTCCTGCTGTAACGGATCGCAAGAAAGGAGAAACGAAATGAAAAAACGGCATTTTACCCTGATTGAGCTGCTGGTCGTGATAGCGATCATCGCGATTCTGGCGAGTATGCTGCTGCCCGCTCTCAACAAGGCGCGCGCTTCCGCATATAAGGCGTCCTGCACCGGCAACCTGAAACAGATCGGGCTGGGCGTCGCCGCCTATATGAACGACTTCAACGACTACACGCCGGCGGTAACCTCGTCCGGGGGGCGGGACGGCAACGGGATTCACTGGTACGCCGTCGAGGCGGGCAACTGGGGCTATGAATACCTGAACCGCGTCAAAGGCAAGGACGCGCAGGACCGCAAGGCCAAGATCACACTTTGCCCCGCCGCGCCGCCGGTCAGTTCCGGAACCGCGCTTCACTGGAGTCACAACTACGGCTACACGCTCGAAGTCGGCGGCAAGGACCTGAATCCGGGCAACTATCCGCGCCGGAAGCTCAGCAGCATTTCATCTCCATCGACCGCCTACGCCTTCTGCGACATCATGACCGACAAATGGACCGACGAACGCCGGATGGTCACTTCGGACTACTATGCCCGCGAGCTCACCCGCCTGAACCAGGATTACCGCCACGGCGGCACGCTGAATATGCTGCAGCTCGACGGCCACGTCGAGAGCCTCCGCCACCATCAGTTCCATTTTTCGACCACCGACTCCGCCAACTGGAAAAAATACTGGCCCTTCCGGCCCTGAGGTATCCGCAATATGAAAACGACCGCATCATTCCTTACCGCCGTACTCGCGGCATCCTCTCTCACCGCCGCCACGCTGGAGATGAAGCCGGACACCTATCTCAATATGAATTACGCCCACCGCCACGGCAGACACAAGGTCCTTGAACTGGGCGACAGTTCCGCGATCCTGAGCGCCTCCCGCCACGCCGCCGGCTTTGCGCTGCTCGCCAGCGACCGGGACGGCGACGGCGAACTGACGGTGAAGTTCAGGCTGCTGTTCCCGGACGGTTCCGTGCAGCCGCTCGGCGACGCCGTCCCGGTGAAGCTCAGAAAGGACCGGATGCTCGCCCGGAATCTGGTTCTGACCCTCGACAACGCCGACATCGCCCGGCTGATGAAAAGCGAGTCGAAATTCAACCTCGTCCCGGTCCGGGTGCAGGCGGAATTCACCGGCTCCGACGGCAAACCGCTCCCGGCGCTGAACGACGTCGCCGCGATCGGCTTCGACCGCGGCCTGAAACCGCAGTCTCCCGAGGTGTCAGTGGCGGAAAACGGCGTGACCGGCGTGCCGACGCTGGCGATCAACGGCAACCTCTACCCCGGCATCTTCGGCTATGTCGGCTGGAACTGGGGCACCGCCCGGCGCACCGTCCGGGAGCTGGGCGAAGCCAGCCGCCATTTGTACGAAATCGTATTCCAGCCGTGGAGCCTCTGGAAGGAGGGCAAATTCGACGACGCGGCATTCGAGCGCACCCTCAACTCACAGGTCGCCTCGATCGTCGCTCAGGACCCGGAAGCACTGATCTTCGTGCGCTGGTGGCTCTATATGCCGCGCGACTGGGCGAAGCATAACCCGGGCGAATCGATCGTCTACGACGACGGCTCCACCGAAATCCCGCTGCTCGGCGGCCCGTGGGCGCACGCCTCCTACGCCTCGAAAGCGTGGCTCTCCGCCTATACGAAGATCGTCGATACCGCGGTGCGCAAGCTCTTGGCCGGCTCCTACGCCGACCGGATTTTCATGGTCCGGGTCGGCTACGGCAACTGCGGAGAATGGAACAACTTCGGCTACCATCAGGAGAAATTCCCCGGCTTTTCGCCGCAGATGCTGGACGCCTACCGCACCTGGCTGAAACAGCGCTACGGTTCCATCGACAGGCTGAACGCCGCATGGCACACCGCCCTCTCCGGTTTCGGCGCGGTCGCGATTCCCACCCGTGAGGAACGGCTGGCAGGCAAGGCTGGCGACATCCTGCGGAATCCGGCCGACACCGGCAACGTCCGCGACTTCTACCGGTTCTTCAGCGAATTCACGGTGTCGCTGATCGAACACTTCGGCAGGGCGGTCAAGGCGGCCTCCGGCAACCGGCTGCTGTACGGAGTGTTTTACGGCTACTACACGCACCACCTCTCCGGTTTTCCGTACCACATGCTCGACTCCGGACACTACGCGCTCGGGCGGCTGCTGGACTCCCCTTATGTGGACACCCTGTGCAGCCCCTACAGCTACAACGACCGCAACCGCGGCAGCACGCTCGGCATGCCGCTCGAATCGATCAAGGCGCATGGCAAGCTCTTCCTCGCGGAGATGGACCTGCCGACCCATCTGGCCGATCCGAAGCGGTATCAGGCGGACGCCAATTCCGGCCTCAGATTCGCGCAGGCCGAAGAGCAGACGCTGACACTGTACCGCCGGGATTTCGGGCGGGTGCTGACCTGGGGCGTCGGCGGCTACTGGTACGACTTCGCGCACAACTGGTACCACTTCGACCGCTTCCGGGAGTTTGCCGCCGCGACGGAAAAGATCAACCGCGAAGCGGCGGGCCGCGACCTGCGCTCCGTCGCCGAAGTCGCGGTCATCCTGGATGAAGAAAGCGTGTTCGACCTGTCGCTGCACGCGGGCAAATGGGGTGCGGAGCTGCGCGACGCCCTCTCCTTCGACATCGAACGGCTCGGCGTCCCGGTCGACTTCCGGCTCAGCTCCGACCTCGGCCGGGCAGTGAAGCGCGGCTACCGGCTTCTCGTCTTTCCGGCGCAGTTCCGGCAGAATCCGGCCATCCGCGAAGCGCTGGCCGCCTTTCCCGGCCACGTCCTGTTCCTGTACGGCGCCGGTATGGTGTCGGCGGAAAACCGGCTGGCCGTTCCCAATGACTTCTACGGTGTGCCCGTCACCACGGCGGATGCGGTCAACCGCCTGACCGCCGGGGAACGGCGGTTCTACTGGTCCGGTCCCCGCCCCCCCGCCGAAGTCTGGAAAGCGGTGCTGAAACAGGCGAAAGTGCACCGCTACGCCAGCCGCGACGAAACCTACATCTACGCCAACGCCTCCTACCTCGGCATCTGGGTCCCGGCTTCCGACGGAGGCACGCTGACCGTCACGCTGCCGGAAGCGGCCCGCATGACCGACGCCGAAACCGGCGAGCCGCTCGGCGGAGGCCCGGAATTCCGTTTCACTTTGCCGGAAAAGGGGATGTATTTCCGGCTGCTGCGCCGGGAGGCGCGGTGACGGTTCCGCCCTACTCCCCGATCCAGCCACCCTGCCGGAGGCTGTTCAGGAAGGCTTCGGTTTCGGCGGCGGCGGAGGGGGGCAATGCGCCGCCGCAGGCTTCCGCCAGCCTGCCGGGGAGTTCTCCGGGCGGAGTTCCCGCTTCCAGCAGCTTCCACAGGAAGCAGCCGGTCCGGTTCAGTACCACAGAAGCGCCGCTGTCCATATCGAACAGAAATCCGGTGCGGTCCGGCTCCTCCCGGAACATCACGGTCAGTTTCGGCTTCACGGTTCCATCTCCAACGTTTCATGCAGCGGATATTGCAAATGGGCCTTCAACGTGCGCGGCGCGAACTGCCGGTCCAGTGCTTCGATGAAGCGCCAGTTGATTTCACCGGCCTGCCGCTTCACCGGTGCCGGAAACAGCCGCAGCGGCCCGTACAGATGCAGCACCAGCGCCGACAACAAATGGGTATGCCATGCGGCGGGAGCGGCGGGAACAATCTCCTGTTTCCGTTCGCCGCGGGTCAGCCACAGCAGCCGCCGCAGCCGCACCGCCTGTGCGACCGGATATTGCCGCGCGTCCCATCCTTCAAGCATACACCGGCTCCAGGTCGGCAGCGGACGGCAGAAAAACTCCTCCCCCTGCCGGAACACCAGCACCTCGTCATCCGCCGTCCCCCTGCCGCCTTCGGCCAGCCAGCGGTTCAGCGACGTGGTTTTGCCGACTTCACTGGTTCCGAAAAGCAGCACGCCGTCGCCCGCCGCCGTCTCCAGCAGCGCCCCGTGGAACAGCGCGAACGGCGTCTGGCCTTTCAGCAGCTCCAGCACATAGCCGCAATTCAGCATCAGCCGCATGGCGGCGCCCCGTGCGGCCTGTTCCCGGCACGGTTCGCGAAACGCCTGCACAATCCTCCCTGCGTCGAACCGGCAGTCCGTCCAGCGGAATGAATGCGTGACCGGAACGCAGTTCTCCCGTTCCGCATCGAGCAGCACCGGAGCTTTGCGCGCCTCTCCGGAGCGGCACTCCAGCCGGAGCATTCCGGCCAGAAGCTCCAGCAATCCGCAATTTTCTTCGCCGGAGGCTCCCACGGCAATGCACCGGGAGAAATCCAGAGGCAGTTCCAAAATCCGATTCATCATTTTCCCATCAAAAAAAACGGCGCGGCTCCGTTTCATGCGGAGCCGCGCCGCCCAGCCTGTCATATCGGCACGTTATACGATCTCACCCGGGTCCGGGTCTGGGTCCACGCCGGTAGCACCCTGAACGGCGGTGACCTTTTCCGTCATCGGCTCCAGCGCCGGAATTTCGTATTCGAACTTATCCTTTTCCATCGCGTTCATTTTCCTTTGCTTTTTATGATTACGCCAACTTGGCAAGTTTCATCGCACCGTCTTCCATCGACAGCTTGAACTGCTCGTCGCCGATGCTTCCGAGATAGTACTGCTCATCCGCATTCCACGCGAAGATCAGGTTGGAACCGTTGGTGACCTCCATCTCGCCGAAACCGGTGATGGAAGAACCGCTCATCACGGTCCAGCCCTCATCGCCGAGCTGATCCTCCCAGCCGCTCAGTACCAGCGTGTCGCCAGCGAGATCGTTCTGCGCGAATCCTTCCAGCGAGCTGCCGAAGTCGAACTCCCACTGCGAAACCTCCGAGAGGTCGAGCTGGTTCTTCAGGTTCACATCCGAACCGCCGGTCACCTCCATCTGGTCGATGTTGGTAATCAGCGTCGCGCCGAATTCGCCGCTGAACGCATCGAACGTCAAGTAACGATCGCCTCCTACAAATGAGTTACTTCCCCAATAACGGGCATTGGACGCATCGCCGTCGATGATGCCGTTGACCGAGAAGTCCGCCCCCGCCGTACCGGTGAAGGTGATGTGCGTATCGCCCTGAACCTTGCTGCGATCGAAGCCACCGCCGTAGATATTACCATTAAAGATGCCACCCGAAATTGTAATGTTCGTATTGCCGAACAACATTGCGTTTGAAGACGTATTCTGATTGGAGGCGCCATGACCACCATAGATGTTACCCGAGAACGTGCCGCCCGAAATAGTCACAGTCGTGTTGCCGATCTGATTCAGCGAACCGTTGTTCTGTACGAAACCGCCGCCGAATATCTGCTTGTCGAATGTACCTCCCGCAATGGTCACAGTCGTGTTACCCATCACTCCCGCATTTGCGTCATTGGCGATGACCGACCCTCCGACAATAACTCCCTTGAAACTGCCGTCGTTGATCGTAACCGAAGTTCCACCAGTGCTGTTGAGTTCACTACTGCCGCCCACGTGATGACCACCGGCAATAAGACCGAAACTACCATCAGCGGAATTGATCGTGACCGAGCTGTTCAACGTGCCGCCGATGGAGCCGGATTCGATCTGGTTCCCGCCGAACACGCCCTTGCCGACGCCTCCGGCGGTGACGGTCACTTCACACTTCTGGGTCCCCGAGAACAGCGCGTCATTGCGGAGCAGGCCGCCGCCGTAAATCCGCGCTCTGGCGTTCGCGCCGTCCGCGGTGGCGACCTCCAGTTTCAGCCTTTCGTTCCGGCTTGTGTCTTCATACATATCCGAACCGCCGAACACATAACCGTCCGCCGGCAGAACCGTCAACGGCGAATCTCCCGCCTTGTTGAACCAGTCGTCCGTCTTCTGCACATACAGTTCGCCGTTCTCGACACCGACCAGCAGACCGTCCTTGCGGACGTTCAGTTCGTAGGTCTCGCCGTTCAGGGTGACCGCGAAGCTGTCGTCCTTCACGCCGGTCGCCAGAACGTACTTCGTGCGGTTCGCCATCGCCGTCGTGTCGGAAACCGTCAGCACGAGGTTCGCGAGATCGGCCATGCCGCTGCCGGAGAAAGCCAGCAGCGCGCCGCTCAGCGCCGTGACATCGGCGGTCAGTTCCACCGTGCCGATCGAAAGGGTGCCGCCCGTCACGGTGACGGCGCCGCCGGTCACCTTGTCGAACGAAGTATCGCCGCTCACGGTGAACTCACGGCCCGTGAATGAGAAACCATCCGCGAAGCTGTAGGAGCCGCCGGTGAATTCCACTGCCGAATCCGCACCGATCGAAGTGCTGTATTCCGTCAGCGCGTTGAAGCCGAAGAAGTAACCGTCGCGGCCCGCAATCGCGCTGCCGACCTCACCGGCATACTCCGAATTGATCAGGATCGTCGACTTGTCGGAGTTATCCAGCCACAAAGCGTTGCCGGTCGCGACCAGTTGCGCGCCCTCCCTGCCGCCTTCGACCGTCAGACTGTCATTCACGGTCAGCGTCGAAGCATTGATCAACTTCTGGACGAAAGAAACGCCGCTCTGCGCCGCATCCACTTCGACAGTGATCGTCCCCGTGCTGGTAAAAACTCCTGCGACCATGATCGAACTCGAAGAATCCATTACAATCGCGCCGCTGCTTGTGAAAGTACCGGCAATGAAAGCGGAACCCGTTTTCAGCGTGATCGTTCCAGTATTTTCCGCACTTCCGGAGATGTTGATTTTGGAATCATTTGCCGCGCTGATAAGAACTTCCTCCGCATCCTTTGCTTTCAAACTGTTCGCGACGAGCGTGGAATTGTCAAGCGAGAGGGTCGGAGCCTGCTTGCCGTCCTCTTTGTTGCGGTTCCACATCTGAAGCCAGGAACCGGCGTTCATGACCGTGTTGTTCAGCACGAGGTCGCCGCCCTGGATGGATGCGTAACTGAGTTTGACCTGCGGGTTGCTCTCATCGAGCGTGCCGTTGCCGTTGACCGTCAGCTTGGAATCCCAGCGCATGATGAGGTTTTCCGAGGTGGTCATGAGGCTTCCGGTTTCGGAAATCGTCACTTCGGACTTGGCGCCGATGTAGAATAAATAGGTGTTGACCTTGCCGTCGATGTTCAGCTTGGTTGCCCAGATGGACTGATAACCGACGTAGAAGGCGCCGCCCCAGCTGCTGGCCGGAACGTTCAATGTGACGTTTTCACCGATGGTGAAGGTGTGGTTCTGACCGTCCTTGCTGACGAGGTAGAACTTGCCGTCGGTATCCGGGGCATCTGCGGCGTTGCCGATGACGTTCCAGGTGACCGTTACTGCAGTTTCAGCCGTGAGGATGAGATCGCCCTTGAGGTCGAACAGCGGAGTGTTGACGTCTTCCGCGAGGTCGGCTTCGACCGTGATAATCCTGGTCGCTTCCTTGGCGGCGCGTCCGGCTTCGTCGAGCGAGGAGAACGCGTTGAATCCGTAGAAGTAACCGGCCTTGTCTTCGATCGCGTCGCCGAAGTTGTACTTGGAATAATCCGCATTGACGAGGTAGTTCTCCTGATCGGCCTTGCCGAGATAGAGCGAGTTGTCGACGATCGCGTAGCCGATGTTTTCAATTTCGCTCCAGTTGGAGATGACCGTGGCGTAGTCGACCGCATTGGCCCCGGTGTTTTCCATGACCTTGTAGACACCGTCCGTGTAGCCGGAGACGTTGATGGTGATGGAATCTTCCTGCGCGGTGAGGCCGGCAAAGGTCAGACGCGAGGTGTAGTCCATCGCAAGCGCCGACTCCAGGAAGACGGTGATGGTTCCCGTCGCGGTGAATCTGGCGTTGTCCGCGAGGGACAGGCTGCCCTTGTAGAAGGACATCGCGCCGGAGATCTGTGTGAAGTAACCGATCTCAATGTTGCCGTTGACGGTAACCGTCGCATTGTTTTTCACCGTGAAGTCGGCTGCGGTACTGGTGCGGCCGTACTTGATATCACCGATGAGCGTGAGTTCCGCGTCGTCGCCCTGGACGGAGATGTCGCCTCTTGCGGTGCTGTTCTTTTTGGCATCGTCTGAGCTTCCGAGGGTGGCTTTTGCGCCGTTCGCGAAGGTGAGTCTGCCGGAGTCCGCGATGTTGAAGTTCAGGGACTTGAACGTTGCGTTAAGGACATTGAGTACACCTTTGCCGTTGAAGTAGGTGAAGGATGCGCTTGCGTTGTTTTCAATGGTCAGCATGCCGTCGGCTCTCAGATAGAGGTCGCCGCCGGCGCCGCTGCCGTTGAATTCGGAGTCTTTGCCGGTGACGAAGACGGTGTAAGCCGCATCGCTCTGATCTTCGGTTACGGAACCGATGTAGGTGTTACCGCCGACAGTCAGTTTCGCGCCGCTGGTGATGTAGATGCTCGCGGTGGGGAAGTTCGTGCCGAAGCCGATTTTCAGATCCTTGCTCCAGCCGGTGCTGACTTTCGCGCCGTTGGCAAGAGTGTTCGCTCCGAACATGAGGATTTCAGAGCCGATGCCCTGATTCGTGTAGCTCGCGGAGGCGTTGATGACCGTATCCGCTCCGAAGACGGCATCCTGGAGGGTGATGAATCCGGTTCCGGCCGCGGCGAATTCCGCCGTGATCGAGGAAATTCCGTTGACGGCGAAGTAACCGTTGTTGGTAACGGTCAGCGCCTTCAGGGTGGACTTGTAGATCACGAGTTCGCCGTTGTTGGTGATGTTGCCGACTTCCGCCGTGGAGCCTCCGAAGAGTTCCAGCGTTCCGTCGGCGTCGATCACAACGGAGTCGCGGAGTTCGCCGCCGTAGGGCGAGCGGACCTGTGCGGCTCTTGCCCACCAGAGGTTGGAACCGTTGGTCAGAGAAACCGTTGCTCCCTTCTTGACGAGGAAGTTGTAGTTCTCTGTGCCGTTGCCCCAGCCGGACTGACGCAGTGCGGAGTTGTTGAGGTGGAGAGACGCCATTCCGTTCGTGCCGTCGGTTTCGACTGCGCTGGCATAGACCACGGAGTTGGTCACGTCAATGGTCGCTCCATCCGCATCGCCGATGGTGCTGAAGTAGTAGCCGGCGAAGATGGTGGATTTTTTGATTACCGCCGTGCCGGAGACCTTGAGCGCGAGGTTGCCGTAGGAACCCCAGTCAAGATAGCTGCCGGTGTTGCCGAGCGTGACGTTTTCCGCCTCGCCGGTGTAGCTGTCGCGGAGACCGACTCTGGAGTTTGCGATCTCGATGATGGAATCGGCATAGCTGGTGACCCACATCAGACCGTCGACTTCATTGCCGCCGTCGACGCGCGAATCGGTGATATTGAGTACAGCGCCGCCGAGTTCGCCGTTGCTGTCCTTGCCGGAACGGTACTTCGAGAGAGTGACATGAGCATTTTTGATGTTGATGACAACATCTCTGGCGTTCATCGTCAGTCTCGGCAGGTAGGCGCCTTTGCCGTTGATGATGGTGTATTCGCCTTCGCCGAGCTCGACCGTTTCCTTCGTGTTGGTGAAGGCCTTGTCGGAAACAACACGTCCGGCGTCGCCGAAGTCGATGGTGTTGTAGCCGAGAGCACCGGCTTCAAACGCCTCTTTCATGGTGTCGAACTTGTTCCAGCCCTGGAGAGCTTCGGCGGGAGCGGTGGTGTTTTCGCTCTTGACTCCGGCTGCGTTGACGCCGCCGACGTAGATGATGCTCTGATCCTGATCGGTCACATAGACATCGTTGTCGACGGTGACCAGAGTCATATTGTCGGCGAGGGTTCCCTCCTTGACGCTGATGGAGCCGTTGTTGACGATGGAGTCGGTATCGATCACCTTGCGGGTTCCGCCGGTGACTCCGGTTGCATCAATGGTGATGGTCCCGTTGTTGGTCAGCGTTCCGGTGGTGATGGTGGAGAGTGCATCGATCGTGATGGAGCTGCCCGCCGCCAGAGTGATGTAGTCAATGAAGAGCGCTTCGGCTCCGTTGGAGAAGGACGCGCTGCTGGCGTTGTCCTTGATGGTCAGGGAGCGCAACTTGACATTCTTGCTGCCGCTGACGTTGAACTGACCGCCGGTGGTGTCGCGGCTTTCGACTTCAACGTTGCCGTTGGTCTGTGCGAATGCGTCGACGTCCCAGGTCAGCGAAGCGTTTTCGGTGACGTTGAAAATTCCGCCCTTGACAAGCAGACTCCAGCCGAACAGCATGGAACCGTTGAGCGTGACCGTCGAGCCTTTTTCCACCTGAATCTGGTGAATGCCGTAGAGACTGGCGTTCGGGTGTTCGCTTGCGGCATCCTTATGCGGCTTCTGGATGATGGTTCCGTTGATGACGACGTTGGTTGCGTGAACTTCCTTTGTCACTGCGGTGCGTCCGAACCAGATCTTGGCGTTGGTGTCGATGGTGACATTTTCGCCGATGGTGATGGTCTGAACCGCATCATCGGAATCGCTGAGGAACGCAAGTTCGCCGACATTGTTGGTGGAGCCGCCGTGTTCCCAGCTGGAGTCCTTGACGGTCAGAGTCAGCGTGGCGGCATCGTCCGCGGTCAGAGAGAGATCCTGCTTGGCGCGGATGTTGAAGTTGCGGTTGTTCGCTGCGCCGGTTGCGGCATCCGTGACGAGTTCCTGTTCGCCGAAGAGCTTGAGGGTCGTCGTGGTGTCGCGGATGTTGTCGAACATGGTTCCCGCAGAAGCGAAGGCGTTGAATCCGTAGAAGAAGCCTTCCTGATCGACAATCGGATCGCCGACGTTGTATTTCCCGGCGAAGTCGGAGTTGACGAGGAGGGTGCTTCTGTCGACAGAGCCGATCCAGAGATCGTTGTCGACAACGGAGAGGTTCTCCCCGAAGGCGGTGAGAATCCTGAAGTAATCGACTTTACCGTATCCGGTGACGTCGATGAGCTTGTAGAGACCGCTTGTGTAGCTGGAGGCATCAATGGTGATCGTGCCGTCGGCGGCTGCAAGAGCTCCGACGGTGACGGTCGCCGCCGCATCAAGGGTGAAGGAGCTGCCGTCTGCGAGCGTAATCGAATTCGCTGTCAGCTCGGAGTTCCGGATTGTCACGACGCCGTTGCCGTCGACATAGAGTTTGTCGAGTTCGGCGGCGGAGCCGTCCGTGATGTTCAGATAGGCCTTCGCGAGCTCCGCATAGTTTGCGGGCTTGTCGGGATTGTCCGTAATGGTCAGACCTTCGAGTTCATCGGTCGTGGCATTGTTGAGAATGTAGGAGGCACCGACGCGGACAATGCCGTTTTCGTTGACGAGCCCGGCACCGTTTGTAATATTGAGGGTTGCGGAGTAGTCGTTGCCGCCGTCCGCATCGTGTCCCTGCTTCTTGCCGCCGACAACCGCTTTCGCTGTTTTGTCGCTGTAGACATAGTAGGAACCGATGGAGATATTACTGCCGATGACACGAAGTAATGAGGATTTGTCAACATTGACTTTTCCGCCTGCTGCGAGAATACGGAAGCCGCTGCCGCCGTCAGTCTCCAAATTGGAGCTGTTCAGGAGATCAAGCTGTCCGGAAACGTAGAACCAGAGGTTTCCGTTGTCATTGGCATAGTTGGCGCCGTCAAAGACCACGTTGGAATCGCCATAGACTTTGAAGAACGGAGTTCCGCCTTCGTGAGTGACTTCGGTGGAGGTGAACTTGACCGTCATTCCTGCGAGGGACTCGAAGTGGCTGTGTCCGCCGAAGAAGATGTCCTGTCCCTTGTATTCGACCGTTGCATTGTGTCTGACCGCATTGCCGTTTTCATCCTTTTCCCCGTAGGTGTAGGTTGTGCCGCTGACGGTCATATAGAGCTGGCTGTAGTCGTCCTTCTGAGTCTCGATGGTGAGATTTTCCGTATAGGATACTCTTGTGATCGGGGTATTGTAGTCACGCGCATCCTGGATCTTGATGGTCGCATCGGCGCCTGCGGCGTTGATCGCATCGTCGGCCTTTGCGAAGGCGTTGACGCCGATGACGCCGTATTCAACCATGTCGCCGTTCTTTTTACCGGCCCAGGCCTCGTTGACATAGATCGCGCTCATGTCGAAGGTGGTCGAGGTGTAGGTGCCGTCGCCGTTGTCCTGGAGGGAATCGCCGAAGATCGCTTTGAGGTCGTCCGCGGCTTTGGGGCCGGAGACGGTGAAGACGAACTCCGAACCGGTTTCGGTGGTTCTGACATTGCCGATGATCAGGGAGCCGGAAGTGGAACTCTCCGAGTTGTAGGATTTGCCGGTAATATCGTTGCCCTTGACCTCCTCGGAACGGTCTTCGCCATTCAGAGAGGATTTGAGGGTTGTATTTTCCGCGGAGCAGTTGAGAAGAAGAACGGTCTGGCCGGACTCGTTGTGCCAGACACCGGCGATACCGCCGATTTCGAGGTGGTCGCCCTCATCGCTCGCATTGACGAGCTGAATGAGTTCGGCGGTGCAGATGACGTTGATGAATTTGTTGCCGTAGTGCGCAATTCCGACAATACCGCCGATATCGCAGGTGGAGCCGATGACGTTGATGTTGGAAGCCACATCTTTGACGGTGATGTTGCCTTCCCCCATGAAGCCGACGACACCACCGACATAACTCCTGTAATTTTCGGATTCCGCTTTCACATAACTGCCCGCAGCCGCATCAACCGTCAGGCCGGTCAGGTCGGCATAGGCGTTTTTACCGAGCATCCCGCCGACATAGGAGTAGCCCTCTACTTTCACCGTGCCGGCGAGGGTGATATTGGTGTATTTTGAAGTATAGGGAGTCCCGGCAACCGCGCCGACGTCGAGATAACCTGTCACATCGGCATTCTCAATGGTCAGATTCCTGATCTCACCATCCCGGGTATAGCCGAAAAAACCGACATCAACCATGGAAGGCTGATTGATATAAAGGTTGCTGACGGTATGCCCGCCGCCATCGAAAATCCCCGCAAAAGCATTTGCCTGCGTGCCGATCGGAGTCCACTCCTCGTTTTCCAGATCAATATCGGCGGTCAGTTTCACGGTCGCCTTGGCAAAACTGTTGCCTTCATTGACCGCATCGCGGAAGAGTTTGAGCTGCTCAACCGTACCGATCTCGTAAGCGCCGTTCTTCAGCTCAAGCGTAGTGACGCCGTCGGTGTAAGACTTGGTAGCTTCGTCGAATGTTACAGCCATGTTCCTGTTCTCCCTTTTGTTTCAAAAGTTGAAATTATATTTTATGTCTGAAAAAATCAAAAAAAGAATGCCCGGCCCGACTCCCGTTCCCGGAAACGGCCCTGCATTCTTTGCTGTTCCATTGTTGATCGATCCGTTGAAGATGTTTCATAGACGCAGTCTGCGCTCCTGTCGGCAAGGAGTCCGTTTCCGCGGCAAAGAGCGGAAACGCCCGTTCTCCCCATAAAAGCACAATTGCCGGAAATTTCCCGAAACGCGGTGGAACAGGGAGGCAATTGAAATGCAGACTGTCTGTAACTCTTTTTTCACCATCCCCATGAAACGGCAAGCATCCCCGGCGACGTCCACCGCCACGGAAACGGCTTCGCCAGCAATCATCGGGACCGTGACGCGGTAAAACTCATGCCAAGATACACGCAAAGCCGATATGGAAAATTCCATACCGGAGAACTCGCGGCGGATGTGCCATTGCTCCGAAAAGCACCGGCACTCAACGCATAGAGCTATTGGACTATTTGCCGCTAATAAACCAGATTCCTGCATAAATATAGTCTGAATATAAAACAGGTTCAATAGATCATGTTATTTTTTAACACCATATAATTATACTTTATCTTCTGCGATTTTGCAAGTTTATTTCACTATTTTTTTCAGTTCATCTATGCAAAAAAACAAAATTTACGCCGTGTGCAAGTTTTTGGGATTTCGCCTTTGGCGACCAAGGCGCTTCGCCCTTGGAACCCGACCGGCAAGGTGCCGGCGCCGAATACTTGAGATCCGGGAAAGGCGTACCGCCTTTCCCTCCGGGGGGGAGGCTCTACTGTGGACAGGCAGGCGAGTACCTGAGCGGCACACCGCTCCGGTCGGCAC
>ERZ1034915.407-NODE-407-length-29871-cov-23.032499_pt1 | contig 29871 bp, 26 predicted proteins | sample MGYA00520592_ERZ1034915 | MGnify/ENA primary metagenome ERZ1034915 (study PRJEB33766, sample SAMN09781787) | gut metagenome | biome: gut microbiome | host: Homo sapiens | place: Madagascar | study: EMG produced TPA metagenomics assembly of the PRJNA485056 data... | reverse complement strand
CTAATTAAGAATAGTGTATCATTTTGTCAAAGAAAATACAATCCAGGAGAGGCGGCAGATTTTGTAAAAAAATTTGTGTGCGCAATGGGCATTTTGCGAGATAGATCGTATGTACGTGCAAATCGCGTTTGAATTGTTCTTTTACAAGACAAAATTCTCCACGTTTACACCAAATTTACACCATTTTTAAAAAGAGCCTAAGATATGACAATTGCACCATAAAGGCGGGTATGTTCCTACATCGTGGGAATATGCCCGTTTTTAGTGCTCGGATATAGGGCAGCCTACCTCGTTCTGAGGGGGGCTAAGTAGCCAAGTGCACGCTTACTTACCATCCTTTGTTGCATACACATTCAGTGCCTTTCAGATTGAAAGGTCCTGGATGTCTATGAACTCACTGACGTTTTACTATTCAGCGCCAAGGGGATCACTGTTTCGGTGACTCCTACCGCCTACCAATGGATGTCGCAAAAAACGACACCCTTACTTGCTCTAAGGCTGCCCTAAAACAAGGCCTCCTACCGTGTCAAGTCCACAGATTAGGTCAGTCCATGCCGTCACGAATTGTTACTCCATCGGCTCCGCATGATTATGCCTACCGCAACCACTTTCCTCACCCTCGCTACCCAGAAACCCTTTGGTACCCTGGCCTGTGATTTCTACAAGAACGATTCTGGTGAGTTCTACATGACTCGTGAACAGGTTGGAAAAGCACTTGAGTACGCTGACCCTCAAAAGGCCATCGACAATGTGCATTCTCGCAATTCTGATCGTCTTGACGTACTTTCAGTACCCCTCAAATTGAGGGCTACTGACGGAAAACCTTATAACACACGTGTCTACACTCTCCGCGGTGTTATGGAGATCTGCCGCCTTTCCCGCCAGCCCAAGGCCGATAAGTTCATGGACTTTGTCTGGGATGTGATGGAGTCCCTCTACAACGGCAACTCCGTCCTCGCCGCCCCTGACCAGCAGACCGCCGTCATGCCGGAAACTCATAGAACAGCATCAAACACACTTGGAATAAACTTTTTAATATTAAGCCAAGCGCTACTAGCACCAAAAGTACATAATCAATGCCGATTAAGATGCGTCATCATTACACAGCCCACCATATAGCTATATACCGGTACGCATGGCTACTACTGTCCCGCCGGGGAACCATTGCAAGGTGCGGATACGTACCATGCAAGCCGCCAGCAATGCAGCCTTAGCGAGTGGCAGTAGTTCTACCAAACAAGGACACCCCATCGCAAAGGCCCCTGCAATGCGTTACAACGGCATCCTAGTAAGAGCACAAACCGACGCAGTATCGTTGCAATTGCGTTGCTCAAGGCCACATAGAGCCTTTCCTGCTAAGCCCGGATACTAGCAAGGCCGATACCACACACCGCCAGCCATTGGATAGAGGCCCTTTATAAGCCCGCCAATAAGCCCCTCTGCGAGCCTGTACTATTACATAAGTAAGTTACCCTACCAAGCTCAGTGACCCCCGTACAAGGCCGCACAGCCGTCCCACAGACGATCTGAGAAGCCCGGAATCACTTGTAACACGAGCACGATTTTGATAAGGATACGCTACAAGGCGCCTAGCAAGCCCTGCGAGCCACCCTTACTTAAAGACGACTTTTATATTCCTGAGCCAAGCAAGCCCCGCACAAGCCCTCTCAGGCCGATTTCCGTAAACAAGGGCACAACCAAGCCCATGACGCCCTGTAAACCATGACAAGAAAAGGACGAACCCTATGTACGATGACACCTCTTAAAAGCCCGGACCCCTGCGAGACCAGAACAAAATCGAAACCCTGAACAAACACGAACAAGGACGAAACCCGAACAAGGCCGCAAAGACATGAGTAAAGTTATGTAGTAATACTGGACTCGTAGAAAGACTGGTTCGCAGAGAACTTGTTCTCGAAGGACCTGGATTTCGGAGAGGACTGGATTACGGAGTAACTTTACGAATGTCATTACTGCTAATATACTTTAACACTTTCTGCAACTTTACCCCCTACTTAGGCGATTTTGGATTTCTCGGTTTTGTCCCGTGTTCAGCCCTGCCGCCCCGCAAGACCGCGCATATCTTGCGCACCAAGAAGCAATCTTTTGCCACCGCTGCATTTTGCACGCAATATTATCCGATTCAAGCTTTGTTTGAGGGTCGTGCGCGAACGATTTGTCCATAATAAAGCATGTGTCCCTTATAAATTACCCGCCGGGGAAAACACTTTATTTGGTTGATATGTAGAATTTCATGCGCTGTTTTTGGCCAAATTGCTATGCGTACACCATCCTGGATGCCCCACAAGATTGACATTTTAACGCCCCTGCGTTATACTAAAGCCAAAAGGAGATGATTTCAATGCCGGAATTAAGCCGCTTTTATGGTATCATCCTAAAAATGCTGTACAGCGACAACGACCAACACCACAAGCCGCACTTTCATGTGTACTATAATGGCTATGAAGCGTCCATCGGCATTGACGGCGATTTACTCGCTGGTTCTCTGCCCGTAAAACAATTAAAACTTGTGCAGGCATGGGCAGCTATTCACGAAGACGAACTTTACGCTGCCTGGAATAACGCCGTCCGCAATATCCCCTTTGAGAAGATCAAGCCCTTGCAGTAAGGAGTGACAACTATGTATATCGTAGATGATATTGCTTATGCAAATGATTCCCGCCCCGCAATCCGTGTCTGCGGTGTTCGTCCTTTGCCCAATCATCACCTGTGGGTGCGCTTTAATGACGGTACAGCGAAAGATGTTGATTTTGCCCCGATCTTGAACGACCCCGCATTTCGTCCGCTTCAAGATGAACAGGCTTTCGGTCGTGCCTATATCGACTTTAACACGGTCGTCTGGAATGATGGAGAAATTGACATCAGCCCTAACTGGCTTTACGAAAACGGTGTCACGGTTGATTCTGTGATGCCAGCGTAAAGCGAAAGAGTATTTCCTATAGCCCCCGCCACATAAGCACAAAGCCCCTAACAGTTCAACGCTGTTAGGGGTTATTTTTTATGCTTATTTAGTTGATAAGGGGTGGCCAAACTGTCGACCCCGAGAGTGAGAAAGAACGACTTGCGCCTGCCGTGCATCCAAATCGGCAAAAACTTTTTTAACCTACCCCCGGCACACCTGAGCATAGCAGAGGACAGCAGGCCCACGGCACACAGGCAGGCAGACTCGCCCCTGCTGCTGGTTCTTTTCGTGGCCTTATAAGGTACGGGTACATTATAGGGGCGCTATGCGTGGGTTATTCTTGCTCTGTGGGCTGTTCATCAGCTACAGCCGAATACATCATATCTATAGCATTTTTCAAAACTTGCGCCTTGCTTATGCCGGACTTTTCAGCGATTGTTTGCAGCTTTTCTTTATATTCTGGTGGCAGGAACGCTTGTATAGATACGGTCTTTTCCGCTTTATATCGTGCCTTTGCCGCTTTTTGTCCTTCTGTATATTGCTTTACATTTTTATCCATGGTTCAACCTCGTGCAACATATCTCTATAGAGAATCTACGTTTATAGCTCTTTTTTATCGTTGCGTTGTTGTTGTTTTTTAATTTTTGAAAGATGCGCTTTTTGTGTATGTATTCTCTATAGAGAACATGCTATACTATAGTCACAGTCAAGGGAACACAAGTTCACCTGACCACGACCAACACCACCACACACAAAGAAAGGACGTACACCATGAGCATTGACAATTTATTAGACCTCATCATCCAGTACAAAGAGGCCGCCCAGCTGATTGAGACCGCCCAAGCCGAGCAGGAAACTATCAAGGCCCAAATCAAAGCTGAGATGGCCCAGCGCAATACCAGCGACCTGCAGGTAGGATGCCACAAAGTCAAGCTGTCGGACTTCACCAGCACCCGCCTGGACAGCAAAGCTATCAAGGCCGTTGCCCCTGCCCTATTTACCCAGTATTCTAAAGTCGTCACCGGTCAGCGCCTGACCATCAACTAAGAAAAGCCCCTTGCAACAGCACCGACCAAAGCGTAGTTGTAAGAGACTCACCTAAACCCGCCGGGGCGGGCTGTAGATATAGTATACACCCGCCCGGCTTATTTATCAAGTAGAAAGGTTGTTCATCTATGAAACAGACCGTTAGAACCAGCCGTACCGCCGGGCAGTTAGAGAAGATGTTCCGCGCCATCAATGCCCACTTTTATAATAACGAGCTGCCCGAACCTATCATCACACTTAAAAAGACGCCTAACGCATACGGCCATATCACCTGCAGCAAGACTTGGCAGGCGGGCAGTGAGCGCCGCTACGAGATCAACATAAGCACGGCCACGCTGGACAGGCCCATCGAAGAAACCACCGCCACACTTTGCCACGAGTGCGCCCACCTCTACGCCATGACCCACGGTATCAAGGACACCAGCGGCGCGGGCAACAGCTACCATAACAAGCGGTTCAAGGCCATTGCAGAAGCCCACGGTCTTATTATTGACCATCATGCAAAGTACGGGTGGACCATTACCAGCCCATCGTTGGAACTGTTGGACTTCATCGAGGCACAAGGCTGGCAAGCTATTCAGATGTCCGAGGGCCTGACCTGGGCAGATATGACCGGCACAGGCACAGGGAGCCGCACACCCGGCGCGGCATATGGTACAGGCATCAAGCCGCCAAAACGACCGAGTTCCACACGCCGCTGGATTTGCCCGGATTGCGGCACGATTATCCGCTCCACCAAAGAGGTCAACGTGATATGCGGCGATTGCGGTAAACAATTCATCCGCGCCGACTAAACCAACAGGACAGAGATGCACGACCGAGTGAGAGTAGGTCAACTTTTATGTATTCACTTTCAATGAGGTACTCGCCCATGAAATATACCACTACCACTTCCCCACCCAACAAGCAAAGCCATTTGCAAGCTCTGCGTCAATCTCGCGGCCTCTCGCAATCCAAGCTGGCTGCTATTGTTGGCGTATCCACCCGCACCGTCAAGTACTGGGAACATGGGCAGCGAACACCCAATGCCACTTCCCTGCTCGCCCTTGCCCACTACTTCGATGTGCCGCCCGAATCACTGCTGCCTTAACTCCTGCCCCCCCCCTGCGGAAAAATAGGGCACACTCTAGTTTTACAATCGAAAAGCCGCGATTTTCTGTAAAATTAGGGTCCATTTTCCTATTTTTTTACAAACCGCAAGGCAAGTCTAAGACCCTATTTTTACAAATGAGGTGCCCTTTTATGAATGTTGCCTATGTACGAGTCTCCACCGCCGAACAGAATGAGGCACGACAGGTGGAAGCTCTGCGCTCTCACAATATCGACAAGTGGTTTACCGAAAAGATCAGCGGCAAGAACACACACCGTCCACAGCTGCAGGCCATGCTTGACTTCGTGCGCGAGGGCGATACCGTCTATATCCATGATTTCAGCCGCCTGGCCCGAAGCACCAAAGACCTGCTGGAACTGGTGGAGCGGCTACAAGCCAAGGGTGTCCACCTGATCAGCAATAAAGAGCACCTGGACACCAGCACACCAACAGGCAAGCTTATGCTGACCATGATTGCCGCTATCAATGAATTTGAACGAGCCAACACACTGGAACGCCAGCGAGAAGGTATCGCCATTGCCAAGCGGAATGGAGTGTACAAAGGCCGACAAAAGGTAGCAGTCCCGCCGGGATTCGAAGCACTGTATGCACGATACCAACGCCGAGAACTAAGCAAATCCGCTCTGGCTGGCATGATTGGCGTATCAAGGCCCACGCTGGAACGGATCATTAAGGAAGCCAGTGCATAATTTGTACAATTTTCACAGATTCGTCCAAGGTACAAATTATAGTACTTACCACAATGTATAATAAAATCATCGAAGGAGCCATCACCACCTAGGAGGCACGATTATGTATTTAACCAACGCCCTTATCGTCCTGGCCATCATGGCACTGGTCATTCCCGCCGTACTTTTCGCAGCCTACATTATCGGGGCCGCCACCCTGCCGCCCATCTTCAATGCCGTCAACAATGCCACACCGACGCCCGCCAAATTCCAGCGCCAGAAGGAAGTCTTTGATGCCTGGCAGTACATTATGACACATCACCACAATCTGCGCGGCCATTATATCTGGGACGTCCGGGAAAAATACAATCTCACACAGAACGAAGCCATGTTGCGACTGATTTCCGAGGACTGCAACGATATGGGTATCCAGATGAACTACGCCTACGCTTCCATGCTCACCGGGGTAGACCTTGACAATGAGCTGCGTGCTAACGCCAAAAAGTATCAATTGGGCTTCACCTACGAAACTAAACCACTGCCCGGCCAGACCGCCCTTACCCGCGAAGAAGCCGCCGCTAAACTTGCCACTGAAAAGGAGAACGCAAAATGAAAAACAATAGTGATTTCGGCCTGATCGTCAATATCATCATCTTTGGCCTGATCTTCCTGGATGCTTTTGTCAAACTGTGCGCTGTCAATTACTGACTATTAAGGAGGACTATCTTATGTTAGGTGCAACTGCTTTTGTATTAGGTGTCGCTGGCCTGTTTGGTTCTGCCGCTATGATGGGCGCTGAGAACCGCAGCAGCTCCGCCGGAGGCTACGGTATCCCCAGCGAGACCGACCGTGATGTATCCGCCCAGGTTCGTGCCGTATACCGCAAATGGTCTGGCACTTACAACAACCAACGCGGTGAATGGTACAACCGGCTTGGCACCGAGGGCATGTGGCCGGAACAGCGCAAAAAGATCTGGTGGCAGCATGTTTACGAGGACGAAGGTGTTCCCGTGTCCGAGGGATACCTCAACCATATCAGCGGCTGGGATTTCCGGTACTCCTGCGAGTATGGCAGGCTTGCCGAGATGAAACGGCGGCGCAGAAAATACTAAGCCGCACACGCTACAGCATCGCACATTTTAAAAATCAATATATAATAGAAGGCCCGATGGAGCACTGCCGCAACTCCGTCGGGTCTTTTTCGTCATTTTGCTGTATTTTAGTACTTATTTTTAGTTACATTTCCAATTTTTGGTGCCAATTTTGTCCGACATACCTTCTTGATCATTGAATACGTATCAAGTGCAGGGCTCATCATTTCATCGTACATACGTTGTTTACCCATTTATCTGGCAACCTTGCACTTGCTCACAAATCCCCTATTGCTCCAACTTTTCCAAATAACATTCGGGGATTTTTATCGTTGCTGCGTGATGATGTGCAATATTTATCATTTTATGGGCACTGAACTAAGGTAAGATGTTAAAAGTTCCAAATATAATAACAATATAGGCCTATAACGAGCGGCAAAGCGATGAATGGTTTCTTTTGCAATGCAATCCTGTTTGTGGCAGCCGCTGCGCTGCTACACTGTACACTTTTAGTGCCTATAATATTCTTCTAATGTCTCTGCCTGTTCAGCGAGGTAATCATCTTCACCATAGTCTGTAATATCATTTTCTACTATTTCTGCCTCTTCAAGACTTAAACTAATATCCCATTTATTAAGAAGTTTTACCGTTTCCAGTTCGATTGTGGAAAAGCTCCCATCACCAGAGAAGTTTATTCTAATCTCACATTCCACATTAGCTAAGGCATTGATGAAATCTAAATGTGTATATGCGCAGAAATAGTACCGCCGGTCTTCTTTATCCCAAGCAGAACGATTCTCATCTAAAAATTCCGAATATCCATTTGCTGATAATGTCACCGTTATTTGTAATAGCACAGAATCAGATCTTATCTCGAGTGGAACGACCTCTTCCTCAATATCAGCGACTGTTACGCTGTCAACATTCACTTCTTCAGCCGTATCAATTTCATCTATGTCAAAAGCCTCGCTAAGGGCAGCGGTTTCAATCCTTGAACATATTTCCGCTCTTGTTTTTGAAATAAGCGTTTGATATAGATCAGATTTATCGTCTAACTGTTCCCAAAGAAAAACCATAGCTGCGGATAAACTGTCCTTCAATACGATATGTTCGTTTTTCTCCAAAGTGTGTATCCAATCGGCATCATCGCTTATTACAAGAATTGTTGAATTTGGATTATCGAAACAATATTTTGTAAGGCCTTTCAAGATGAACGCATCTGGGAATTCTGCCTTTTTGTTTCCTGTTTGGCTAAATGGTGGACGTGCATTAAAGTAATCGCTGAAAATTTCTTTAGCATCCACATACGGAACATCAACAGCCCCCTGATAAAGTGTATCGAAACTATCATTCAGTCTTTTCGCCACATCCAACCTGCTGAGTTTCTCAGATAATTCTTCCGCAGAAATATCCACCATTTGTAGCTGTCGGTTATATTTCTTTAATGCCGTTTGCAAATGCCCGATTCGCGTTACTAATTCAGATTCGCCAATGTGTCTTTTTATTTCTTCTTTTAATACCGGATGAGTGAGCAATTTGATATTATTTGCTTTCATCAAATGAAGTAGCATCGGAATAATCGAATTTGTAATCCCCTCAAAATCGCATTGATTTTTATGATATGCTGATGTATCAATCATAACTGCATCAATCTTACAATTCATTTCTTCTACCTCATTCCTAAGTGTTTAATTAAAAATATTGTTTCACCGTGTCTGTATGATGAAAAGCATTAATTTTACTGACTTCCACTATGTTTTCTTCTCTGGTCCCACCATTACAGGTCAGACCTTGCTGACGAGCCTGCTTCATAGCATACTCATGCGCGGCAACAGCATCAACAAATCCCCGTTGTTTAGGAGTCGCGTTGTAATAGTCGATTTTATACCGTTTACAAACCACAAAAAACACATTCAAAAACTGAATGTCCTCCGCAGTCATTCGAGCAACTTCAAGCTCCGTGCTTTCTTTTTGCATGGACAGCTCCTCCGCAAAAGACCAGTGCCTCTTTTCTGCTTCTGCCTACACTATACCGAATCGCTACGGAAAAATCAAGGTTAGCAACATGGGGCATCAAGGCAATCAGCACGATTGACATTGTGACAGAGTAACTTATCGTCAACTTTGGATCAGCCCTTTTCCCTGTTAAATGGATGAAATCACTTTTCGTAGCCACCTTTTAATCCTTTAGCCTCTACACATAACCAGCCTGCCGACTTTCTCCCTATCAGCCTCTTCTCCCCGCCCCTCGGAGAGGGCAGGCGCTACAAGTGAGGGGGAACCGGGTGGGGTCCCTTCTGGGGGTGCCCGGTGGAGTCCTCGCGCAGGGATGCGCCGTATCACCACCTCTTCTTTTCGGGATGGTAGACCTCATTTCGGATATGCCTGCAATCCGGCTATCATTCCAAGGTGCAGTCATTTTTACCGACTTCTCTATACTACAGTAACCGGCCTATTTTGACCACACCAATATTCCGACGCGACTATTACAAGATCACTTTATTGACAGGTTCTGGGCTTGTAACCATGCCTTTATTCACCAAACCCATCAAGCTAGCGCTTGCTGATTTTGGTTCACAAAGCCACGGTTTGCAGTGTCCTTGTACATAAGATGTGTCGCCAGGGCTCCCCATCTTAAGCACAAGCCCCCTGCGCATATAGTTTTTTACGTAGGCGTAACAATTAGCAAGTTTCTGACAGAGCAAAAGGATTTATCGGGGCACATTTCCCTATATTATATAAGGAATCCGCAAAAAAAGCCCATAGTTAACTTTTCTCGAATAGCCAGACAATTTTATCCCGCAGTTCCGGAATTCCAGTCTTTTTCCATTTCTGCTTCACTACCGTCACATCATAGCCACACAACAGTTCTGTGGCTTCTTCTTCCGACGGCTTACGCTCAGTCAGGAACAATTCCATCAGCAGTTTCTGCGCATAGTCCTTTTTTAGCGGAAGCCCGTTCGTGACGGCATTTTCGATGATTGTCCAGGTCTCCTGTCTCCATAGTTTCGGTGGCATATAGGGTTCCACTTTATCTTGCAATCCCCACTTCATTCTTTTCTTGAGCGTTTTACTATACCCATCAGCTTGTATATCGCTGAGGATATTTTTCTTGTACCGCAAACCCGCCATCGCCATGCGGTTATATTCAATCTTTGCGGTGTCTTTTACAATTCTGACAGATGCAAAATCATACAGGCGTTTTTCGGCATCTGGCTTTTTACGGAACTTCTCCCATTTTTCGGGCCTATGTTTAGCTTTCGCAAACAGTGCCTCTCCAGGTTCAAGGTCAGCTATCACTTGCTTGTACAGCTGTCCAGCGCGATCAGCAGCTATTCCCTTAATATAGAATGTACAGATGTCATCCCCTGCCAGCGGTCTCTTGCGGCCAAACATCTGCATAGCTTCGTCGATTTCCCATGTTTCCACAAAGATATGTTTCAGTGCCGCATCTTTAATATCAATGCCGTTATCAAGGACTTTTGTTGTGAATGTGTACTTTTTCTGCAAGACTCCATTGTTCAAGCAGGCTTTTAAATTGCTCAGTGCATCTGCTTTTTTCACATTCTTATTATGCACAGAGCAATATCCAACAGCAGCATCACCGTACTTGTTGCGCCATTTTTTTACAGCATCGGTGGTTTCCATAAACACGAGTGCTTTTTCGCCATCCTGGATACTGTTCAACCAGCACTCTAACTGATGATCATTCCAATACAACTGCAACCTATCTACATAACTGGTATCTTTGTCCACATTGTAACGTTGTTCGGCTTTTACAGCGTTCATATTTTTCAGCTGCCGGAACATATAATCCGCTGTAGCGCTCATGTAGATTACAATTTTTTGGTCCCACAGAGCTTTCAGCGCATCATAGGATACGACCGTATCATGATTGAACTGCGCATCAAACATAAAATAGTGTGCTTCATCCGCCACAATATATCTGTACTGCTGCAGAAACGCATCCAACCTTTCTGGGTAGTACAGTTTCATTTTTTCAAGTGCCTGATAGGTCCATATATCCAGATGCTCCTCGCCAATGTCGTTGTCCGGTGCATCATCATTCAATGTTTTTGCCTTCTGTTCTGCTTCAGCCTGCTTAACCACCTGGCTTCTCAGCGCGCTGCGATTGCATAAATACAGAATCTTTGTACCCGTAATTTCAGCCCATTCGTTCAGTTTTTTTACAACAAAGGTTGTTTTGCCCGTACCCGTGCCTGCGTTGATCAGCACCACGCCGGTTTGCCATTGCTTATAAGTTTCTCCAATCGCATCTGTAACGTACATTCTGGTAGCTCCTTAAAATATCCTTTTGCCAAAAATCCCCCACAGGGGCCCTTTTCGGTGGGTCACACTGCGGGGGATGATTTTAGTTATTGGTCTTGCGCTTTTTCAGCAGCAGGGCCAGGGCGGTGCCGGTCAGCAGCAGGCCAGCCGTCATAAACGGCCAGGTGCCGATGCCGCCGGTTTCCGGCAGGTTGTAGCCGGGTCGGTTGGTCACAGAAACAGATGCTATTCCACCGCCTGTGGGGCGGGTCACGTTGTGCACTGTGCTGTCCAGGTTATAGCCATTGGGGGCCTGCACCTCGACATACAGGTACTCGCTTGCGGAAAGCCCTGCCCAGGTCAGGGTGCCATCCGTCTTTGTCTTTTCTACAGACTTCAAGTACCAGGTTTGCTTATTTTCATCTGTATACGTCAGGTCCGGTTTCTTTGCAACAGCCAGCGCCTTATAATCGCTATCCGTCATCTGGTCAGCCTGCACCGGGCTGTACAGGGCAAAGTAAGCATCCTGCAACTTGATCTCAGGCTTGTTTTCCTCGATCTTGGTCAGCTTCGCCGCCCAACTGGTGCCAATGTTTACGCATTGCAGCGTGTTTTTATTGGCATAGTTGTAAGTAAAGCTATAGCTGCGTGCCGTGCTGCGGTTGATGGAACCATAACGATAGTCGCCTGTAACCGGCAATTCGATCACGTTATAGGTGCTCCCGTTCTTCCATGTCCAAGCCGTATCAGTTGCGGTCCAGGTGTCGTTTTCATAGCTGTACTGCTTCAGGTCTTTCAGCCATGGGGCATCGGATTCCATCTGGCCGGGGTCAACCGTCTTTGCCACATACGTGTAGGTACGCTTTTGCAAGGCTTTGGCCAGGTCGGCTTCGGTAAAGTCATCCCGCAAGGTCACTGCGGCACCGTCATAGATGACAAAACTGAATTTTGCATCTGCACCGGCAGCCATAGCCATACCATCCGGGGTCTCCAGGCGCTTTTGCAAGGTGGGTACATACGGGGTACGCAGGCCGACGCCCATGGGAGCAGCCTCCAGCTCAGTTCCGTTCTCCAGCTGATAGTGGTAACCAAAACTGTTGTAAGCGGTCTGGCCGGGGTCAATGCTGTCCGGGGTATCTGCTTTGGCATCGTACTCCACGGTAACTTTGCTGTGTGCAGGCATCGTTTTGCCAGTCTGGTCCGCAATCACAATACGGAAAGACCGTGCGCCCTTCGGGTTATCTGTCCACGCATCGGAATCGTTACCGTTCCAATCATTGGCATCAAAGCTATCCTTGGTGCTGTACTGTATTTTAACGTACTCTCTGGGGACTTCCACCGTTTCAAACTTACCATCCGCCTGACGGACGCTGACCTTTACGGTGAATGTATTGTCCCCTGTCAGGCTCATCTGATATTCACTGCCGCGCATATCGTCGTCCTGGAAGGGGTTATGATCTCCCTCTTGCGGCAGGTTATTGATAAGCACCAGTTTGGTCAGGGCCTGTGGGCTGGTGACATAGACCGTATTGTCCACTGTCAGGGTATAATGGACGCTGGCATTCTTATCCGGCAGGACGGTCGTGGTATCCGCCTCGTCGGAGCTGGTCGAGTAGACTGTCTTATCTGCCGGGTCCTTTTGGGAGACGGCAATCGACGAGCTGGTAGAGTAGCCGTAGGACACCATTACATTCGCACTGCTGCGGATGGAGGTGCGGGTCTCGTCGTCGCCCCAGTACGGGGTGGAGAGTTTTTTATCGATCACGCCCTTGGTAGCCGTACCGTCCCAGCCCAGGTCATCCCGCAGCGGGGTCAGCCAGGCGGTGTTGGTGTAGGTCGTGTTGACCAGCGGAGAACCCTCCGGCTTTTTGGTAGTAAACCTAAAATCCGTATAGGTTCCGCCCTGTACTGCCCATGTAGGGCCAGCCAGCCGTATATTCACGCGGAGTTTTCCGGATTCCGTATCCCGAACAATAGCAATGTAGAACGAAGGATCCTTTTGTACAACAGGGTGATCGCGATAGCGTCCGCCATATGTATATGCCTCCATTTTTATTGGATCGCCATCTACTTTGAGCTTCCTGTTTTGGTATCCACACGCCACCTGGAATGTGTCATTTACTTCGTCGTAATCACTGATCGAGCACAAACCCGCAGATGTATCACCACCTTTTAGCTCAGCTTCTGTAGTGCCAAAGTAGGCACTAACACTCGTTATTTTATATGGTTCCTGTATTTCATCACTGATAACATAATCTTCCAGTGCAGTCGTGCCTTTATTTTCAACAAGCACGCTCCAGTAAACATCTTCTTCGTTGCCCACTGCATTGGGTTTTGCATTTGGAGATTTCGTGGAACCATACACTGTCTTGCTCAGTCCAATTTCCACATTGCCTAAATGCTGTGTAACCGTCGACGTCAACCATTTTGTTGTTTCGTCCGCCGAGTCCACCGCAAACCCACAGTCAGCTGCCCATGCATTTTCATTGATGGTCGGATTCGTATCATCGTTCGGCAGCACAGCTTCCATCTGGGAACTGTCCTTCACGGCAAAGCGGCTCGTTCCAACCTCTATACCGCCGTCATTATAATCACAATAGGGCATTACGGCAGTATTCACGGCAATATCTTTTGACTGCGCCTTTGACCCAGAGTAGCAGAAATACCCGAACTGTATTGCCTGACCAGACTCAAGGTAGCATTTGCCTGATTCTGCATCATACTTTACAGTACCTGACCCGCCGGGGGTAAAGGTGAACGTCACTCTTTGCCGTCCATCCTGCAAGACATCTATGCCGGCTGCAACCTGCGCCTTTACCGCCACAAAGTTTTTGCCGTTTGTAGTACACTCTGCAAAAGGAAAGCTGTTGGCGGTTGTTATTGTCCGTACCGAACTGCTAAAATCATAATAAGATCCCACAGGGTTACTCTGCAAATTTTTCAGGGTCATGCCGTCCGGCAGAATGTCCTGTACCTTTTCCAGATACAGCCGGCCTTTCCCCTCATTGGCGATAGTAATATAGTACTGCGTAACGAACGGATGTGTTCCCGTAGTGCCATAGATATTTCTGGAATTTGCTCCCTTGTTACTTATAAATTTACCGTATTGATCACCCCAGTCATTAGTCAGCCTCACAACCGCCGTATTGTATACGCCCTTTTGCAGGACGCCTTTTCCCGTCACTTTCAGGCTGTGGCTGACACTGTCGTCTATACCCGTGGCGTGGAATGTGTTGACCACACCGGCGCTGCTGTAGGCGTCCACATAGGCATCCCAGGCCTCGCCTTGCGGGTAGGTAAGCTCTACATAGATATACACCGGCTGGCTGCCAAAGGAAATGCTGAAATCATCGCCCCAGGTAATGGCCTGCTGATTTTGCTTTCCAGTATCTGGCACCGTAATTGTCCAATCGTCCTGGCTGCCAGTAGTTATCGTACCGGCACCTTCGCCTGTCCCAAAGTTATAGCTGACGGTAACGTTTTCACCCTTTGTCCATCGGAAATTTGTCAGACTGGCAGGCAGCAGGTCCTTCATATCCTTGCCCTGCAGCTTGATCTGCCCGGTCAGTCCATCCCGCGCCTGCAGTGTAATGCGGTAAATTACTTTTTCACCGCTGCTGACAGCACTGGCCTTTTTGCCGGTCGCCTCCTTTGTCGCTTCAGGCACGATCTCCTTGGTCAGGGTATAGTTCAGCACTTCCCCGTTGTAGTAGGTCACCAGGCGATGGGTCTGGTGGTCACCGGCCCATACGATGCCATTTATCGAATATTGGGGCACCATGTTGGAATATACCTGCGTGAGGTAGTAGAAGTTCTGTGCAAGGTCATTGCTTGTATTTCCCGTCTGATCCGCCGTGGTGTACAGCCGGATCATGTTTGTCCAGGAGCCTGCCTCGCCGGTGACTGTGATCTCATCGGCATAGGTATATGTACCGGCATTGTCACCATCACCGCTCAGCCATACCCCTGTGTAAGTTCCGGCCTTATCCAACAGATAATATCTTCGGTTATTGTAGGTTACAGTCTGCAGGCCTTCGGTCCAGGAGCGGTCCTTGTTTTTGTCCGCTTCGGCCAGCAATACCTGGGCCCCGCTGGCAACATCTACAATGGGGACGATTCCGTTTACCTTGGTACCGCGGTAAATGGTGAAGGTATCCGTATGCTGCAGTACATCCCCATGGGTCGGCTGCCGGTTTTCTTCCGGTTCCCTGCCATTGATCTGGTACGATGTGGAAATGCTGGCATTACCGTATCCGTCGCCATATCCTCTGGCATAATCATAATCGTACTCACTTCCGCTAATATATGCTTTCAATTTGCTAGGGTAGGTACTATCCCGGCAGGTAACCGAACCACTCGCGTCATAGTATTCAAACATGAACGCGTCTTTTACAGTCACTGTGAAGTCTGCAATTTTGTAGTCCTTGTTACTCGGAACTGTAACCGTTCCCGCCCTATCCTGTGAAAAACTCCAGACCACCTCAGTTTTTGTAGATAGTGTAACTACATAACCCCATTCATCCAGTACCTGCTGCATCGCTGCGGCCGTAGGTTCACAGGTAACTGTCCCGATTGAAGTTGTACTTCCACTGGCATTGCGATATTCGCAGGCCATTTCCACATACTGCCGGTCAGATGTCAGTTTTATCGTAATTTTGGCATCGGTTGTTTTCGCCGGGTCATGGTTGGAACTAAACTGGGTTGTATATTTGGTAGGCGTATCTACACTGCTGTATTGCCGGGTGATCGTACCCTGTGTTGTGCCATCCCTTAAAGTAATTGTTTTCTGTTTCGGGGTTTCACACAACTCTGCACCGGAAATGCGCACCTCCGGCCAGAAGTTACTTTCCTGCTTCTTTGTACCGAAAATGCTTTCCAGGTCATTGGCGGATAAGTAGGTATAGCTGCTGTACTCCCCACCATTGTTATAGTCGCCCGGCAGATAATACCGCACATACCGGAATTTGTCTTTAAAGTCATACAGGGTCTCATTTATAACGCCCACTGTAATGGGATACGTCTGGCCCCAATACAGTTTCGGTGTATACTCTTCATTTTGGTTGGTCCTTCTTTCATTCCGTTTCAATTTTTCCCCATTCTTTTTTGGGCTCGGACTTTGTTTCTGCTTGTTTTGCCTCCTCTCTTGCAAGCTCTGTGCAGTGGTGTTTTTTATACAAAAGGCAAGCGATCAGGCCAACCATTGCATACGTTGCTTTACCCGCTCACCGTGCGGGTGCTGGTTTCCTGCTTTTCTGCGGCATAATACCGCTGCAGGTAGGTGTCGTACAGGGCTTCCTCCGCCTGGGCGCGGGCTTTTTTGGCTTCCTCCAGTGTGTGGTAGCTGCCCAGATAGTGCATTTTTTTCTGGAACTTGATGCGCGCCACCCAGCGGTGCTTTCTGCTGTCCCAATACACACCACGTACCCCGCTGGTGTTGTTTTTAGCTACCGTGCGGGTCTGGATCGCCTCGATAAACGTACCATCCACAAAATGCAGATAATCCGTTGCCTTGGATTTGCAGCCGCAGCTGGTGGTATTGCCGTTTTTCAGTGAACTTTCGGGCACGTCGGTCTCGCGGCCGCAGTCACAGATGCAATGCCAAAGGCTGCGTCCGTTTTTGCGCCCGGCATAGGCTGTTACCCGCAACAAGCCAAACCGACGGCCCAGCACTTCGACCTTTACATTCCCTGCTGAATTTCGGGCATTTATTTCGTCCACCGTCTTTCCCTGGCCGTGACGGTTTCCCATCACGATAATTTGTGCCGCACAAAATATTTTTTCTGAAAATCAAAAGGTTGAAGAATCACCATTTTGAATTAATTGCAAAAAGTACACGTTTTGACAAATTTTACTTATTTGATTTTACCATGTCTCAGTGTCGAAAGCAAGCGAAAAAGTGGCCTTTTTGGGTGTATGTTTGGTCAATTGAACATGTTCTGTCAATTATTTGACGATGAAAGTTATTTTCACAGAAGATTCTGGTTATTTTCTTCTCAAAGCCGATTTTTTAAACGAATTTCAAAATGTGTACTATTTGATACAAACATATATGCTATAGGTCATGTCAAGAAACCTTTACTCGTCTGTAAAAGGTCGATTTACTGATTTGGCTTTTCTGCAGGGCTTCATCCATGGTGATGCAGCCCTTTTTCCATTCCTGTACAATGGCGGCGAAATCCTCCGGTACTTCTGCCCTGGGTCTGCCGAACCGCACGCCCCGCTTTTTTGCCGCCGCTATCCCCTCGGCCTGCCGCCTACGGATGTTTTCCCTTTCGCTCTGGGCCACAAAGGATAAGATCTGCAGCACCAGATCAGCGATAAATGTCCCCATCAGGTCCTTGCCGTTGCGGGTGTCCAGCAGGGGCATATCCAGCACGCAGATGTCTATGCCAATATCTTTGGTCAGGATGCGCCACTGGCGTTGAATTTCCTCATAATTGCGGCCCAAACGGTCAATGCTTACTACATAAAGCAGGTCGCCGCTCTTCAGCCTGTGAACCAGCCTTTTGTACTGCGGGCGGTCAAAATCCTTGCCGGATTGCTTGTCCATGTAAATATTGCGTTTTGGGATGGCCGCCTGCTCCATTGCCAGCCGCTGACGATCCTCGTTCTGGTCCATGCTCGATACCCGGATATAGCCATAATCCATTGCACTTTCCTCCATATAACGGTATTTTTACATTCTCGCACGATTGGGGTGTACAGTTCTTTGCCTATTATACGGTAGGGCACTGATACAATCACAACAAGCCAAACAGAAAGCCCGGCCGTTCCCATTTTCCAGGAGCCGCCGGGCTTTTCTTTTGCTCGTCCATCATTTTTTTGCGCATTTACGTCGATTTTGTTTACGCTTTGCGTATTATCGTTTATTTTTTACTCCTGATTCACCGATAGCCTTGCTTGTGTTCAGCCAGTTGCAGAAGCCTACAGTAAATACACATTAGTGTGCATGTTTGAATTCGTTCCGTATCATCGTTATTTTTTTGTGCCATGCAAACTATCTGTTTTGCTTCATTGCCACGTAACCAGCTGCTAATCAATGCCCCGTTTTATAAAGATATTCGGTAAAATATATCGTATTATCGTTACAAACGATCGTTGTTTCTTTTTTCAAGCTCTAGTCTCGTTCAGGCTCCCATCCTTGTCGTTGCAGTATATATAGACTTTTCGCTCTTTTTAGCAGTCGATACAGCGACAAATATTGCATCATGCAAACTTTTTTGCAGCGCATAGTTTGCAAGTTACGCATCATTTTTAAATGTAAATTTACAATATTTTTTCGCGAAAGGATGTAAAATAATTGACATCAGCGCCATTACATGGTATATTATATGTAGTGGTTTACGTGACAGGTTTTCCGCTTAACGCGCCCCCCTTTCGCCCAGGCATTTATGGATAAATATTGCTTTTGCAGGTGATTTTTAAAACTTTACCATTAGCGTTTGAGACTCATTGATTCCGTATAACGATTACACTTTTTGCAGCAATCTTTAAGGAGCCTTGTTCCTCACGATTTCCATGCTAAGTGTGTACCGTTTCACAAATCAATGAGCCTTTTGTTTTTCCATGGAGGCAGGGGAGCCATTACCATTATATAAGCCTAAGCCGGTGGGGGCTGAGATCCGCCGGGAATCCACCCACTACACAGACCAGGAGGTCATTATGAATCATAAACTCCAACAAACACACCGTAACGTCATCATCATCTACTCGCCGCGCATGGCCGGGTACTTGATGCTGCGAGGCTTCTACCTAATCAGCGTACAGCCAAATCTCAAACATCCGGGCAAGAACTGCTTCTCGTTCTACGACTCTCCCATGCTAAAGGATGCCATGGAAGATTACCTAAACCGCGATATTGCAGCGTAAGGAGGTACTCGTACATGACAGACTTGCATGATATGATTGTCCCCGTCTGGGAAAAGCAGAACTTGACCATTGAAGAGGCCGCCGCCTACTCCAATATCGGGCAAAATAAACTGCGTGAAATATCCGAGGGCGAAAACTGTCCATTCGTGCTGCACATAGGTAACAAGCGGCTTATCAAGCGCAAAAAGTTCGACAGTTACATTGACAGCTGTTATTCAATTTAACGAGTAAAATACAAATACCAGTGGCAAGGGGGAGCCCAGGTATGATATAATCAGGGCGTCATATCTTGGCTCTCTTTCGCTAAGGAGGGTCATAATGTCCGTTCAAAGAAGAAAAGATAATAAGGGCCGTGTTCTAAAGAATGGTGAAAGCCAGCGCAAAGACGGCAGCTATATGTATCGCTATGCCGATATACAGGGCAACCGCAAAAGCGTCTACGCGCCCAGCCTTAACACATTACGCGAGAAGGAGGACGAAATACAAGCCGCACTTAACGAGGGCATTCTATTTCAAGGTTCCGATATTACTGTCGCTGAACTTTTCGAGAACTTTTTGACGTTAAAGTGCAACATTCGCGAAAGTACACTAAGAAGTTACCGCAATATACTATCTTGCATAAAGAAGTACCCATTCGGTGCTGTCAAGGCCGCTCATGTTAAAAAGGCAGATGCTAAGAATTTTGTTATTACATTATCCAAAGACGGGCGAAAAGCCTCAACCATCAACATCTATAAAAACGCAATAAAATCAGCCTTCGACATTGCCTGTGAGGACAAACTCATAGCTGAAAACCCTTTTGCTTTTTCTGTTTCCGCCATTTTAAAGAACGATTCTACGAAGAAGTGCGCATTAACAGAATCACAAGTTGTTGCACTGCTTGACTTTGTCCACAATGATAAAACGTATTATCGTTATGAATCCGAGGTTCGCATTCTTCTCGGAACAGGTTTGCGAATAGGCGAACTATACGGCCTTACGGTCAACGACTTGGATTTTGTAAACAAACGAATTTCTGTAAATCACCAACTTGTTTGGTTGCAAGATGCTAAAAAAAGGCAGTTTCCTGCGATTCGATCTACCAAAACAGACGCCGGAAACCGATTTATCCCTATGACCGATGAAGTTGAATCTTGCTTCAAGAAAGTTCTTAGTGACCGAGCGAGTGAACTTCCCTCTCCTACAATTGATGGTTATACAGATTTTGTGTTTTTGACAGATTCTAAAATACGGCGTGCAACCAATCTCGATCATGCCTTGCAACGTATGAGGAGGGCTTATAACAGAGCCCACCCAGATAAGGCACCGTTTCCACCCATTACACCACATATTCTGCGCCACACATTCTGTACCAACATGATTTATCGTGGAATGAATGTCAAATCTGTACAGTACCTAATGGGGCATTCCTCTATAAATGTTACGCTTAGCATTTATACCCACGCCAATCGAGAGAATGTTTTCGCTGACTTTGCACAAGCAATGCAGAAACAGCATGACAACTGTGTGTATGTCGGCTTTGCCGTATGAATGCGTTTCTCAGCTTACACCACTTACACCATTTTTACACCAATTTTTGCAAAAATATGCCACCGTATAATACAAAATGCGAAGATACTGCACAACAAGCGGATCGTTTTTTTGACGTTACATCAACATATAAGAACGTATAAGAACCAATGCGACACCAAGTGAAATCGACACGCAGATTTTGTAAAAAATTTAGCACCCCGGCAAAACTGCAGGGGTGCCAAAACAGCCGGCCCGAAGGCCGGCTGCCAAGTATGTGTTTACAAATCAAAAGCCGTGCTTTTCCATCAGCTTGCGGCCCATCAGTACGCCCATAACGGAGGCCATCATCAGGCCGCGGGTCCAGCCGGAGGAATCGCCCAGGCAGTGCAGACCCGCGATGTTCGTCTCCAGATCGGTGTCCATCTTGACCTTGTTGGAGTAGAACTTCAGCTCAGGGCTGTACAGCAGCGTTTCGGGGCTGGCAAAGCCGGGCACGACCTCGTCCATCATCTTGATGAACTCGATGATGTTGACCATGGCGCGGTAGGGCATGGCGGCGGTGATGTCACCGGCCACGGCGTCCTTCAGCGTCGGGCGGACGTTCGTGCGGGCCAGCTCGTTGGCCCAGGTGCGCTTGCCGTCCAGAATATCGCCGTAGCGCTGTACCAGAATGTGGCCAGCGCCCAGCATGTTCGTCAGCTCACCGACCTTCTGCGCGTAGGCGATGGGCTGGTTGAACGGCTCGGTGAAGTTGTGGCTGACCAGAATGGCAAGGTTCGTGTTGTTGCTCTTTTTCTCCTTGAAGCTGTGGCCGTTGACGACGGCCAGATCGTTGTCGTAGTTCTCCTGCGCAACGAAGCCGCCGGGGTTCTGGCAGAAGGTGCGCACCTTGTTGCGCCACGGGGCCGGGTAGCCGATCAGCTTGCCCTCATACAGGACCTTGTTGATCTTCTCCATGATCTCGTTGCGGCACTCAACACGGACGCCGATGTCAACGGTGCCGGGCTTGTGGGCAATGTTGTGCTCGGCGCAGATCTTTTCCAGCCAGTCCGCACCGCGGCGGCCCGTGGCAATAACGACCTGCTTGGCGTAGACGTCGCGGACGCCGTCCTTCTCGCGCAGGCGGACGCCCTTGCAGACGGAATCCTCGAGGATGATGTTCTCGCACTCGGTACCGAACAGCATCTCAACACCGGCGTCGGCCAGATAGTTCTGGATGTTCAGGTAGAGCTGCTGGGCCTTCTCGGTGCCCAGATGGCGGATGGGGCAGTCAACGAGCTGCAGACCCGCCTGAATGGCGCGCTTGCGGATGTCCTTGATGTCGGGACCCTCGTAGATGCCCTCGACCTTCGGGTCGGCGCCAAACTCGAGGTAAATTTTATCGGTGTAGTCAATAAGCTCCTGCGCGAAATCCTCGCCGATCAGGTCGGGCAGCTCGCCGCCGACCTGATAGGACAGGGACAGCTTGCCGTCCGAGAATGCGCCCGCGCCGGAAAAGCCGGTGGTGATGGCACAGGTCGGCTTGCAGTTTACGCAGACGCCGGTTTTATCCTTGGGGCAGTGGCGCTTTTCCACAGGCTTGCCCTTTTCGATAAGCAGGATCTTGTGGGGATTGCAGCTTTTGCGCAGCAGCTCCAGCGCGGTGAAAATACCGGCAGGGCCGGCGCCTACGATGATCAGATCATACATGGATGGGGGTTCTCTCCTTTAAAAATATATGGGGACATTTATAACAGGGTGCAGGCACCCGGTCAGGTTTTGCCGGAGTCCTCGTCGGACACGTCAGTGCTCTCGGCATCGTACACGACAGGTTCGCCGTCCCGGGTCGCATCCACGATGTCGGTGCCCGCGGCCTCGGCTTCGTCCAGGGCATCGCCCAGGGCGGTCAGGGTCGCGTTGACGGCGGCATTGGCCATGCGGTCCAGCGTGCGCAGCTCCATGGCCGCATACAGGATGCAGCCAAGATTCAACGCACCTTCGACGATCAACAGGATGCCGCAGAGCATCACCACACTGACAGCCGCACCGAACGGGTGCCAGATGAGCAGCGCACCCAGCGCAATGGACACAATGCTGAACAGCAGCAGCATCCACCACTTTTCGCCTTTGCGCTTTGCCAGGTCAATAGCCGAGCCGATGCGGCTGCAGCCATCCACCACGATAAAGATGCCAAACACCACCGGCAGAAAGCTGGCCACCACCTGGGGTTTTGCTAAAGTGAACAGGCCCAGCCCTGCCGTGATGACGCCGCCCACCAGCATAAAGGGCGCGGTGAAGCCGGTGCCCCGGATGCGGGCGTACTGGATCAGACAGACAATGCCGGTGATAAGCACCACCACGCCAAAGGCGTAGCAGATCCACAGCAGACTGGTTTCCGGCATAATGAGCAGCATCAGCCCCAGCACGATATAGGCGATGCTCATCAGCATCATTCCGCTTTTGACATAGCGCAGCATAGCAGCACGCTCCTTACTTGTTCATGGCCTTGGCGGCATCCACGATCAGGTCGGCACAGGTGTCCAGACCCAGCGCGGCATTCAGGCACAGGTCATAGTTTTTGGCTTCGCCCCAGCGGTTCTCGGTATAGTAGTTGTAGTAACTGGCACGGGCACGGTCGTGCTTGGCCAGTTGGCTTTCCCACATGCGGTCGGGCATCTCCTTGGCATCGGGGCGGATTTTTGCGCGCCCCACACGGTCGGCCACCGGTGCGTAAACAAAGGTGCGCAGCACATTGGGACGCTCCCGCAGAACATAGTCACCGCAGCGGCCCAGGATCACGCAGGGTCCCTGGGAGGCCAGTTCCTTGATGACGTTGCTCTGCAGAATGTACACCTGATCAGCCAGGGGCATAGTATTGCCCATCATGTACAGGCTGTAGATCAGGCTGCCGCTGCGCTGGTTCTCGCTGGCGGCGATGGCCTCCTCGGTCAGGCCGCTCTTTTTGGCGGCCAGGGTGATCAGCTCCTTATTGTACAGCGGGATACCCAACTTATCGGCCACGGCCTGGGCAATCTCGCTGCCGCCGGAAGCATACTCACGTGCCATTGTAATAACCATAGGTTCCTTCATAACTGATACACCTCACATTCAATTTGCTGCACGGCGGGCAACCACCGGTGCAGACTATCCCATCTATAGTATACCCCCCTTTGTGCAAAAGCGCAAGAAAAAAATCATACTATTCGCGCAAAAACTGTGCAATGTCCGGCCCCATAAACAGCAAAAAGCTCCCCGGATGGGGAGCTTGTTTTATACCGTCGCTTTCTCTTTCTGCGGGGCAAGGGCGATGTAGATCAGGTTGGCTGCCAGCACCAGCAACAGGCCGCCGCCCATGATGTACAACATCTGCGCCACCGAGTGATGGAACCGGGACACCAGCACAAAAATCAGCAGATACCCCGCCGCCATGCTGACGGCGAAGAAGCCTGAACGGCCCAGCGGCATCAGGTAGTTGATGAGGATCGTCAGACAGGCCACCGGCACCACATAGAACGAGATGGGCAGCAGCAGGTCGATGGCGGCAAGGTAGCGTTCGCCAAACAGCAGGCCGATCAGCGGGCGGCCCACCACGTTCATGCCCACGGCGCACAGCATCGCCACACCGCCGCCCCAAAGCATGGCGCGCTTGAGCAGCTGGCGGGTATCGTGGCCGGTGGATTGGCGCTCAGCCACCATCGGCAGCAGCACCGGCACGATGGCGTTGGCTAAGTACAGCGAAATTTTGCCGATGACACTGCCCGAGGAGTAGATGCCCACCTCCGCCGGATCAGCAGCAAAGGTCTTGATAAGCAACACATCACCGTTGGCCATCAGCAGCAAAAACAGCTGAAACCAGAACGTGCTGACAAAGTAGCGCCGTATCTCGGTACGGTCCAGCGCCAGTTTTTCCTTGACCGGGGCGAAAAACAGATCCCGCGACTTAAAAAGGCAGTACAGCATGGTCAGGCAGGCCGCAAGGATCAATGCGGCTAACGCGCCAGGTATCCCCCAGCCCAGCCAGACGAAGATCACACCCAGCAACAGGCGGAACGCGAAGCTAAGCACCGAATTCATACTGTACGGGATGAAGCGTTTGACACCCTGCAATGTACTGCTGAAAACAGGTCCCAGGCAATTGGAAGCAACCAGCACCATCACCACCGTCACATAGTGCGGATCGTCGATCTGCAAAACATGGGCGATGGGGCGAGAAAGCAGCGCCCCCACCACAAACACGATGGCCGCCAGCACCGCCGCGACCCGCAGCATCCCATGCATGAAAGCAGCAATTGCGAAAGTTTCACCGTGGGCGTGATATTTTGCTGTATAAGTCGCCGTCAATGCCGAGATGATGCCGGAAGGTACGCCCACCACGACCGAAAGAGACAGCAGCGTGTTCACCGTGCCATAATCCGCCGGGGTAAGCACATTGCCCATAACGATCTGGTACAGATAGGAAAGTACGTTGGCGATCATGGTGATAGCGAACACCACCAGGCTGTTGCGCTCAAATTCTCCAAGGCGAAGTTTCTTCATCAGGTCCTCTATCGTTATAACGCAAAAGGCTGCTGCCCGGTGTTTGCGGTGCAGCAGCCTCCTTTGGTTCAGTGTGAAAAAATCACTTATTCTTCTTGCTGGCGGCCTTCATGCGGAGGTCATGGTCCAGGATGCGCTTGCGGATGCGCAGGTTTTCGGGGGTGACTTCCAGCAGCTCGTCGGGGGCCAGGAATTCCAGGCAGCCCTCCAGGCTGAACTTGCTGACGGGCACCAGGCGCAGGGCATCGTCGCTGCCGGAAGCGCGGGTGTTGGTCAGGTGCTTGGTCTTGCAGACGTTGACGGTGATGTCCTCGCCGGTCGGGGTGTAGCCGACGACCTCGCCCGCGTAGACCTTCTCGCCTGCGTTGACGATCAGGGTGCCGCGCTGCTGGGCGTTGAACAGACCGTAGGTGACGGCGTCGCCGGTCTCGAAGCTGATCAGAGAGCCGGTGGAACGGGTCTGAATGTCGCCGCACCATTCCTCGTAACCGTCAAAAATGGTATTCATGATGCCTTCACCGTGGGTGTCGGTCAGGAACTGGCTGCGATAACCGAACAGACCGCGGCTGGGCATACGGAACTCGATGCGGGAACGGCTGTTCATCATCTGCATGTTCACCAGGATGGCCTTGCGGGCACCCAGGGCGGTCATAACATTGCCCTGGTAGACCTCGGGCACGTCGATGACGACACGCTCCATAGGCTCCATGACCTTGCCGTCCTCCTCGTGGGTCAGAACGTGCGGGGGGCTGACCTGCAGCTCATAGCCTTCACGGCGCATAGTCTCGATGAGGATGGACAGGTGCATTTCGCCGCGGCCCATGACGCGGAAGGAATCGTTGGTGGCGGAATCCTCGACCTTCAGGGCAACATCCTTCAGCAGTTCGCGCATCAGGCGGTCACGGATCTGGCGGGAGGTAACGTACTTGCCCTCTTTGCCAGCAAAGGGAGAATCGTTGACGGAGAAGGTCATTTCCACCGTAGGATCGTTGATCTTAACGAAGGGCAGGGGCTGCACCTTGCTGGGATCGCAGATGGTGTTGCCGATGGAAATATCAGGCAGACCGGCAAAGGCAACGATGTCGCCAGCCTGGGCGCTCTCGATGGGCTCACGGCCGTTGGCCTTGAAGTCAAACAGCTTGGTGATACGGCCGCTCATATGCACATCGGGGTTGTGCCAGTCGCACACCTGGATGGCGGAGCCGACCTTGATGACGCCGTTCTGCACACGGCCAACGCCCATACGGCCCACGAAGTCGTTGTAGTCGACGCTGGAGACCAGCATCTGCAGCGGCTCGTCAGGCTCGCCCTCCGGCGGCTGCACGTACTTGAGGATGGTGTCGAACAGGGGCTTGAGGTCGGTGCCGGAGGAAGGATCGGTCCAGTCATAGCTGGCGGTGCCGTTACGGCCGGAGCAGAAGACCATCGGGCTGTCCAGCTGCTCGTCGGTAGCGCCCAGATCCATCAGCAGCTCAAGGATCTCATCGATGACCTCGGCAATGCGGGCGTCGGGACGGTCGATCTTGTTGACAGCGATGACCAGAGACAGGTTCTGCTGCAAAGCCTTCTGCAGAACAAAACGGGTCTGGGGCATGCAGCCCTCGGCAGCGTCGACCAGCAGCAGAACGCCGTTGACCATCTTCAGCACGCGCTCGACCTCGCCGCCGAAGTCGGCGTGGCCCGGGGTGTCGACGATGTTGATCTTGACGCCGTTGTACTCGCAGGAGCAGTTCTTGGCCAGAATCGTGATGCCGCGCTCACGCTCGATGTCGCCGGAGTCCATGACGCGCTCGGCCACCTGCTGGTTGGCACGGAAAGCACCGGACTGCTTCAGCATCTGGTCGACCAGGGTGGTTTTGCCGTGGTCAACGTGGGCGATGATCGCGACATTGCGTAAATTTTCCTGAATCATATACGTTCCCTCTCTGATTGGTTTGCAATTGAATGCCTATCTATAGGGGGATAAACCCCAATATCCACATACTTATTTATAATACGCTATCATGTAGTATTTGTCAAGAATCGCAAATTATAAAATAGTATGCTATAATATAAAATGTTGGATAGTAATTGAAAGGGATTTTGTACATTCCGTGGGGAAGGACGCAGTTTCCCAAAAAACAAGACAAGAGAGGGAAAGAACACATGGCAACAAAACCGATGCGCCGCATCAACATCATCGGGCACCAGAACCCCGATACCGACTCGATCTGCTCGGCCCTTGCCTATGCCTGGCTGAAAAACCGCGGCAGCCTGGAAGGCCTGTACGAAGCCCGCCGCGCCGGGCATATCAACCGCGAGACTCGCTTTGTTTTGCAGCATTTCGGCGTGGAGCCGCCGCGCCTGTGCACTGATGTCAGCCCCCAGATCAAAGACATTGACATCCGCAAACAGGCGGGCATTGACGGCGAAATGAGCGTGCGCGCCGCCTGGAACCTGATGCGCGATGTCGAGATCGACACCCTGTGCATCGTGGATAACGAGGGCGAGCTGCAGGGGCTTATCACCATCAAGGACATTGCCGATGCCAACATGGACCTGTTTGACACTGCCGTACTGGCCGCCGCCAGCACCCGCTACTCCAATCTTTTGGAAACGCTGGAGGCTGAGTTGGTAGTAGGCAACGCCGACACCCGCATCGACAGCGGCAACATCTGCATCGGCACCAGTCCCGAAATCATGGAGGAACTGGTCAAGCCCGATGATTTAGTCCTGGTCTCCAACCGGTACGAGGCGCAGATGTGCGCCATCGACTGCGGTGCCCGGGCCATCATCGTCTGCTGCGGCTCGGCAGTGCCCCGCACCATCGTGGCCCGCGCCCAGGAGAAGGGCTGCGCCATCCTGGCCACCCCCTACGACACCTACGCTGCCGCGCGGCTCATCTCCACCGCCGCGCCGGTACGCCACTTTATGCGCACTAAGGAGCTTCTAAAATTCAGCGTAAACACGCCCATTGAGGACGCCCGCAAGGTCATGGCCAGCGTGCGCCACCGCTACTTCCCGATTCTGGACGAGAACGGCAAGTACTGCGGCGTGGTCAGCCGCCGTAACCTGTTGAACCTGCACCGCAAGCAGCTTATTCTGGTGGACCACAACGAACGCCAGCAGGCTGTGGACGGCCTGGAAGAAGCCGATATTCTGGAGATCATCGACCATCACCGCATCGGCAATTTGGAGACTACCGGGCCGGTCTACTTCCGCAATGTGCCGGTGGGCTGCACAGCCACCATTTTGTACCAGATGTTTGGCGAGCAGGGCATGACCCCCTCGAAAGAGATCGCGGGCCTGCTGCTGTCGGCCATTTTGTCCGACACGCTGATGTTCCGCTCCCCCACCTCGACCCCGCAGGATGAGGCCGCTGCCAAGGCGCTGGCCGCGCTGGCGGGCGAGGACATTCCCACCTACGCTGAGCAGATGTTTGAAGCGGGCGCCGACCTGACCGGCCGCGACGCCGAGGATGTGTTCTGCTCCGACTTCAAGGTGTTCAGCCGCGGCGACGCCAAGTTTGGCGTAGGGCAGTCCATCTACATGACGGACAAATCCCGTGCCGCCGCCGAGGCGCTGGTAGGGCCGTTCCTGCCCGAGGCCAGCCGCCGTGAGGGCCTGCCGATAATCTTCTACATGTTCACCGACATGAAGACCCAGAGCACCGATCTGATGTACTGCGGCAACGCTGCTGAACAGATCGTGCGCGACGCGTTCCATGTAGAGCCGAAGGACGGCAAGGCCTGGCTGCCGGGGGTCGTCAGCCGTAAAAAGCAGTTGATCCCGCCGCTGCTGGCCGCACTGCAGGCGCATCAGGAGTAACACACATTTAAAAGGCTCCCTCTGCGAGACAGCCTCCCCCGATACGGGGGAGGTGGCACTTCGTGCCAGAGGGGGAGCGCTGTCAGCGAAGCTGACTGAGGGAGAGACAGCATCTTTAGCTGCTGCCAAATCGTAGGCTCTCTCCCCCACCCGCTTCGCGGGAGCCTCCTCCCAGAGGGGACCACACCTAAAAGTAAATGCCCGTTGCACAAACACCGTGCAACGGGCATTCTTTATTGGTAATTTACAGCTTTTCCAGCGCGGCCTTTACGCGGACGATGGTTTCTTCCTTGCCCATCATAGCGGCCAGGTCGGTACCGCCGCCGGGGGTACGGGCTTTGCCGGACAGGGCAATGCCCAGCGGGAAGAGCAGCCAGCCGTTCTTTTTCTCCATCTGCTCGGCCAGGGTCTTGCAGGCCTCAAAGATGGCGTCGCGGTTCCAATCGGCCTGGGCTTCCAGCACCGGCAGCAGGGCGGCCAGAGCCTCCTTGGCGGATTCCGGCGTGGTCTTCTGCTTTTTGTTGCGGTACATCTCGGCGTCGATGGGCAGCACGGCGTCGAAGAAGTCCAGCTGCGGCGGGATGTCCTCCAGCACTTCACAGCGGGGCTGCAGGTTGGCGCACAGCAGGTCGCGGTCGATGTCGCGGTGCACAGCACGGTCGATGAACGGATCGGCCAGGCGGCGGAACTCCTCGGCCGGCAGAGCGCGGATGTAGGCGGCGTTGATGGCACGCAGCTTAAGCGGGTCAAAGATGGCGGGGGACTTGGAAATGCGGGCAGGGTCCCAAATCTTGATCATTTCCTCAAGAGAGAAAATTTCCTGCTCGCCCTCGGGGGCCCAGCCCAGCAGCAGCAGATAGTTCAGCACAGCGGCAGGCAGGTAGCCTTTGGCCACCAGGTCCTGATAGCTGGCGTCGCCGTTGCGCTTGGACAGCTTATTCTGGGCGTCCTTCATAACCGGCGGGCAGTGGACGTAGATGGGCTTTTCCCAGCCGAAAGCCTCGTACAGCAGGTTGTACTTGGGGGTGGAGGACAGATACTCGCTGCCGCGGATGACGT
>ERZ1034915.406-NODE-406-length-29898-cov-7.018095_pt1 | contig 29898 bp, 19 predicted proteins | sample MGYA00520592_ERZ1034915 | MGnify/ENA primary metagenome ERZ1034915 (study PRJEB33766, sample SAMN09781787) | gut metagenome | biome: gut microbiome | host: Homo sapiens | place: Madagascar | study: EMG produced TPA metagenomics assembly of the PRJNA485056 data set... | reverse complement strand
GGGACACGGGGATTTTCAGTCCCCTGCTCTACCGACTGAGCTATCCTGCCACCTGCATGGTCTATAATGGACACCCGTTTTTTATTTTTTCAAGCCTGGTATCCGATTTTTTTGCAACTTTTCAGCGATTCCGGTAGGTTCCCGTGCCGAACCGGTCCAGGTCGGCCGTCAGGATGAACATGCCTCCCATCCGCAGCGGGCGGCCGGCGTCGATGATCCGGCGGAACGCCCGGCGCAGCGAATTGTCCGCCGGGTATTCCGAAAGCTTTCCCTCCGAGCGCCCGTAGACGAAGAACAGGCCCGCCCGGTCCACCTCCGGCATCGGCGTCAGGTAGACCTCCTCCATGAAGCGCGCCAGATTGGAACCGGGCAGCTCCGCCATCCAGTCCGGATTCAGTATCCACGATTCACAGCAGATCGCATGCAGTTCCTTATGGAAATATCTGCGGAAAAATTCCACCGCCCCGCGCAGCGACTCCTTCGCCAGTTCCGGCGTCATGCCGCCGCCGCCCGGAATGTGCAGGCTCGGCACCCACTCGTGCGCCGACAGCACCGGAGCGTATTCCGTCAGGTCCAGCGTTTCGCGTTGTTCCGGTTCTGCCCGCCCGGTGGCCGGATTGATCGGAATCCCGGTCACTTTGCCGTCCGCCTCGTCGAGGTGCGCAACCAGGATTCCGGCCGCTTCCGGGCGGACCGGATACCCTTCGCCGCCCGCGACTCCGACCGCCCCGTTGCGGGCCCGGAAACCTTCCTGCGTCAGGACCCAGCCGTCCCGGCAGAGGGCAACGGTCCGCCCCGATTTCCGGCTGCGGTAGATCGCCGGCAGCCACTCCGGCGCGCTGTGGACCAGAAATTCAAAGCGCCCCACCCGGAACAGGCGGTTTTCTATATAGTGCTTCAGCCAGTGAATCTGCTGCAGGTCGTGGCCGGGATTGCCGTCATGCGCGGCGGCGTAGATCGCAATGGTTCCGCCGATCCACTTAGCCGGACCGTCCGCATGCTCCGGCGGCAGCCCGATTTGCCGGTAGCTTGCCGCGATCAGCGGCAGCGCGGACATCGCCATCAGCAGTTGAAACAGGCCGCACTGCCGCCGCGTCAGCAGCTTTTCCGGCGCCGGCCACTTCCCCAGGCCGGGTTCATCGCGCCGGAATGCCGCGTCGATGATCAGATTCGCGTAGACGCGCAGCGCCGGTTCCGCCGCGACCCGCGCGTTCAATTCCGGCAGTTCCGGGGCGAACGGCGTCGGGACCGCCAGCTTTTCCGCGTAACGTTCGAAAAAGCCATCCGTAAAACATTCCGGCAGCGCCTCCGTGTCCGGCACTTCCTGCCAGTTGGAGGAAAGCGTATCGGCAAATTCCGGCGTAAAACCCGTCCGGCGGATGAATTCGGCCAGCAGCATGACTTTGTCTCCTGTTTTTTTGATACCGCGCTTGAATTTTCCCGGAAGCGTGATATGTTTTATACTTGACTTTTGATTGAAAACGATCTGTTACAATTTACATAATATAACCTGAACATGGAGTTATGACAAATGAAAAAGGATCTGCATCCGAAGTACGGTGAGGCTGTCGTCACCTGCGCATGCGGCGAAGTCTGGCACATCAAATCGACCCGTCCGGAGTACAAGGTCGGTATCTGCGCGAAGTGCCACCCGTTCTTCACCGGCAAGCAGAAGTTCGTCGACACGGCGGGCCGTATCGACAAGTTCAACCGCCGCTACAAGAAGCAGGGCTGATCCGCTCGCTTTATGGAATTCATGGGCCTGCCCGGAGCTTTTTCCCGGCAGGCCTTTTTTGGGATTTGACTGCAAATGGTACCTGAAGACATCGCCGGATATATCGAAAACCTGCACGGACGCTTCGCGGAACTCGAGGCCGCGCTGGCGGATCCGGCCATCTACGCCAAAGGCGCGGAGTGCCGCCGGGTATCGCAGGAACACCGCAAACTCGAAACATTGTTCCGGAAATTCGACGACTGGCGCAAGGCGCTTGCCGGACTTGCCGACAACCGCGAGATGCTGACCGCCGAAACCGACGCCGAATTGCGCGAACTGATCGCCGCCGACATCGCCGAGCTGGAGGTGAAGGCGCAGAAACTCGAAGCCGACATCCAGATTTCGCTGCTGCCGCCCGATCCCAACGACGCCAAGAACATCATCGTCGGGATCAAGCCCGCCGCCGGCGGCGACGAAGCCGCGCTTTTCGCGGGCGAACTTTTCCGCGCCTATATGAAATTCGCGGAAAAGAAGGGATGGCGCATCGAAGTGCTCGACCAGACCGACACCGAACTCGGCGGGATCAAGGACGTCTCCTTCTCACTCTCCGGCGACGAAGTCTATTCGCTGATGAAGTATGAGTCCGGCGTGCACCGGGTGCAGCGCGTGCCCGCCACCGAGGCCGGCGGCCGCATCCACACCTCCACCGTGACCGTCGCGGTGATGCCGGAGGCGGAGGAAGTGGAGCTTGACATCCGCCCCGAAGACCTCCGTTTCGACGTGTTCCGTTCCAGCGGCCCCGGCGGCCAGTGCGTGAACACCACCGACTCCGCCGTGCGCGTGACCCATATCCCGACCGGAATCGCGGTCGCCAGCCAGCAGGAGAAGTCCCAGCACCGCAACAAGGAGATCGCGCTGCGCATTCTCTACGCCCGGCTGCTCGAACATAAGCAGCAGGAGGAGGCCGACAAGCAGGCCGCGGACAAGCGTTCCCAGGTCGGCACCGGCGACCGCAGCGAACGCATCCGGACCTACAATTTCCCGCAGAACCGTGTCACCGATCACCGCTTCAATGTGAATACGTTCGACCTGCCGAAGCTGATGGAGGGCGATCTGGATTTGATCCTCGACCAGATTCTGATGATCGCCTGCGAACGCCGCCTCGACCAGCTCCGGCTGGCGTAGTTTTTCCGCGCGGGCCTGTACTTTTGCGGAAAACGCGCTATATTGAATGACGGCATCGGCAGCATTCAAACTGGAAGGCGACGTTTTATGAGTATTCCGCTGGGGGTTCTGACCCGGTATGACGAGATGGGAGCTTCCAGCCGCCTGCGTTACTATTTGTTCCGTAACGCGTTGGAAAACGGCGGCTTCCGGCCGGAATACCATCCTTTTTTCCGTGCCGCGTATCTGAGGAGGCTTTACGCGGGGCAGGGGAAATCGCGGCTGCTGGCGGCGGGAGCGCTGCTGCGCCGGCTTGCACTGCTGCCCCGCCTGCCGGAACGGCTGCTGGTCGAATACGAGCTGCTGCCCGAGCTTTCCGCCGCATTCGAGCTGAAATTTCTGCGCCGCCACCGTTACATATTGAACTTCGACGACAATGTGTGGGAGAAGTATGCCGCGCGGCCCCGGCTGGCGGGTAAATATGACGAATTGATCCGGCGGGCCGACGGAGTGATCGCCGCCAACGACTTCCTGCTGGAACGGGTGGCAGCCCTGAACCCCAACGCAATCAAAATTCCGACCGTCGTGGATCTCGGCGCTTACGATCCCGCCGGAGTGAAAAAATTTCCCCGCTTTACGGTCGGCTGGATCGGCACCCCGGTCACCTACTCCTATCTGGAACAGGCCGCCGGGGCGCTTCGCACGATGAGCCGGGCGGCGGATTTTGAATTGCTGGTGATTGCGCGGCGCGATCTCGAAGCCCGTGCGATCCCGGGCGTGCGGATGCGTTTTGCCGACTGGTCCGCCGACGCGGAAGCCGGATTGCTGCTGCAGTGCCATGCCGGGATCATGCCGTTGACGGATGATCCGTTTTCGCGCGGCAAATCGGCATACAAGCTGATTCAGTATCAGGCCGCGGGACTTCCCGCCATCGCCAGTCCCGTCGGCGAAAACGTCAGAGTCATACGGCATGGCGTGACCGGTTTTCTGGCCGATTCCCCGGCGGAATGGGCGGATGCCCTGAAGCAGCTCGCCGCCGACTCCGGCTTGTGTGCCGCGATGGGACTCGCCGCCCGCGCCGCCGCATTTGACTATTCGTTGCAGAAATACGGTCCCGTCGAAGCCGCTTTCCTGCGTTCCGCATTGAGCGTATCGCTTTGACGCCAGGTATTTACCACGGCAGTTCCGGGTTCTCGTTGCGGCTGAAGGCCTGAAGGATTGCGATTTCCTGTTTCCAGAGGGTCTCGTCGATTGTTTCGAGCACGAGCGGAATATTGTCGAGCCGCGGGTCTGCCATCAGCCGGCGGAACGTTTCCCAGCCGAGTTCGCCCTTGCCGATCGAGTTGTGCCGGTCCAGCTTGCCGCCGAGTTTGCTTTTGGAATCGTTCAGGTGCATGCCCGCCAGATAGCTGAAACCGATCAGCTCGTCGAAGCGTTTGAAGGTTGCTTCGTAACCCTCCGGGGTGGCGAGGTCATAGCCGGCGGCGAAGGTGTGGCAGGTGTCGAGACAGACGCCGACGCGGCCGGGGCGGTCGACCTGTTCGAGCATGGCGGCGATCTGTTCAAAACGATAGCCCATGTTGCTGCCCTGGCCGGCGGTGTTCTCGAATACGGCGACGACCTCCGGGACGGCGTCGATCGCTTCGCGGACGCTTTCCGCGATCAGCCGGATGTCCTCCTCCTCGGAGACCTGTTTCAGGTGGCTGCCGGGGTGGAAGTTCAGTTTGACCAGTCCGAGCTGATGGCAGCGCCTCATCTCATCGGTGAAGGCGGCGATGGAGGCTTTGCGCTTTTCGGGGTCGGGCTGGCCGAGGTTGATCAGATAGCTGTCGTGCGGCAGGATCATTTCCCGTTTGAACCCGAATTTTTCGCAGTTGGCCTTGAAGGCGGCGATCGACTCCGCGGTCAGCGGAGCGGCGTGCCACTGGCGCTGGTTCTTGGTGAACAGCGCGAAAGCGGTGGCGCCGAGTTCATGGGCGTTCAGCGGCGCGTTTTCGACGCCGCCGGAAATACTGACATGTGCACCGATATATTTCATGAAAATTCTCCTCCGGAAAAAACATTTTGTACGATAAGGCAATATAACCTGCTTTGCCGGAAAAGTAAAATCGCATCAGGATCGGGGAGGCGCCCTTTGGGCCGGTTTTTCCGGATTTTTCCGGGAGAAAAAATGATTTCGGAAAAACTTGTTTCCGGCAGTTGAAATCCTGTGAAAACCCTGTATAATACCACTCCACGCCAATCTCCATCGTCGAAGAAAAAGGTCATCATGGGTAAACAGCAAACAGTCGTCCGGTACGCCGCAGGAGGGGTCATTCTCGCCTCACTTGCCCTCAATGCGGGTCTCGCCATCCAACTCTATTCCCGGAACAGGGAGAAGCCGGCCCCCGCCCCGGCCGCCGAACCGCCGAAACCGGTTCCGGCTCCGCAGCCGCAGCCGAAGCCGCCGGTCGCCGCCGCCCCGGAACCGTTGCGGATTCTCTCGACCCGGTATGACGCGGACAATTCCCGCTTTGAAATCCGGTTCAGCGCGCCGCCGCAGCCGGAGAAGGCGGCGGAGTTCCTGAGCGTGACTCCGCCGCTGGCGCTGAATGTGAACAGCAGCGGCGACCGCTGGTACATCTCCGCCGGATTCGAGCCGGGCAAATTCTACCAGTTCACGGTAAAGCAGGGCCTGCCCGCTGCCGGCGGTGCTCCGCCGCTGGAACGGACCGAACGCCCCGGCTTCATCGCTTCCGAACTGCCGCCCCGGATCAATTTCCTCAGCAACGGCTCCTTCTTCCCGGTTTCCGGCTCCGTCTGGGAATTGCCGGTCGAAACGGTCAACACCGGCAAGGTCAAGGTGGAGCTGTCGCAGGTCTACCCGAACCGGCTGCTGGATTTTCTGCAATCCCCGTGGAGCGACTGTTCCCGGAGCCTCCGCACCGTCACGCTGGACGCTCCCGCCGCCCGCAACCGGAGCAACTGTATCGCGCTGCCCTTCGACGCGCTCGGCCTGAAGCGGGTTCCCGGCGTGTATCAGTTGCGGATTTCCTCGCCCGACGCCTCCCGCAGCGATTCGCGGCTGGTGGTGCTGACCGACCTGGCGCTTCAGGCGGTCGCCGGTGAACGGGAGGTCGGTTTCGCGGTGCGGTCGCTGGCCGGGAACCGTCCGGTCTCCGGCGCGGTGGTGCAGCTCTACAGCCGCAAGCTGCAGCCGCTCGGCGAAGCCGAAACCGATGCGGGAGGATTCGGGAAGATCGAATTTGAGCCGTTGGCCGATCCCGACGACCAGCCGGCGCTGCTGGTCGCGATTCAGGGCGAGGATGTGACCTATCTGCCGTTCTCCGAACTGAACCGCTCCGACCTGCGCAAGGCGGACCGGGGATTGCCGGTTGCCCGGCAGGCCGGATATGGCGCGTTTCTGTTCCCGGAGCGCGGCATCTGCCGCCCCGGTGAAACCATCGGCGTTTTCGGCTATCTGCGCGACGCCGGGAAGCTGAACGCGGCGGGCGGAGTGCCGCTGGTGCTGGAAGTGACCGCTCCGTCGGGGAAGCTCTTCTGTTCCCGGCCGGTGACCGGCAGTGCTTCGGGTTTCTATCAAACCGGAGTGGAGATTCCGGCGGGGGCGGCGACCGGCGCCTACTCCGTCCGGCTGCGCGCTCCCGGCGAGGACCGGGCGGCGGCGCAGTGTTACGGCTCCACCCGTTTTCTGGTCGGCGAATATGTGCCGGATCAGCTCAAGATGGAGTTCCGCGCCGAAAAGGAAACGCTTGCGCCGGGGGAAACGCTTCGCGTGAAAGGGCGGGTCGACTACTATTTCGGCGTGCCGCTGGAGAGCGGCCCGGTCACCCTGAATGTGCGCGAAGCGGTCGCGGAATTCAGGCCGCAGGATTGGCGCGGCTTCACCTTCGGCACCCGCGCCGCGGTGGAGCGCAGTTCCGCGCGCACCTTCCGCAGCTCCGGCGAGGTCAGCCGCGGGGCGTTCAACGACAGCTTCGAGATCCCGGAGCTGGCGTACAAGCCCGTCCTGCCGGTCGAAATCGTCGTGGTCGCGACCGCCAGACCGCCGGAGGGGCGGAGCGTCTCCGGCACCGTCCGGGCGCTCTGCCACTACCGCGACCACTATCTCGGTTTGCAGGACGGCGGGGCGCAGGGAAGACGCCGCGTGTTCCGCATCGCGGCGGTGACGCCGGACGGCAAGCCGTATGAATTGAGGGAACCCGCCCTCTCCGGCATCCTGATCCGCAGGGACTGGGACTACCGGCTGGTCGAAGAGGACGGCCGCTGGAACTATCAGTGGCAGCAGTTTCAGCAGGAGTTTCCGGCGCGGAAGCTGGCGCTTGTTCCCGAAGGGCGCGGCATCTACAGCTGCGAAATCGAAATGCCGCAGGAGGGCGACTTCACGCTCCGCGTCGCGGACAAGGCGGGGGACCTGCTGGCCGAAACCGAATTCTGGCACTATGCGGGCGAGAGCGGCGAACGGTCGCGCAATCCGTCGGTGCTGGCCTTTGAACTCGACGCCGAATCCTGCCAGCCGGGCGAAACCGTGCAGTTCGCCTTCAACGCCCCGGCGGCGGGGGAGGCGGTGGTCACGGCCGGAGCCGACCGCATCCGTTCCATCACTTCCCACCGGGTGAAGGCGGGCCGGAATGCGATCGAGATTCCGGTACCGGCGGATCTGGCGCAGGGGACTTATTTCGCCGGAGTCACCGTGGTGACCGATCCGTCGGACGACCCGAAAATTCCGAAGCGGCTTTCCGGCCTCGTGCGGATTCCGGTGGACCAGAACTCCCGGCGGCTCGATGTGAAGCTTCATGCCCCCGCCGTCAGCCGTCCCGGCGAGGCCGTCACGGTCCGGGCGGAGGTCAGCGACTTCGCGGGGCAGCCGGTTCCGGCGGAACTGCAGCTCTGGGCGGTGGACCGGGGCATTCTGGCGCTGACCGACTGGAAGACGCCCGATCCGTGGGAGTTCTTCTTCGGCGAAGTCAACTGCCCGTTCCGCTTCGGCGACACCTACAGGCAGCTCTATCCGGCATTGCGGGTGGTGGACGGCAGGATCGGCGGCGGCGACAAGCTCGCCGGTTTCCTGTCGCCGTTCGCCGCCGCGCTGAAGGCTCCGGCGGTCGTCGCGATGCGGACCGTTTCCGTGCCGGCTTCCGGCAGCGGCGAATATCAGTTGCAGCTGCCAGACCACACCGGGGCGCTGTTGCTGATGGCGATCGCTTCGGATAAGGAGCAGACCGGTTCCGCCGAACGCGAGCTGGTGTTGCGCGAACCGGCGACCGTGCAGATCGCCGCTCCCCGCGCGGTCGCGCCGCAGGATGAGTTCCAACTCGCGCTGACCTGTTTCAACCACGAGCTTGCACAGAGCGCCGCCGACTGGAGCATCACCGTCGAAGGGGCGCTCGAACCGGTCGCCGCCGCTTCCGGCAAGCTGGAGCTGGCCAAAGGGGAGCGCCGGGTCGTGACCATCCCGGTCCGGGCGTCGAAGCTGCCCGGCGCGGTGACGGTCCGGGCCGAACTGAAACTCGGCGGCACGGTCGTCCGGGGCAGCGAGAGCTTCACGGTGCGCCCGCCCCGGCAGGCCGAAAACCGGACCGTGATCCACACCGTCGAACCGGGCAGAAGCGCCACGTTCGACACCGCGCACCCCGACTTCGACCTGACGTTCGGCAAGGCGGCGGTCGAGATCGGCTCCCCGGCGCTTTCGGTTGCCGGTGCGCTGCGCTGGCTGAACGAGTATCCCTACGGCTGTCTGGAGCAGACCGTCGCCGGCGCTTTCCCGTTCCTCGCGGTGAAGCCGCTGGAGGAGGCCGGAATCCTGCCTGCCGGTTTCGGCGCGGATGCCGATCTCAAGCTCCGCTCCGCGCTGGCGCGGATTCAGGCGATGCGCAGATATGACGGCTGCTATTCGATGTGGCCCGGCGAACGCGCCTCGTGGATGGCCGGGAGTTTCTTTGCGTGGCATTTCCTGCTCGAAGCCGAGCAGGCCGGTTATCCGCTGCCGGAGGAGGAGAAACGGCAGATCGTCACGCTGCTGCGCCGGTATGTGAACGACCGCGGCAACTCCGCCGAGGAGCGCGGTTACGCCTGCTATTTGCTGGCGCTGGCCGATCCGGCCTCGGCGGAGGCTCCCGCCCGCGCGGTGATTTCGGAAAATCCCGAGCTGTTCAGCCGTTTCCTCGCCGGAGCCGCGCTGATCCGCGCCAACTTCGCCGCGGACGGCGCCAGGGTGATCGGGCCGCTGCTGAATCATCCTTTCCACCTCTACAGCCGCCGTTCCGGCGGGGCGCTCGACTCCGAAGAACGCCGCCTCGGCCTCGCGCTGTGGATTCTCGGCGATCTCGCGCCGGAAAATCCGGCCGTGACCCGGCTCGCCGCGCTGCTGCAGCAGAAGATCCGTCCCGAAGGCGAATGGGGCTCCACCCAGAACAACGCGTGGGCCGCGCTCGGATTGTCGCGCTGGGCCGCCCGCCATGCGAAGGGAGCCTGCAAGGGAACGCTTCAGGTCTCCGGCCAACCCGACCGGACGCTTGACGGCGGCTCCGCACTCCGGGCCGACTTCGCCGTACCGGCGAAGTTCACGGTCGTAAACAGCGGCGAAGCCCCGCTCTACGTCTACGTGAGCAGCCGGGGGCTGCCGAAAGAGGGCAGGGAAGTTGCCGGGGGCTTCACGATCCGCCGCGAATACTTCGACGCCGACGCCAAGCCGGTCAGATGCTGCAACTCCGGCGATTTGCTGGAGGCGCGGATCACCGTGACCGCCGCCGCCGGATGCGAAAACATCGTGATCAGCGACCTGCTGCCGGGCGGCCTCGAAATCGAGGACGAGCGTCTGGCAACCCGCAATGCGGTATTCGACAAGCGTGTCGACTCCGGCGTGGATGCCCGGATGCTGGAACGGCGCGATGACCGCTTTTTGCTGTTCGGCGACATCCATGCCGGCAAAGCCGTCGTCACCTACCGGGTGCGCGCGGTGCAGCGCGGCCGTTTCGCGATTCCGGCGGTGCAGATCGAATCGATGTACCGCCCCGAACTCAAGGCGGTCTCCGTCACGGACGGTCTTTTTGAGGTGAAATGACGGCATAATGCGGCGGGTCATCCTGAACCGGAGGCGTCTGGCGGCCGGCGCGGCCATCCTGGCGGCGGTTTTCGCGGCGGCTGCCGCGTTCCGCCAATGGGTGCTGCCGTACTGCGTGCCGCTGCCGGAGGAGGAGCTGGCGCGCCGGATTCCGGCACGCCGGTTCTTCGACCGGGCGGGGAGATTGCTGCATTCCCGGCCCGGCTTCGACTACGAGTGGCGTTTCCCGGTCCGGCTCGATGCGCTTCCCGCGCATCTGGTCGAAATCACGCTCGCGGTCGAGGACCGCAACTTCCACCGGCACGACGGCGTCGATCTGGCGGCGTCGGCGCGGGCGTTTTGGCAGCTTTTAAAACACGGCCGGATCGTTTCCGGCTCCTCCACGGTCACGATGCAGCTGATGAACCTGGCCGACCGGCGGCCCCGCTCGTGGTTCAACAAGCTGCGCCAGATGGAGCTGGCGCGCGGCTGGGAGAAAAAGCACTCCAAACGCGAAATCCTCGAAGCGTACTTCAATTATCTTCCCTACGGCGGCAAGCTCTACGGTGTCGAAGCGGCGGCGCGCTACTACTTCGGGCGGTCCGCGTCGGAGCTGAACTTCGCCGAATGCACGCTGCTCGCCGGAATCCCGCAGCGCCCCAACCGCTTCCGTCCCGACCGGCACCCGGAAGCGGCGCGCCGGCGGCAGAAAACCGTTCTGGAAATGCTGGTCCGCCGCAAGCTGCTGACCGCCGGGGAGGCCGGACGGATTTATGCCGAAGAACCGCTGCGTTACCGGGACTTTTCGCTGCCGCTGTGGCGGCGCGCCGCCGATCCGCAGTTTTTCGAGCTGGCTGAGCGGAGCGCGGAAGCCCCGCTGCCGGAACGGGTGACGGTCACTCTCGACCCTGAACTTCAGGACGCCGCGCTGGCATTGCTGAAGCGGAGCGTTGCGCTTCATCCCTCGGTTCATGACGGGGCGCTGGCCGTGCTGGAGAACCGCACCGGCAAGGTGAGGGCGCTGGTCGGCACCCTGGACTTCGGGGCGCTTCCCGCCGGGCAGGTGAATGCCGCCGTCGCGTATCGCTCGCCCGGTTCGGCGCTGAAGCCGTTCCTGTTCGGAGAGGCGGTCGAAGGCGGGATGCTGGCCGGCGACACCGTGCTCGACGATTCGCCGCTGCTTTACGGCGGCTACCGGCCCGGCAATTTCGACGGCACCTTCCGCGGCCGGGTTTCGGCGGAGACGGCGCTGGCGGAGTCATTGAACACCCCGGCGGTCCGGCTGCTGCGATCGCTCGGCACGGAGCGGGTGAAACGGACGCTTTCCCGGTTCGGGCTGTGGCGTCCCGGCGCTCCCGCGCCGGAAAAACTCGGCCTTTCTCTGGCGCTCGGCAGCCTCGATGTGACGCTGCTCGACCTCGCCAACGCCTATCGCGCGATCGCCTCCGGCGGTATCCATCGCCCGTTTCTGCTGCTGGAGGATACCGCCGCTCCCGCCGGAACCGCGGTGTGGAGCGCCGGGAGCTGCGAAATGCTCGCGTCGATGCTGCGCAGCCGGGCGCTGCCAGAGGCGGGCGGCCTGCCGGTCGCGTGGAAAACCGGCACTTCCAACGGCAACCGCGATGCGTGGTGTATCGCGTTCACCCCGGAGTGGACGGTCGGCGTCTGGTTCGGCAACAAGGACGGCACGCCGTCGCCCGATCTGGTCGGCGGTCCGCTGGCAGCCCCCGCCGCCGGAGCCATGATGCGGACGCTTTACCGCAACGCTCCGCCTCCGGAGTGGCCTGAGGCGCACCGCGAAATCACCGCGCTCTGCCGCCGCAGCGGCCTGCGTCCCGGCATGTTCTGCGGCGAAACCTTTCCCGGCGCCGTCGTGCGCGGCATTCCGCTGCAAAGCTGCCGCGACTGCCGCAGGGAAGCCAATGCGAAAGCTCCGAAGCCGACCGCCGTCGTCACTCCCGCCCCCGGCACCTACCGGGCCGAAGCGGGCGGCGGAGTCCGGTTCCGGCTTGACTGCGCTCCTGCCGAAGTTCATTTCTACCTCGACAACCGCTATCAGGGGAAGATTGCCGCCGGTAGCGGCCTTGTGCTCGCGCCCGGAACGCACCGGCTGCTCTTCTGGGGCGGCGACGGCTATCGGGCCGCCTCAATGGAAATCCGGGTATTGCCGCCGCGGAACGCGGAAAGAAAAAAGGCCCCGGAACCATCGGGCCCCGGAGCCGGAACGGCAGATCCGGTCACTTGAGGAAGCGGAAACAGAAGGGATACCGGTAGATGATCCCTTCGTTCGCCTTGACCGCCGCCACGATGATCATCACCAACCCGAAGAGGCCGACCAGCGGCGCCAGCAGCGCGCCGACCACGATGATCGTGAGCACTCCGCAGATCACATAGAGGATCAGCAGCGTGAGCTGGAAGTTGATCGTCTCCTTGCCGAGCGCATTGAGGTAGGCGGATTCATCTTTCTTGATCAGCCACACGATCAGCGGCCCGACCACCGTCAGGAATTGCAGCAGGACGCAGACCAGTCCCAGAGTCCGTTCTTCGGGAGTGATGCTTCCCTGTTCAACCTTTTTCATTTCTTCCGACATATCCTTCTCCAGAATTGTTACCGCAGACGCCGTTTATCGCCGTGTGCTGCCACGGAATATAACCGGATCGGGAGCATTTGCAACTTTCTTTGCTGTTTTTTACGGATATTTTTTTCAATTTCCGGTAAGAAGTGGCGGGAACCGGGGTCATTTGACCGGCGTTACGCCCTTTTTCAGCAGGATGTTGCCGTATTTGCCGGTTTCGCCGGTGACCACGACCGCGAATGCCTTCCGGGCGCGTTCGTAGAAAGCGAAGCGGTCGATATGGGCGGTTGCCGGAGCGTCGGGCGCGTGCTTTTCGATTGCGGCCCGGTAACCGTCGAGCAGCGATTGGTCAAGGGTGTCGCCGGGGACGGCGGCCATCATCACCACCGGGGCATCGACATAAGCGTCCAGTTCGAAGAGCGGCAGGATCGCGTCGAGCAGCGGAGCCACCCGGATTCCATCGGCGCGGAGCACCGGAATCCCCATCGAATGGGCGGGGAAGTGAGCGTCCGACAGGATGATCTCGTCGCCGTGGCCCATTTCGGCCAGCGTTTTGAGCAGTTCGGGGCTGATCAGCGGGGAAATACCTTTGAGCATGTTCTTTGTCTCCTGCTTGAATGAGAGTTACCGTGAGAATATAGCCGGAGTATCGGGGAAATGCAAGGGACGGTTGCGGGACCCGCTGCACTGCAAGTTTTATTTTAAAAATTACATGGCGTTTCTGATTTATCATATTCTGGCGTTATCCATTGATTAAAAACAGATTAAGGTGTAATATATTTTTGATTTTGTAAACTTTTGTAAAAAAGCTGTTCCGTTTTTCCGGAAAAAATGTTGACATCCCTGTAATTTTCGGTCATAATAAAAGTGTGAACCTGATTCCATAAGACACGGAGAGAAGAATTGTGATTCTGGAACATACCACCATCAAGGAAGTGGCCGACCGGGCCCGCGTCAGCACCGCGACGGTCTCGCGCATCCTGAGCGGAAAACACTGCCACCGCTCCACGACGGTCGAAACCGTCCGGCGGGCCATCGAGGAGCTGCGGTCCGCCGGGCCGGTGCTGACCGGTTTTGAAAGCGCGGCGCCGGAGAGTGTCGGAATCGTGATGTTCGCCTACCGCGATTTCCTGAATTCCAGCTACAACGCGACGCTGGCCACCGCGATTATGGAGACGCTGACCGCCGAAGATTTTTCCGCACAGTTTATCGCGTTGAGTTCGAAGCGGTTGAGCATCGATTACATCGAAAGCCTGGTCCGGGAGCACCGGCTGAAGGGGCTGCTGATCCCGGAATTCGATATGCTCTATACGGTTTCGGAACAGCTCGCGAAACTGCCGATCCCGGTGGTCTGCATCGGCAATCTGGCCGAAACCGGATTGCGTTACAGCGTCTGCGCCGACAACGTTTCGGCAGGACGCGACGCGGCCAACTATCTGTGGAGCCGGGGCCATCGCCGCTTCGGCATCGTGACCATGAGCCGCAGCGACATCTGCCAGGCGCAGCGTACCGCCGGTTTCCTCGAAACACTTCGGGAACTGGGGGGAGCGCCGGAGCAGGTGATGATTCGCGAATACCGTTCGCTGAATGATTCGGTTTCCGGCGTGATCTCCGCGCTTGCGAATATGCAGGAACGGCCGACCGCGCTCTTTTCCACCAACAGCCTGATGTCGCAGAAGCTGATCGCGGGGGCGGCGGCGGTCGGGATCCGGGTGCCGGAGGAGCTGTCGCTGCTGTCGTTCGAGGAGAACAACGAGTTGCTGTATATGCCGGTGCCGGTCAGCGCGATCCGGCAGCCGACCCGCGAACTCGGCGAGACGGCGGTCCGGATGCTGATCAACCTGATCCGCGGCCTTGCCGTCCCCGAGCACGAGGTGCTCAACTGCTCACTGGTCGCCCGCTCCAGCGTCGCCAAACGAAATGAATGAATCCATAAACGGCCGCCGGACGGACGGCTGTCACATCTTCAACCACCCCAAAGCATCGGGAAAGGAAAAACAATGAATATCATTCTATCGCACTGCTCCAACTCATTCGCGGTACCGGCACCTTGCCGCACGCCGGCGGACTCCGCCCTCCGGAAAAAACGCCGTTTCACCCTTATCGAATTGCTCGTTGTGATAGCGATCATAGCCATTTTAGCCTCCATGCTGCTTCCCGCCCTCAACCATGCGCGGGAGTCCGCCAAACAGGGGAACTGCATCTCCAATCTGCGGCAGTACGGGCAGTGCTGGAACATGTATGCCAACGACTACAACGGCATGATGCCGCCGGGCCAGATGGGTTCAAACAATGGACTGCCGTGGCTGGTCGACGGCAGGGAATACGGCAATCTGTTCGCCGCCCGTCTGCTTTATCTGCTCAAATATATCGGTTCGCCCAAAACGGTGCTCTGCCCGGCGGCAGTCGGAATCGCCACCACGCTGAGCCCGGAAGCGACAACCGATTTCAATTCGACGCAATGGTACGCATACGGTTACTCGACCCGCTGGGGCGGCTGGTCGGGAGGCTATCGGCTCAGTTCCGCAAAATTTCAGCACGCTTCCAGCGCTCTCCGGGCGAACTACGGTCCGTATTCACCTTCCGGCGCCATCATTTTCGCCGATGCGGGCAGAAAAAACAGCCAGGGAATCCAGCCGTACAGTTTCATGACGGAGATCTATTATGACACCAGCACGATTTCGAGGGGACGGGTTTACTTTGCCCACGGACAGTCCGCCGGAGTCCTTTTTGCCGACGGCCACTCGGAAATGCTGAAGCGCGGCGACTTCCGGCCCCATGCCTTCCTGGCCGGTCTGCTCAAAGACGGAACCATGGTTAACCTCTGATGCGGCAGTTTCTCCGCGGCATCAGATAAAAAAGAAGATTTTCAGTATGAAGAAATTGTCGATTCTTGCCATTGCCGCCGCAGCTCTGCTGCTTCACGGCGCCGAGAAAAAACTTGTCTATGAACTCAACCTTGACGATCCGGGCGTTCAGAAGTATGTTCGTCAACATCCGTTCGCAAAGATAGAGCGCGATCCGGACGGCACGAAGGTTCTGACAATCACGGTTTCGCCGGAAGAGGCGAAGGCGACTCCCGATGTGGTGCACAATACCAGGCAGAAAGCGCCGCAGGTGGTTCGCTTCACGCTTGATATGGAGAAAATGGGCGTTGCCGGGCGGCGCCTCTACGGGGAAGCGGAGATCCGCTTCAACAATGTTTCAAAACCCGACCATCGCTGGAACGGGGTAAAATTTCAGTTGGAATACGAAAGCGGCGGAATCGCATGTTATCCATCTTATTTCTTCGGGATTCCGGGATTCGGAACGCAGAAAGAGTATTTCCGCTCGTTTTGTGCGCACCCGATCGAAAGCGATGTGAAGAAAGCGCGGCTCGCACTCGGACTGCAGGAGTCATCGGGAACGGTTTCTTTCCGCAACGTCCGTTTTTACAGCGGCGTTCATGAACTGCCGTCGGTTCTGGAACAAAAGGTGATCCCGCAGGCAAAGTACACGGATCGCGTTCTTGCCCAGCCGGTACTCCGGGGGGTCATGTCACCTGTTTCTTTCAAGGACGGGGATTTTTCGGAATTGCAGAAGTGGAACATCAACCTGATCCGCTGGCAGCTCACGCGTGACGGCGGAAACAATATTACACTTGAACAATATCAGAAACAGCTCGACAGAAAAGTCGATGAACTTCAGCTGGTGCTTGACGCCGCGCAGAAATACGGCTTCAAGGTCGTGATCGACCTGCACCCCTTCGGCGGCGCCCGGGTGATTCTCGGCTCGGAGAAGGGACGGAGCTTTCTCCCGGAATTCTGGAAGAAGGTCGTCGCGCGTTATAAGGATCATCCGGCACTGTGGGGATACGATATTCTCAATGAACCCGAATATCGCGCGCTCCCGCCGGAAGTTCCGTCATGGCCCGCCGTCGCTTCCGCAGTGATCCGGGAAATCCGGGCAATTGATCCGGAAACGCCGATCATCGTTGAATCCGACGGCTGCGCCCAGTATGACATGCTCGAATTTCTGCCGGTTTTCGATGCGGTGAACATCATTTACAGCATCCATTTCTACATGCCGGGCGAATATACGCATCAGCTGGAAGCGCATCGGAAGCCCTTTCTTCACTATCCTGACGATTCCAAGAAATGGAACAAGGAATACATTCGCCGGCATCTGGCACGGGCGCGTGAATTTCAGCAGAAAACCGGGGCGCGCATCTACGTCGGCGAAGTCGGCTGCATCCGCTGGGCGCCGGGCGGGGATCTCTGGCTGCGCGACTGCATCGATCTTTTCGAGGACTATGGATGGGACTGGTGTTATCACGCCTACCGCGAATGGAACGGCTGGAGCGCCGAGCATGGTGAAGATCCCGGTGAAAAACAGATTCAGCCCATGACTCCGCGCAAGCGGCTTCTGCTCGATTATTTCAGCAGGAATCAGCGTTGACGGCCTCCATGCCTGACAGGAATGGCATCTTTGGAGTTTACTTCCCCTTTAATTTCAGGACAGAACGAATCATGAAAGAAAAAATCGATTCCGCTGCCGGACTGCAGCTGTTGAAAAAACACTCGCTTTTCTGGAGCATGTTAGGATGGCCCTACGATCCGCCGCGCCTGAACGACGACGGCAAGCCGATCATGCTTCTGCTTGAATCGGAAAGGATTCAACGTTATCACCGCGATTTTTACCGCGCCGGAATCAAGCTGCACACCGGTCTGCTTTTCAGCGGCTGGACCGGCATCGGGAAAATCGACTACGCCGAAACCGACCGGACACTGGAGGAACTTTTCGCCTGCGGCGACGACATTCTTTACCTGCCGCGCATCAAACTGAATGTTCCCCTGGACTGGGGGAAGGTGTATCCGGAGGAGATGTGCGTCTATTATCCGGGGACGCTTTCGGTCGAGGCCGTCCGCGCTCTGGTCAATACACCCCAGCACGATATCTTCGGCACTGACCTCGGCGAAGGATACCACTCCTGGTTCAAGCGGCATAAGGATCAGTGGACAGACAACCGCCCCAATGTCAACGGCCTGATCGGGAATCAGAGCTTCGCCTCCCGGCAGTGGCTGGCGGATGCCGGAGATATACTGGCGCGTCTGATCCGGCACCTGGAAGACGGTCCTTACGGCGACCGGATCATCGGGTATCAGATCGCTTACGGCATGTGCGGAGAGACAACGCTCTGGCGTTCCTGGGACAGAGACAATTTCAAATTCTCGGATTACGGTTTCTGCTGCCGCCGTTCGTTCTATGACTGGGGCATTCAGCATTACGGTTCCCCGGAAAAACTGGGCGAAGCGTGGCAGCAGCCGGAGATTTCCCGGAACAATATCCGGCTTCCGTCTCCATTCGAACGGGAACTGGAGTGGCGGAATACCGCCGAGTTTTTCCGCGCCGGCGCGGAAAATCGTCTTGCCATGGACTATGACCGCTTTCTCTCCGACCGGAACGTGGAGGCGATTGAACATTTCTGCCGGATTGTGAAGCAGGAAAGCAATAAGATCGCCGGCGCATTCTACGGTTATTACCTGAATGTTCCGCGGGCCGGACATGCCGGCCATCTGGGACTTGACCGCCTGCTGGCCTCGCCGGATATAGACTTCTTTGCCGCGCCCAAAGCCTATCGGCGTGTCGCCCCCGGTGAACCGGGCGGGGAACAGGTTCCGGCGATGTCGGTGAATCGCAGAAAGTTATTTGTGGACGAACTGGACAACCGGACCCACCTGACCGGTCTGGAAGCCGGGAACATGGAGGAGACGCGCACAGTTCTGTGGCGGGAACTTGCCAAAAACCTTTCCTACGGTTCCGCTTTCTGGTGGATGGATCTCGGCGGCGGCTGGTTCGATTCTCCTGAAATCATGCGGGAACTTGCCAGAATCGAGAAATATGCCCTCCGGCTGCGCGGGCAACCGGCCCGGCCGGTTGCCGAAGTGCTGGTCGTCAGTGATGACGCAAGTTTTCTGGTCATGAAACCCAATTACGCACTTCACAGCGATCTGCTGGTTGACATTCCCGCGGAAATCCAACTGGCCGGGGCGCCGGTGGACCACTACCGTTTTGCGGATCTGGAAACACTTGACCTGTCCCGTTACAAAGTGATCTGTTTCCTGAATTGTCTGATTGTTCCGCGCGGAGTCTGGCAGCGCCTGCTTCCGCGTTTCCGGCCGGATGCCGCATTCGTCTGGCATTATGCGCCGGGAATCCGGAGTTCCGGGTATGACCCCGGATATGCCGAAGAACTTTGCGGCATGAAGATGGCGGAGCATCATTATGATCCCCGGTCAGGGGTGGAATTTCGTCTGGCCGACGGGGAAATCCGGCGCCGGGAGTTCCATGACCGCGAATATCCTCTGTTTCAATTATCCGGCTCCGGACTCCAGGTAATGGGTACTTATGCGGACGGCGCCGCCGCTTTTGCCAGATGCGCCTGGAAAGGACACCTGCACTACTGCTGTTGTCCGCCGCTGCTGCGGAACGGGGAGTACCGGGCAATTTTCGATGCCGCCAAAGTACACTGTTACGCGCCGGCCGGCAATACGGTCTATGCCGATTCACGTTTCGCCGGAATTTTCAGCCGGTCGGGCGTGACATTTCCGCTGGCCCTGCCGAAGAACGCGGCGGAGGAGTGCCTCACAGGAAAAATCGACGCACAGGTGCAGATGCATGCAAAAGACGCGCGCTTTTATCTTTATGAATGATGTTTCACCATGTTGTCCGGCGGCGGAAAGCCTTTACGGTATGGCGCAACTCTGAAACTACAGGAAAAAATATGTCTCTGTTTCAAAAATTTTCCGGCAACCCCGTGCTGACGGCGGCTGCGTTCCCTGACGATATCATGTATGTGTTCAACCCCGGCGCGGTGAAGTTCAACGGTGAATATCTGCTGATGGCCGACGCCGCGACTGCCGCCACGCCGATCGTGTTCTGGCTGGCGCGAAGCAAAGACGGGATTCATTTCACGCCCGATCCGGCCCCGGTGGAGTGGCCCGGATTTTCCGACGGCATTTCCGAAGCGTGCGTCTACGACCCGCGCATCACCGAAATCGACGGCGAATTTCTGATCCTCTACGCGAGCCAGCGCCCCGGCTTCGGCGTGCGCACCGGCATGGTCAGGACGCGCGACTTCATCCGCTTCGACCGCATCGAACAGGCCGAAACCGGCCGGAACAACCGCAATTCCGTACTGTTCCCGGAAAAGATCCGGGGCCGTTACGTCCGCTTCGACCGTCCGATGGGCGACGACGAATGCGAACCTTCGGATATGTGTATCAGCTATTCCGACGACCTCTCCACCTGGAGCGATTCGCAGATTCTGATGGTTCCCCGCCCCGGCTGCTGGGACTCCCACAAGATCGGCGGCGGAGCCGTCCCGATCCGCACCCCCGAAGGCTGGCTCGCCGTCTATCACGGCGTCGACCGCACCTGCAACGGCTATATCTACCGGCTCGGCGTCATGCTCCTCGACCTCGAAAACCCCGCCCGGATCATCGCCCGGGGCGGCCTGCCGGTGTTGTGGCCGGAGTCGCCTTATGAAATGCTCGGACGGGTTGCCAACGTGACCTTCACCTGCAACGCGATCCCAGAGCCGGACGGCACCGTCAAAATCTATTACGGAGCCGCCGACACCTGCGTCGGGCTCGCCACCGCCCGTCTCGACGATCTGGTTGCCGCCTGCAAAACCGGCAATCCGACCGCCGAACGGTTTTTCAAATCCCGGTGACTTCCGGGCGGCGGAAACGGATCATTCATTGTATTGAATGAACTTCGCCGACGGCGGCGGCCAGCTGGGCGCGGGCTTTGGAGAGGTTCACCAGTGACTGTACATACTCCTCCTCGGCGGCCACGAAATTATTCTGCGCTTCATTGAGCCGGGTGATCTCGGCTTCACCCGCCAGATAGGATTTGGCGACCAGGTCGCGCTGTTCGCGCATGATGTCGCGGTTTTCGCGGTTCAGTGCGGCGAGTTCGCGGTTGTGCTGTACGTTCGCGTGGGCGTTGCGCACGTCGGCGACGATGCGTAACCACGCCTCCGCGCCTTTGTACTGCATGATCGCCAGCTGTGCCCGGCTCTCGCGCAGCCGGTTGTAGCGGATCAGACCGTTGAAAATCGTCAACTCCGCCATTGCGCCGTAGTTGAAGGAGTTGCCCTCCACATAGAAATTCGCGAATCCGTTCGGATTGTTGCCGCTGTTGCGGGTCGAATTGGAACTGTAGCTGTAGTTCGCGAACGCCGAAATCCGCGGCGAAAAGGCACTGTAGCGGCTGTAGAGCTGGTATTCGCTGACGCGGAGCTGTTCGCGGAAGTTCTTCAGATCGGGACGGTTCGCGAGGGCGGCATCCAGTGCCGCGCCGACCGGCAGCGGCGCGGCTTCGTCCGGCTTTTCCTGCGTGAACTTCAGTCCCTCCGGCAGCGTGCCGTCCGGATAGCCGAGCAGCACCGCCAGCACGTAACGGCCGACCTCGTACTGGTAAGAGGCGGTGACCCGGCGGGCGGCGGCGCGGTTGCGCTTTCCGGCGAAGTTCAGGACATCGCTGCGGTTCGCGGTTCCGGCTTTTTCGCGCAAGCGGGCGTCCTCGAACATTTTACCCTGAAATTCAAAATCGGAATCGGCGATCTTCCGCTGCGCGGCGGCGAGCAGAATGTCGTCGAACGCATTGGAAACCGCCTGCGTCAACAGCCGCCGGGCGTTTTCCTGCAATGCTTCCTCGCCGGCGAGGCTGTGGCGCGCCGCCTCCACCTGGAACTCCCGCGCCAGTCCGTCGAAGATCAGGAAGCTCGCCTGCACCATCGTATAGGAGTAGAACGCATTGCCCGACTCCAGCTCCGGCGCGCCGGAGCTGTCGTAGAGCTGGTCACCGACCGCGGTGGCCGCCGAAATCACCGGCGAATAGCCGCCGAGCGCCTGGTAGAGCCGCATCCGGGCGGCGGTGATCGACTGCCCCGCCTCCAGATAGTTCGGATTGTTCTTCAGGGCGATCCGGACCGCCTCCTCCCGGCTCAGTTCATCGATGCTGCGGAACATTTCATCGGCCGGTTCTTTCTCCCGCAGCGTGAAGCTGGTCTGGTCCACCAGTGTGGAAACCGGCTTCGGCAGACAGCCCCCCAGCAGCACGGCTCCCGCCGCGGCATAAAGCAGACAGCAAGTTTTCATAATCATTTCTCCTCTCTTTTACGATACTCGATTTTGGAATTTTATCAACTTTTGAATATTATATTTATCCAATCAAAGTTGATAAAAATCATTTTCAAGCTATTTTTATAGATAAGAGGAGAAACGATTATGAGAATTGAAATTTTTACGGCTGCGGTTTTGCTGCTGGCCGCCGGCTGCGACCATCCGGCGGAAACGCCGAAGAGCGAAACGCCGATGCCGGTCAGGGTGCTGCCGGTCACTTCGGGGAACTACCGTCCTTCCTATGAGGCGGTGGCGCAGGTGAAGCCTTTCCGCACCGTCGACCTGGTGGCCCGGATCAGCGGTTTTCTGCAGGAACGGCCGTTCCGGGAGGGGAGCTTCGTGAAAAAGGGCGAGCTGCTTTACCTGATCGAACCCGCCCAATACCGGATTGCGCAGGAAAATGCGCAGGCGCAACTCGATATGATGAAGGCGCGCCGCGACAACGCCGCATCGGAATTCGGCCGTATTCAGCAGCTCTACGGGGAAAAGATCGCGTCGCCGGACCGCTTCGACTCCGCGAAAGCCGCCAAACTCGAAGCCGAAGCCGCCGTACTGGCCGCCGAGGCGGAACTCAGACAGGCGAAGCTGAATTACTCCTACACCCGGATCACCGCCCCGTTCGACGGCTGGATCGGCCTGACCTCCAAAGATGTCGGCAATTACCTTCAGGCCCCCTCCGGCACGCTGGCGACACTGGCCCAGATCGACCCGGTCCGGGTGGAATTTTCAGTCAGTGACGCTTTCGCGCTGCCGAAGCTGACCGCCGAACTGCAGCAGGGCAAAGCGCCGGAGCTTATCGTGCGGGTGCTGCAAAGGGACGGCACTCTCTATCCGGAGGCCGGCAAAATCTCCTTCTGGGAGAACCGGATGGATCCCGAAACCGCGTCGATCCGGCTGCAGGCCCGGTTCCCCAACGCCGCCCGGCTGCTGGTGCCCGGCGAATTCGTGCGGGTGCGGCTGGAGGAACCCGCAACGGAACCGGTCGCGCTGGTCGATCCGGCCGCGTTGCACTATAACCAGACGCAGACCTTCGTCTACGTGGTCGGTCCGGACAGCCGGCTCGCGGTCCGCCCGGTGGAACTCGGCGCACGGCTCGGCAACCTCTTTATCGCAAAGTCCGGCCTGAAACCGGGCGACCGGGCCGTCGCCGCCGGGAATCCGCTGCTGCGGCCCGGCGTTCCGGTCCGTGTACTCGGGGAGGCCACGCGATGAATTCGGATACTTTCATCGACCATCCTTACCTCGCGGTAGTGATCGCGATCGTGATTTCGCTGGTGGGAGCACTGGCGATCTTCGCGCTGCCGGTCGCACAGTATCCGAATGTGACGCCGCCGCAGGTCAGCATCACTGCCACCTACCCCGGAGCGAGCGCGCAGGAGCTGCTCGACAGCGTGATCGAGCCGATCGAAACGCAGGTCAACGGCGTGCGCGACCTGATCTACCTCTCCTCGACCGGTTCCAACTCCGGTTCGGTCAGCATCACCGCGACCTTCCGGATCGGCTCCGACGGCCGCGCCAACACGCAGGATACGCAGGACCGGGTGAACTGGGCGCTGCCGCAGCTGCCCGAAACCGTGCAGCGCGAGGGCGTGATCGTGCAGGAACAGTCCGGCAATATCTTAATGGCGATGACCCTCTACTCGCCGAACCGCAGCTACGATACGCTGTTCCTGAGCAACTACGCGACGATCCAGCTGAAAAACCGGCTGAGCCGGATTCCGGGAGTCGCGAACATCCAGATTTTCGGCGGCAGCGACTACGCGATGCGCTTCTGGCTGGACACCGACAAGCTCGCCGCGATGAACCTGCCGGTCAGCGAAGTGGTGCGGGCGGTGCAGAATCAGAACCTGCTGGTCTCCTCCGGCGCCGTCGGTGCGGCTCCGAACCTGCCCGGCGAACCGTTGAAGTACACGGTGCGCATCCGGGGACGCCTGACAGATCCGGCGCAGTTCCGCGACATCGTGGTGCGCAGCACACCCGGCGGTCCGCAGGTCAGGCTCGGCGACGTCGCCCGGATCGAGCTCGGCGGCGAAAGCTACTCCACCGCCGCCTCACTGAACAACCAGCCCGCCGTGATGCTGCTGGTCTACCAGCAGAGCGACGCGAACGGCATCGCGATTTCGGATGCGTGCCGCGCCGCGATCGCCGAGCTGTCGCAATCGTTTCCGCCCGACCTCGCGTGCGGCTTTCAGTATGATTCGACCGAGTTCATCCGCGCTTCGGTCCGCGATGTGGCGGTCACGCTGGCGACCGCCGTCGTGCTGGTCGCGCTGGTCACGCTGCTTTTCCTGCAGAACTGGCGCATGGCGCTGGTGCCGACGCTGGCGATTCCGGTCAGCATCCTCGGCGCCTTCGCCGGGCTGCGGCTGCTCGGATATTCGATCAACATGGTGACTCTTTTCGGCCTTGTGCTGGCGATCGGGATTGTGGTGGACGACGCGATCATCGTGATCGAAAACGTGCACCGGCTGATGGTCGAAGAGAAGCTCGCCCCCCGGGAAGCCGCCTCAAGGTCGATGCGGCAGATCACCGGCGCGATCATCGCGACCACTCTGGTGCTGCTGGCGATGTTCGTGCCGATCTGCTTTCTCTCCGGCATCACCGGCGAGCTTTACCGGCAGTTCGGCGTGACCATCTCGACTGCGGTGCTGCTGTCGGCGGTGAACGCGCTGACGCTGAGTCCGGCGCTGGCGGCGCTGCTGCTGAAACCGGATACGGTTGAAAGCCGGTTCTTCCTGTTCCGCTGGTTCAATGCGGGCTTCGGCGCGATCTCGAAACGCTACGGCGGCGGCGTTGCCGCCGCGGTGCGGCGGGTTTTGCCGGTGCTGGCGGTCTACCTCGTGCTGACGGGGGCGGCGGTATGGACGTTCCACCGGGTTCCCGGCGGCTTCATCCCGGAGGAGGATCAGGGGGTATTCTTTGCCGGAATCCGGCTGCCGCCCGGTTCCTCGCTGGAGCGGACTGAGGAGAAGGTCGCGGAGCTTTCGGCGATCTTCAAAAAGCTGCCCGGCGTGCGCGACGTATTGGCCGCTCCCGGCTTCAATATCCTGAACCGCACCCCCGCCGCGAACAACGCGTTCCTGGTGGTGGTGCTCGAACCGTGGGACCGGAGGCTGAAGCGCGGCCTCTCCGCCGCGAAGCTGGTCAGGGAGGCGGAGCGGGCTTCGTTTCTGGTGCCGGAGGCGTTCACGATGGTGTTCGAGCCGCCGCCGATTCCCGGAATCGGCACGGCGGGCGGTTTCAATTTCGTGCTGGAAAACACCGCCGGCTCCGATCCCGACGCGCTCGGCGCGGCGCTTGATGCGATGCTGGAAGAGGTGATGGCAAATCCGAAATTCACCAATGTCTTCACCACCTTCAACCTGAACTGCCCCTACCTGAAACTGGAGATCGACCGGGAAAAGGCCCTGCGGCTCGGCGTGGATCTGCAGTCGATCTACTCGACGCTGGAAGGCACGCTCGGCGTCAACTACATCAATGACTTCAACCGCTTCGGACAGGTGTACAAGGTGGAGCTTCAGGCCGAACCGGGGGCGCGCGATACCATGGAGAAGATCCGCCGCCTCCACGTGCCCGGTTCCGGCAATACGATGGTGCCGCTGGATTCGCTGGTCAGGCTCTCGCTCCATACCGCGCCGGAATTTCTGAGCCGCTACAACCTCTTTCTGTCGGCGGAACTGCAGGGCAGTCCGGCGCCGGGCGTCAGTTCCGGCGAAGCAATGTCCGAACTTGAAGCGATCGCCGCGCGGACGCTGCCGCCCGGCATCGATCACGCCTGGACCGACATGTCCTACCAGCAGAAGCTCGCGGGCAATCAGGCGCTGCCGGTTTTCGCGCTGGCGCTGCTGTTCATCTATCTCTTTTTGGCGGCGCTGTATGAGAGCTGGGTGCTGCCGTTTTCGGTGATCCTTGCGGTGTTTCCGTCGCTGCTCGGCGCGGTCGCGCTGCTGACGCTGACCGGGATCGCCGACAACATCTACACGCAGATCGGCGTGGTGCTGCTGTTTGCGATGTCCTGCAAAAGTTCGATCCTGATTGTGGATTTCGCGCTGCAGCGCAGCCGGGAAGGAGCCGACGCTTCCGCGGCGGCGGTGGAAGCCGCCAAGCTGCGGTTCCGCGCGATCGTGATGACCGGGGCCGCTTTCGTACTTGGGACGCTGCCGCTGCTGTATGCATCCGGACCGGGGGCGGCGAGCCAGCGTTCGATCGGCGCGGCGGTGGTGGGCGGCATGACCTGTGCGGTGCTTTTCGGAGTATTTCTGGTGCCGGTGTTCTATCGGATCTGTCGAAAGGGAGCCGGCGGCTGACCGGTTCCCGCCGCCATTGAAAAAATTTTTATTTTCCCTTGTAAATCCGCAGTTTCCCTGCTATAGTTTCGCTAACAGGGAGGTGCTGCATGACGTACCGTGTCGCCGGATGGATCCCGTCGCTGTTTCTGTGTCTCGCCGCGTTGTCCGCGGCGGGAGAGAATCCCGAGGTGTTCCGGAAGCAGTGGGAGCCCGACGGCTCCGTGAAGAAGGTGTACGACACCCCGCTGGGCGCCGTCTATGAGTTTTCCTCCGGGCCGCTCCACAAATGCCTTCCTTATGCCGACACTTCGGACGGACAGCGGCATGATTTCAAATGCAGCTGCCCCAAATGCAGAAACCGCGATACCGCCGCCGTCAAAGGCAGTCTGCAAATCCGCTTCCTGGGCAGCGGCAAAAGGAACAAGCGGTTCGTGGCGCTGGAATTCTACGCCCGCAGTTTTCCGGCCCTGAGCAAAAAACGGACCGCCGATTCGCGATTTTTCATCATTCGCAGCTGGAAGCCGAAAATCGGTTCCAACTACAAGGGAATGGACGGACTGCTTCAGGTCAGGCTCAACAGCTTCGCCCGGTTCACGACCGCTTACCGCAATCCCGCGTTTTTCGCATTCCCGAAAATCAGCGGCCTTCATTACCGCCCCGCTTTTCAGCCGGTTTTCCTGCGTTTTGTGTTCGATACCGCAACGGGGAAACAGTTCCGCGTTGTCTACAATACCGAAACCTCCGTCGATCCCCTGATCGAAGAACTGATCGACCCGGATGAGCCGGTCGAAATCCGCAATTTCAGTATCGTGGTCCAGAGCGGCGGCTCCGATAAAAAATACCGGCAGGAGTATCTGGAGCTTTCCGCACCGATCGTGCGGCAGTTCAACAGCTCCGCCGAATTGCGGAACCTGCCCCCGCCGCGATTTGCCCCCTACCGCTACGACAGCTACAACGTGGTGCAGAACCACCGGGAGGACCAATCCGATCCGAATCAACTCTGGCGGCGCGTCCGGCGGCATGACAACCCCGATCTGCTTTACTCCTACGCGCTGCGCTATCTTTATGGCGGCCTTGAAAAGCGCGATGTCTTTCGCGGCCTCCAGCTCCTGCGGGACGCGGCCAAAGACAAACACGCGCTGGCCTTTTACGAACTCGGCGTCTGCAACTACCGGGGCTACGGCGTGCCGCCGAATCCAGACCGGGCGATCGATTTTTTGAAAACGTCGCTGGGCTTCGGCTACACTCCCGCCGCCGCGCTGATTGCGCAGATCAAATGGGTACAGGCGGGGCGGCCGCGCTACCTGACCAATGAGCTGGACGACGCGCTGGTGCGCATCATGGAGAAATGTGCGTCGTGGGACCACGACGCACAGGCGTTCCAACGCTTTTTCAGCGGCGGCACCGCGCTCGCGTATGAGGCTTCCCCGAAATGCGCCGGACAGGCGGCGCCGACCCGCTGGCTCAAAAAACGCGGCGAATCCAAGGGCGATCCGTTGAATTTCCTGAATGCCGCGATCGCCTCCGGCTACTCTCCGGCCTACCTGTTCAAGGGGCTGTCGCTGCCGGCGCTGGAGCAGCCCCGCACTCCGGGCGAAAAGGCCGAGACGGAAAAGGCGGCTCTTGAATGTTTCGCCCAGGGCGCCCGCTCCGGCGATCTCGAAAGCCGGTGTTTCTTTCTGTGGAGCAAGGCGCGGGCCGGTACGCTGAAGGCGGAGGAGCTCACACCGCAACTGGGGCTTTGTTTGGGCGATGATCCCTATTACGCGTTTCTGGAATTTACCGCGGCCCATCCCGGTTTGCCGGGGGTGAAGGAGTTCCTGCGCGGCGACCGCGGCGCGGCGGAAAAGACGTGGGCGAAACTCGGTACCCCCGCCGCCCATTTCCTGCTGGCGCTCGGCGGCTGGATCACTTGCTACCCGAAGCCCACTCCTTATGAGAATCCGTGGCTGCTGTACAATTTCCGCCGGCAGCCCACGCCGCAGCTCGCGGAACATTACCGGATCGCCGAAACGGCCTTCCTCAATCTGGAAAAGGCCGCCGACGGCGGAATTCCCGCCGCGCAGTATCTGTACGCGCGGCAGGTGCTGGCGGGTGATATTCCGCGCGGCGTGCGGATTCGGAGCGGACGGATTCCCCAGAGCCGGGGGAAGGTCATGCTGGAAAAGGCCGCCGCGGCAGGACACCTGAAAGCCGCCGTGCTGCTGGCGGAGACGGAATTCCGGGAGTTTCCGGGCCGGTATCCTCAACTGCACGCCCGGCTGGAACCGGCCTGTAAATTGAACTACGGTCCCGCCCACTATCTGGAAGGGCGGATCTTCGAGCAGGAACGCAACCTGCCGGAAGCGCGCGCTTCCTATCAGAAGGCGATTGAGCACGGGGACCACCGGGGCTATCGCGCTCTGGCGTTGCTGACGGCTTCGGACGGCCGGTCGGAGCAAGAGCAGGAATACTGGACGAGATTCATCGACGCCGACCGCGAAACCCGTTCACGGGATATGTTCGACGTTTTCTGGCCGGACCGGGAATACCTGGAGTGGGGCCGCACCGGCGATCCGGACGGATCCGATCCGATCCGCGAGCGGCTCCTGCGGGAAAACGCCGAGGAGGACGGCATCAAATACTCCGATTCCTCCGATGATCCCCTCCGGGATTCAAAGCGGAGCGCCGAACACGAACGCCGCCGGCGGCGGCGCACCCGCAAGCTCGGAGATTAGATCACCGGCGGGCGGCCAGTTCCGGTATAAGGGTAGACACCCGCCTCTTTCAGCAGCTCAAACAGCTTTGCGGAACCGTTGGCTATTGCAAACTCCATTTCGGAACGATGGATTTCCATAAAAAGCATCAGGCCGAATTTGCTGCATCGCTCCGGCAGCGCCGGATAGGCATCGGCAATGAAGCAGGCTCCTCGCAGTTGCTCGTCTTCGAAATCCGGTGGAAACTCCAGCGTTTCACCGGGATTCAACGGCACACTCATTCCATAACGCCCCAGGTTATTCATGATCGCATAGAGCCGCTGCACCTCCGGCGGACGGTCCCCGTCAAGCCGGAAATCCGCGAATGGCAGCCGACTGACCATGATCAGCTCATAATTCCGGTAAACACGATTCGATGCGCCTCGGTTGTAATCTTCGGAAAGCTCCATCGTCGCCAATACCGTCCCCGGCAGATGGTTCGGATAAAAGTACCAGTCCAATCCGCCTCCGACCGCGAAAGGAATGATCGCGTGCATCACGACATCTCCCATCGGGCCGAGTATTTTCCGGCAACAGGCTTCGCGCTGCTCATACCATGTTTCAAATGACGGCCGCAGCCCCGAGAATACCTGCAGACGATCCAGTATCGGCACTCCTTTTCTCCGTTGTTTTTCCTCCCTTCCGGCTACCGGAATCGTACTCGGCAGTTCCGCGCCGGGAACCAAGTCGTCGAAAGCCGCCAGAAGCTCATTCCGCCACGCATGTCCTTCCGGCGACCAGCCACTTCCGCAAACAGGAGGGAAACCGGTACGGCAACAGGCCCGGCAACCGTCGAAATCCAGCACCGCCAGAATCACCGCATCGATTTCGAGCCGGAGCCGGTAGCCGCTTTTCGACCAGACCAGCCTCAGCCGCGCCGGATTTTTCCGGCGGCGTTTTCCCAGCTCCGCAATATTGAAAAGATGTACCGCATCCTGAATCGGTTGCTCCTGATTTTTGAAATCGAGTGCATACAAATAACCGGTTTCATCGTCGATTTCAAAGATCGCGCCGTAACGACCGAAGATGGAGCGACAGTGCAGAATCAGCGGCCGGTCGAGCAGCAAGGTGTGATCGACATCTCCCTCCCGAAAGAGTTCGACAGCTTTTCGCGGAAACAAGCGGCAGAGACGGGGCAGGACATTCATGCGGCGTTCTCCTTCTATGTTAGGTTTTGTCAAGTTGTTTTTGTAACTTCTCTCGTTTTT
>ERZ1034915.402-NODE-402-length-30056-cov-72.770741_pt1 | contig 30056 bp, 49 predicted proteins | sample MGYA00520592_ERZ1034915 | MGnify/ENA primary metagenome ERZ1034915 (study PRJEB33766, sample SAMN09781787) | gut metagenome | biome: gut microbiome | host: Homo sapiens | place: Madagascar | study: EMG produced TPA metagenomics assembly of the PRJNA485056 data... | reverse complement strand
GCGCACACGCAGGGAAAATTTTTCGAAAAAACAAAAAGGCATAAGGCCTTAATAATCAATTTTCGCGCCCGGGCCCAGGCGCCCGCGCACACGATCGCACGGAGGTGAACACGCAGCGATGGCAAGCAAGGAGCAGACATATGCGGCGCAGCTCAGCGCCCTCGGAATTTATGAGCCCGCATTCGACAGTGCGATCCATACGCTGTGCATTCTCGAGCGGGAGCATGCCCGAACAATGAAGGCGTGGAAGGCAACGGCGAAAAATGAGCAGTCCGCGCCCTCGCCGAATGATCCGCTTTACACCGCAATTTTAAATCAGCGGCGCGAGATTTTGACTTACCGCGATGCCCTCGGCCTGACGCCGAAGGGGCTGCAAAGGCTCAAGGGAAAGAAGCCCGACGACGCGGCAAGCAAAAACAAAAACGATATAAGCAACAAGCTCGATGCTATTTGCGCGAAGGTGAAAGCTTATGACTGATGCGCCCCATTTTCAGCTCGCGCTTGACTATGCAAAAAAGATCAGCGAGGACCTCGGCCAGCATGAGCTTATGCGCCTGGGGTGCCGCCGATTCCTCGATGATTTAGAATCCCCGAAATATGATTTTCGCCCGGCGCTCGCTGAATTCTGCATCGAGCTAATGACCGGCCTATTTACTTTTTCGCAGGGTGAGCGCATGGACGGCACTCCGCTGCGAGGTGTACCATTCGAACTGATGCCCTGGCACCTATACTGCACCTATGCGATATGCGGCTTTTACTGGGCCGACACAGATCTGCGACGATTCACCGAGGCCGATATTTTCGCACCGCGGAAAACGGTAAAAACAACATGGGCGGAAGCACTGCAAACTTGCCTTGCGCTGTGGTATCGAAAATCAGGCTCAAAGGCTAAAACGGTAGCCGGCTCGCTCAAACAAGGCATGGAGGGCTTCGACTGGCTGGTATACAACTTCGGAGAGCTCGGACTGATCGAGGACGGCAATCCGGAGGGCAAGCTTCAGCTCCTCAACTCATCACTTGGGCACAGCATAAAGGGAGAGATTTGGGGCGGCTCGATAAGCCTTGAAACGCTTGCCTTCAAGCCGGAGCTTTTCGATGCATTCAATGCAAATCTTGTACACCTCGACGAGCTCGAACTGTACAAGGATAGCCGCCCATATACCCGTCTCAAGGACGGCATGAAGGCATATTCAAACAAGCTGATCCTGTGCACCTTCACAGCCGGAGATGATGGCACAGGCTTTGCGGCGCAGCACCATGATTATATGGCCAAAATTCTGCGCGGAACAATAACGGGACCGGCGGCGGATAAAACGTTTGTGTTTATGTCCGAAGCCGAGCGGGACATTGACGGTACTGTGGATTACACAAATCCGGCAATACATCGCATGGCAAATCCTGCATACGGTATCACCATTCGGCCGGATGATATGCTTGCGGCAGCGCTTGCCGCAAAAGAAAACCCCTCCCTGCGTAAAGAGTTTTTTACGCGCAGCCTGAATTTGTTCGTCAGCAGCTACAAGGCATGGTTCAACGTTGACGAATTCAGGCGGTCCGATGCCCGCTACAACTGGACTCTTCCGGAGCTGGCCCGCCTGTGTAAGAGCTGGTTTGGCGGCGCGGATTTGTCTAAGCTTCACGATCTCACGGCCGCGGCGATAGTCGGGGAGATTCCGGCAGCAAAGGCAGCGACGGCGGAATGGGCCCCGCCAGAGGATGTGTTAATAATCATCCCGCACTGCTGGTTCCCGATTACGGCCGCGGCTGAGAAAGCAAATCAAGACAATATCCCGCTTTTTGGATGGCAAGAAGATGGCTGGTTGGACATGCCGAATGAGGCATCGATGGACCCCACAGAGCCGGTAAAGCAGTTTAAGCAATGGCGGGATGTCGACGGATTCAAAATAAAAAAAGTCGGGCATGATCGAAAATTCGCCCGCAAATATTACAGCGCAATGAAGGCTGCGGGATTTACCGTAGTGGATCAGCCGCAGCTTTACGTGCAAAAATCCGAAGGATTTAGATATATCGAGCACAAAGCAAAAATCGGATGTCTGTACTACATGCATGCCGAGCCATATGAGTACTGCATCAGCAATGTCAGAGCGCAGGAAAAAGTGGACGATGCAGTGCAGTATGAGAAGCTGTCGCCGACAAGCCGCATCGACATTTTCGATGCAAGCGTTTTCGCCACAGTGCGCATGCTGATCGATGCCGATAAAATCGCCGCTTCCGATCGGTGGTTCGGGAAAAAGGAGGAATGAAATTGCCCCTCTTTGGGAAAAAGAAAAAGCGCTCCGCATCGCCGCTGGGAGTGTGGATAATTGATAGCACTGAGCGGCTGCCGCCGGGATACCACCGTCTGCTGGATTCACCGGAAATAAGCGCGTGTATAAATCGCATAGCTGCAATAATCTCAAGCGCGACAATTTACCTGATGGAAAACTCCCGCAAGGGAGATATTCGCGTCCACGACGAGCTCGCCCGATTCGTGGATATAGATCCGTGGCCGGGCATGGCCACGCGGCAAAGCTGGATGAACTGGATCATTACGCAGCTCCTCGGCGACGGCGACGGAGAGGCCTTCGTGCTTCCGCGCAGCTCAAACGGAAGATTTACCGCGCTCGAGCCGATGCCCGGGGCGATATCCATAGCCGATCCGGCAGGGGGCTACTATGTGCAGTGGCAGGGTATTACATATGCGCCTGACGAAGTATTGCACTTCCGCCTGTATGCAGATCCGGATCAGCCGTGGAAGGGCCGCGGTGTAAGATTGCAGGCGCAGCGCATCGCCGATAGCTTAGCGACGTCCGCACAGCTCAAAGACACACTTAATGCACCGGACTACAGGCCGCCGCTGATCGTAGGCGTAAATGCGGACAATGCGTTTTCTGATGAGGCCGAGAGGCAAAAATTTATAGACGAATACCTCTCAGATAGCCGCAAAGGCAAGCCGTGGATACTGCCGGCCGATCTGCTCAAGGTGGAACAGCTCAAGCCGATGTCTCTCTCAGACTTGGCGATTAAGGACAACGTGGACTTGGACAAGGCCACAGCAGCCGCGATTTTCGGAGTGCCGAGCTTCACACTCGGGCTTGGAACATTTAGTAACAGCGAGCACAACTATGCCGTGCGCACAGTGTATATTCCGATATGCCAGGGCATCGAGCAGGAACTCACGCTCAAGCTGCTTGCATCCTCGCGGCGGTATTTCAAAATCTCCCGCCGCCGGCTTTACGCCTATGATTTTAAAAGCCTGATAGATATGGATCTGTCGATGGCCGACCGCGGTTATCTCACCGGTGACGAGGTGCGAGAGGACGCAGACCGAGACCCCGCAGGCCTCACCGAATTCAAGCTACTCGAAAACTACATCCCGGCAGAAATGAGCGGCAAGCAGAAAAAGCTTTTACAGGATAACGAAATCGAGGAGGAATCAACCGATGAATGATGTACCGATTACCCGCGCTCGGCGCACTGAGTTCAAGACCCGCACCGATGGCGAGGACATGATTATTGAGGGCTACTTCGTGGTTTTCGAGCAGCCCTATGTAATCGATGAGTATTTTGAAGAGATCGTAGCCCGCAACGCATTTGACGGTGCGGAGATGAGCGATGTCCGCGCCCTCATCGATCACCTGCCCCACCTCGTACTGGGGCGTACAACTGCACACACGCTGGATATCAGCATTGATGATAGTGGACTCTATGGAACCATCAAAATCAACGCGCAGGATGCCGACGCCGTAAGCCTTCACGCCCGCTGCCAGCGGGGCGACGTCGATCAGGCGAGCTTTGGGTTTGATGAGGAATCTGTAGAGTACACCGAACTCCCGGGTGGACGCACCCGGCGAACTATCACCAAAATCTCAAAGCTGTGGGAAATCAGTGTGTGCACGTTCCCTGCCTATGAGCAGACTTTTGTCTCCGCCCGCAGCGCGGCCGCGGCAGACTTAAAGGCTCAGCGCCTTGCGGCGCAGAAAGAAAAATTGAAAAGGAGATTTAAACACCATGCTTAAAATTTTGATGCTGCAGAAAAAAAGAACTGCACTGCAGGCACAGATGAAGCAGCTGCGCAGCAAGCGCAAGCAGATGCGCGCCGAAGAGGCCACCCTGCAGGAACAGGTGGACGAGCTGGAGGAGATCACTCCCGAGCTCGAGGCACAGGTAGATGAGCTTGCCAAGCAGCAGACCGAGACCGATGATCTCATCGCGGATCTGCAGGACCAGATCGAGGAGCTTGACGATCAGATAGCTGAGCTCGAAGCGAAGGCGGGAATGGAGGATCCCCCCGAAGGAAACGGAGAGCCCGCAGCGGAAGGCCGTTCCGCTCGCCGCCGTGCGGCACCCGCGATGATTGTTTCGCGGAATTTCACCAGCCGTTCTCGCTGCTTCGGCAGCCGCGAGGCCCGCGATGCATTTTACTCGCGCCCCGCTGTCAAGGATTTTCTCGGCCGCGTCCGCGGCATCCGCGCAAGCGGCAAGCGCAGCGCCACCGGCGCCGAGCTGACGATCCCGACCGAGGTTCTCGACATCATCCGCGACAATCTTGAGGAGTACAGCAAGCTCATCACCCGCGTCCGCCTGCGCCGTGTCCGCGGCCGCAGCCGCCAGAACATCATGGGCGACATCCCCGAAGGCGTGTGGATGGAGATGTCCGGCGCGCTGAACGAGCTCGAATTCGCTCTGAGCGAAATCGAAATGGACGGCTACAAGGCCGGCGGCGTGATAATCATCGATAACTATCTCCTCGAGGATTCTGATATAAATCTCGGCGAGGAGATCCTGTACATGCTCGGCCAGGCAATCGGCTATGCAGTCGATAAGGCAATAATCTACGGTCACGGCCGCGCATCGAAAATGCCGGTAGGCTTTGTGACTCGACTCGCGCAGAGCAGCCAGCCCGATTATTGGGGCGAAAATCAGGGGGTATGGAGCGATCTGCACAGCACCAACGTGCTGAAGCTCGACCTTGCCACCAAGAACGGCACCGAGTTTTTCGCGCCGCTGCTCTCCGCGCTGGCAAAGGCAAAGCCGAAGAAAACCCGCGGGGCTCGTACTTGGATCATGAACGAGCAGACGAAAACCGATCTGATGATAAGGTCCATGGACATGAACTCTAACGCCGCGCTTGTCGCCGGCATGGAAAACACGATGCCGATCGTGGGCGGCGAAATCGTCACGCTGGAATTCATGCCGGACAACGAGATCGTGGGCGGCTACCTGGATATGTACGTCCTCGCCGAGCGCGAAGGCGGCACCTTCGGAGCGAGCGACCTGCCCCTTTTCATTCAGGACAAAACCGTTTTCAAGGGTACCGCGCGTTACGACGGCCAGCCCGCAGTCGGAGAGAGCTTTGTGGCAGTTTCCTACGACAACACCGAGGTAACTACCGCGATGAGCTTTAAGCCTGATTATGCGAACGACGCCCTCAATGCGCTGATAATCACCTCCGCAGCCGGCAGCGCAAAGGATACCACCGTGCTCACCGTCGCCGGCATGATATCCGCGAGCAACAAGCTTGCTGCAATTGCAGGAGCGCCCGTGGCGGTAACTCCCGGCCTTATGCCGGACAACAAGTGGACGCCGATCACTTCGGGCTCCGGCAACTTTGCAGCTAAGAACGGCGCCGGCGTGACGGTAATCGAACTCGCACCCGACGGCCGTGTGGCCTCTGCTGGCTACCTTCCCGCCGCCACCAGCAAAACCGTTTAAGATCAATAAGCTCGGCAGGGGATTCCCTGCCGAGCGAAACCGCAAGGAGGGCGAGAAATGACAGCAGAATCAACCGCGATCCTCCCCGCAGCGCTGGGGATTTTGAAAGCAAATGTGGGCTTGTTGAATCCTCCGCGCGAAATCGAGGATTTCATGCTCAGTTGCCTTAAAACCGCCTCCGCAGATCTTGCGAGGGCGCGGATAGCACTCAGTGCCGATGAAAGCGACGATATACATCTCCTCGCTATGTACGGCGCGTGGCTGTACCGCAATCGCGTTACCGGCGCCGCCAAGCCCGAGATGCTGCGCAGCGCGATGCGCGATAGGCAGGTCAGCGCAGCGACGGGGGTGGGCGGATGAGCTACATCTACGAGCGGGAGCTGCATGTGTATACGCTGAGCGCGGGGACGCCCTTGAAGGGCAAGCTGCAGCTCGTCTCTCGGCACCTTTACGCCGAGAGGGAGGTATATCATTCCCGCTTCTGGGAAAGCGTTCAGGCGGGCTCTCAGATCGATTTGATGGTATGCGTCCCCGATGGCCGCGCCATCCGCGCCGACATGTACTGCATCCCCGATGATGGGCATGTATACCGCATAGTGCAGGCGCAGCAGGGGTGGGACGATTTAAGCCTGCCGATGACAACACTATCACTGCGCAGAATGGAGGCGGCCTATGACATTGCAAGATCTTGATACGGCGCTGCGAGCGGTATGCCCAAGCACCTACGAGATCGCAGCACCGGCAGGCGAAAACCGATATATTGTGTGGCACAGCTACGGAGCCTCCACTCTCGCGGCGGACGACAGCACGGTAGTGGATGTTCCCCAGGTGCAGATCGATATCATCTATCAGGATTTCGCCGACAGCATCGTAAACGATGTAAAAAAAGTGCTGCGAGAGCAGCACTTGCCCTATGAAGTGCAGGCTGACAGCTATGATGATGATTATGCAAAACGCCGCTGCATCCTGCTGGTAGAGGTGTATTGATATGGCCGGGCTCAAAATTAACGGCATTGATACACTCGTTGCGGATTTTGAAAAACTCGCTAAAATCGACGACGACACAGCATATACCATCCTCGAAGCCGGCGCGGCCGCACTGCGCACTGTGCAGCAAGAGGTAATAAGGCGAATGGGGCTCATGGATCCCGTAGAGCCGCAGCTGATCCACAGCCTGCAGATCAATCGAAAAAAAGGCAAAAACGGCGTGCTCGTCCGCCTTGGACCGCGAGGAAAGCGCAAGGGAGAAAAGAAACCGAGCAAGCGCAAAAAAGGCGGCACATACGCCAACACAAACGACGAGGTGGGGTATGTGCTGGAATACGGCTCGCCCCGAATCAAGGCCCGGCATTGGATGTCGACGGCAAACGAGGAGGGGGCCGAGACCTGCACGGCCGCTATGCAAGAGGCGTGGGACAAGCACCTCGCCGATATGAATTTATAAGGAGGACAATATGGGACTGAAAGAAGTAAAGGTGCCCGTAGGTATGCGCAGCAGTTATTTCGCACCGATAAAAAAAGAGAGCGCGGGCAAACATCCCGAGTATGATGCCATAGTGGATATGGGCGCAGCCGTAAAAGGCTACATCACGATTACATCCGCATCGAGCGAGATTTACGGCGACGATGTCGCCCTCCTGCGCGGCGAGAGCTTTGTGAGCGCGCAGGCGGATGTTGAGACGACACTCAATAGCCTCGAGATCACATCACAGTTTTTCGGGCACACTTATAGCGCCGAAAACGGCGAGGAGAGCAAGGCAGATGATGTGGCGCCCATTGGCGGATACGGCTTCATCGAGCCGATGTTGAAAAGCGATAAGTCGAAAGTTTACCGCGCGACCTTCCTTTTCAAGGTGCAGCCGCTGCTCAACAGCGAAAAAACCGAGGCGGATACGAAGAAAAACGATTTCAACCCCAAGATGAATGCAGTATCGTTTTTCGTTATGCCGGATCTGAGCGGCGCATGGCGTGTGAGGAAGGAATGCGCGACGGAAGCCGAGGCAGAGACGTTCATCACCACGCAGTTCACCTATACGATTCCCGCGGTGTAAAACAAACAGGCAAGGCGATACACCTTGCCTGTTTTCAGAATTAGCCCCGAGCGGGCGGAGGAAGAAATGACAAACACAAATTTAGAGTTTAAGGGCAAAAAATACGATCTCCGTTTTACGGCCGAAGTGCTTTTTTCCCTGTATGATAAATTCGGAGTTACCGATGATATCATCCGCGCGACGCACATTTTTGAGCCCACAAATGAGGGCTGGGCAAACTGCTGCTGGCTGGCCGCGCGTATGGCACAGCAGGGCGAGCTTATCGCCCGCTACATGGGCCACGAGCCGAGAGCAATGCTCGAGGCGGAGGAGCTAAGGACCTGCGCGACGCCGCATGATGCTGCGCAGCTTCGCGCAGCGGTTCGCGCTGCCCTCGAGCAGGGATTCCACCGCGAAATTGAGGACGACGATGAGCCCGAAGAAATAAATCTGATTTTGCAGGAGAGGGAAGCCACAAAAAAAGCTATAGCGCAGGGGGTCTCCGAGCTATGTTCCTGGCTCGAGCGGCTGCGCAGCTCCACTACTCCCCCCGAGACGCCCTCCGCCTGACCCCGGGGGAGTTTTTTGACATGATGGCGATCCTTACGCCTAAAACACACACGGAGGAGGCGAGCGACCCGTGGCAACTCGAACCATAGCGACAGACCTGATACTCGGCGGAGAAAAAAAATTTAACGATCAAATGAAGGCCGTGAACAGCAATCTTAAAACGCTAAGATCCGACATGGCCGCATGCACTGCCGAATTTAAAAACAACGAGCAAAGCACGGCTGCGCTTGCCAAAAAGCAGGAAATCCTGACGGAAACGGTTGACCAGCAACGCGAAAAGGTGCGTGCCCTTGAGGCCAGGCATGCTAAGATGGTGGAAACCTACGGGAAGGACAGTGCCGCAGCGGACAAGTATAAGCAGCAGCTCAACGACGCCCGCATCGAACTGAAAAAAACCGAGGAGCAGCTGGAGCAGGTAAACAAGAAGCATCGAAAGTATACCTCCGCAGTAAAAAAGGCCGAAGAGGCAGTAAGCGACGCAAAGAAAAAGCTCGGCGATTATGTTGAAAAGCTGAAAGAGGCGGCACATAATGTGCCCGGCCTCGCTGAGGCGCTGGATGCGCTCAGCCTGGCAAACACCGGCCTCGGCAAAGCACTGCCAATAGCCGGCAAAGGCTTCGCGGCCGTGGGCGCTGCTGCCGCGGCCGTAGTGGCCGGCCTCCTCAAACTTGAAGAGGAGACTGCGGAATATCGCGAAAATCAGGCAAAACTTAACACGGCGTTCGAGGCTGCGGGGCACTCCGCTGGAACGGCCGAGCAGGCGTATACCTCGCTCTACGCGATCCTCGGCGACAGCGATACCGCGACAGAGTCAGCGCAGCTCCTTGCGCAGCTTGCGACGAGCACCGAGGATGTGGCGAGCTGGTCCGATATTGCTGCCGGCGTCGTCGGCACCTTCGGCGATGCACTGCCGATCAACAGCCTCATCGAAGCGTCGAACGAGACTGCGAAGGTGGGCAAGGTCACAGGTGCACTCGCCGATGCGCTGAACTGGGTGGGCCTCTCCGAGGATGATTTCAATGCCAAGCTTGCCGCCTGCAGCAGCGAGCAAGAGCGGAACACGCTGATTACGGACACCCTCACGGCAGCCTATGGCGATGCCGCCGAGGCGTTCAAGACGAATAACGCCGAGATCATCGCCGCCAACGCAGCTCAGGCACAGATGGATGAAACACTGGCGAAGCTCGGCAGCGCGGTAAGCAGCGTGAAAAATCAGCTCATCGCCGAATTTCTCCCCTCAATTTCCGAGGTAATAAGCGCATTTGTCGATTTTATGAATGGCGCGGAAGGCGCGGACGAGGCGCTGCAGACGGCGGTGGAGAACATGGTGGAAAACCTTGTTGAAAAACTGCCGGAGTTTTTGGATTTCGGCATTGACCTGATTGTCGCTCTTGCAACCGGCATTATACAAAACTTGCCGTACCTCATCGGCAAGCTGCCGCAGGTAGTGCTTGAAATACTCAACGGCTTCGGCAGCCTCGTCGGCAGTCTCGCCGAGGTTGGATTAAACATGGTGCGGGGTTTGTGGCAAGGCATACAGGATGGCACCGGCTGGCTTTGGAACAAAATCACCGGCTGGCTGAGTGATCTCAAGAGTCTTTTCACCGGCCGCAAGGGATTCGATACGCACTCGCCATCAAAGTGGAGCGAGGACATTTTTGAAAATGTAATGCTCGGCGGCGTGGCGGGCGTCGACGCAGGCGGCCCGAAGCTGCGGCGAGCATTCGATGCGACCATCGCGCAGATCAAGGCGGACGCCGAAGGCATCGACGAGATGAACACGGATTTTAATATCACCGGCCGCCTCGCCGGAAGCGTTCCCCCCGCTGCTGTCGGCGCCGGAGGCGCAAGCATTGTAAACAATATAACGGTAAATACTCAGCAGCTTAGCGATTCGGAGGTGGATTACTTGATTACAAAAGTAAACAAAGAACTGGGGCGTGCAGTATGAATGGATTTATAAGAAAATTCGCACTCGAAAGCTCCGACGGCATCAGGCTAACTCTCAACGGCGAGCAAAATATATGGCTTACGGATCCGGCAGGGCTTGGCATCAGCTCGGCGCCGAAGCTGGCAGACTACGGCGGAGGCTTTTTCGGCTCGACGGATAACCGCTACGAGCCGCAGCAGACAATCACGTTTACGCTCAACTTTACGGGGACAGCGCCATATGCGGAATATCAGGCTTTTTTAGATACAATTTACTCGGCCGAGCAGTGGTATCTTTGTTATCAGCCTGACGAGGCGAGTATTGAGTATCGCCGCAAAATCAGCTTCAGATCGATCACAAAAACCGAGCTCACCAAAACCCGCTGGCTGGAATGCACGGCGACTGCCGTTTGCCTCGCGCCGTGGCAAACTACCCAAAAATTAATATTCACATCCACGTCTGCGGTTACCGGCTCCGAAAAGCCGCACTGGGATGGAATAATCACACCGATGGGGCATCTCCCGGCTCACTGCGTGTACAGCTTCAAGGCTTCAGCGCCTCGCAAAATTTACGGAGGGCAAGCATTTTACGACAATCCACCCGGCGCAGTGCTTGCCGGCGCGGAAGAAACCGGAACAGCTTGGAATGTGAGCTTTTTGGATAATCCCGTAAGCTTAGAGGCAGGAGAAACGCTGATCGTTTCGACGCTCCCGAATGATTTTCGCGCGCAAATCATTACGGCGGCCGGAAAAGTGAAATCTGTAATTGATCATCTTGATACGCTCTTTGGCACAGCGCAAGGGCTTCCACCGAATGCACTGCCGGTCAGCGGGGAAACGTCGATCAGATTCATCATTCAGGTGGATTCCATCCGCGTGGCCGATACGCTTAATGCAGAAATATATTATTTCTACAAGGGGGTATAAAAATGATCGCTTTTATAAAATCAATCGCGGATTATAAAATACTCCTTGCAGCGCAGGTAATCAGTTATGATGTGCCGATCAGCACTTACGGCGATGATCAGGGAACGATAGTCGTCAGCGGCACAAAAGCCGCCGGATACGAAGGAAACTGGCTGAACTTAGGCGAAAAAGTGTGGTTGATAAAAAGCGTGGAAATTGGAGATGGACGATCCGAAATATCAGTTGTCCCGGCAATCAACGCCTTTGACAGAGCGCTATTTTTTAGCGGGGAATACACCAGCACAGAAAAATTTATCTGGACTCAGTTATTTTACCAATTCAGGCAAAATGATGATGAATTCCTCGCGATGCCCTACCTGAATACGGTTTACAATGCGGAAGAAACAGAGTTTATAGCGCCGGAGGTAGACGACAATCAGATGTACAACCTCAAAGCCTATCTACAGCAAATCAATAGCGTGGCGTTTGCCGGAGCGGGAACAGTAATGGAGGCAGGGGTAAACTGCGAGTTTTCCGATTTAGGAGATCGGCTATCTGTTCAAATCAAAAAAATCACGCCTAAGCGGCAGACGGCGCACTTTAACAACAATCGATTCGAGCTCATCGATCAGGCGCATGACAACACCGTGATCGGTAAAGTCAGCATCATTTTGCTTGATGGCAGCGGCATTGTAAACTACTACCTGGAAAACAGCGGCGCTGTATCGGAGACCAGCACGCCGGCGAAGCGTGTGCGGGGCAAGTGGGTGTATGCGAAAGAAACCGAAAATGAAACGCCGTTGATTACAGCGTATAAAGTTTTTCGGGGCAACGAAGGCAGCCACAAGGTAGAGTTTTTTTCTACGGAAAAATATGCGGCGCACGATACAGTAGAAATGCTCCTTGAGGGGCGCGATGAGCCGGACACGTTTGAAATCAGCTGCGTGAGAATATCCAGCGATGATGAGCGATATCGCTACACATGCGGGGATATGCCGGTCACGCTCACGGACCGAGTGGGGAAGGCGACAATGCTCGCCGGAAGTGGCAAAGCCTCACCGGCCGACTACGTTGTAGCCCGTGGCACAACGGGGCGGTGGAGCTGGACAAAGTATGCCTCAGGCCTCGCCGAATGCTGGGGCGTTTTCGGCGATAGCATGGTCGAAGTAACCTCCGCGTGGGGAGGCGTATACTACGGTGGCTGGATGGGGACGGACGTAAACAAAAACGGCAGAAAGTACCCGTTTGAATTTAAATCGGAGCCTGCCGTTAGTGCGCAGTACATAGGGGGTAACGGCGACGCATGGCTTGCTGCCGACGTCGGGAAGAACATCAACGCGCTGACTCACGCGCCCGCCTTCCAGCTCATCCGCGCAACAGCAGGCACTATATACAATCCGCGCATAGCGTATCACGCTATTGGGCGGTGGAAGTGAGGAGAAATAAATGAAAAAAATATATTTATCACCCTCGGATCAGATCCGAAATCTTTACGCCGCCGGCGGCACGAACGAGGCGGTGCAGTGCCGCAAAATAGCCGCCGCGTGCAAGTCGGCGCTCGAACGCTGCGGCTTCGAAGTGCGCACGAATTTTGCCGATGGCAGCAACGCCATGTATGAGAGGATCCGCGAATCAAATGCGTGGGGCGCCGATCTGCATGTTTGCATCCATACGAACGCGGGCGGCGGTCGTGGCTGTGTCGTGTTTGTATCACGGCTGCCGGAGCGGGAGCCGCTGGCGCGTCCGGTGTTTGAGGCGCTCGACGAGATCACGCCGTATCATTCTGTCTACGGCATCCGCGAGGCGAAATATAGTGAAATCACAAAAACGAAGGCACCGTGCTTGTACTGCGAATGTGAATTTCACGACGACCCCGCCCTCGCGGCGTGGATCATCGACAACACCGAGAGCATAGGCGAGGCACTTGCCCGCGGCATATGCACCGCCGCCGGAAAAGAATATATCAAAAAAAGGAGCGATGATGAAATGGAAAGATGGAAAACAATCGAGGATATTCCGCAGCCCTATCGCGATATGGCGCAGCGCTATGTGGACGCGGGCGCACTGCTCGGCAAAGGCGGCGCCGAGCTGGATATCACAGAGGATATGGTCCGCGTGATGGAGATCATGCGCAGGTACTTCGAAGGAGGTGCTAAATGATGAATGCGCCGGACAAGATAACCGAGATTAAAGCGGCAGCGACGGCCCTTGCGGCGATCATCACCGGGGTGATCGGCTGGGCCGGTTGGGCAGTGATCCTCTTTCTGATTTTGATAATCATCGACTGGATCACCGGCTCTTGCGCCGCGAAGAAGGATGATAAATGGAATAGCGCACGATCGCGAGAAGGACGCTGGCATAAAGTCGGTGAGATAGTGGCCGTAGTAGCTGCGTTTATGTGCGATTTGGCTCTGAAAATTGGAATGCAGGGCCTCGGCGTAGAGCTGCCGATTACATACGATACGCTTTTCGGGCCGCTGGTAACTATGTGGTATATTTTCACGGAAATTGGATCTATTGCGGAAAATGCACAGGCACTGGGCGCTCCGGTCCCGGCGTGGCTGACTTCGGGCATAAAAAAATTAAAAGATAGCACTGACGATATCGGCAATAAAAAATAAAAAACAGGGTAGCACATTGCGTGCTACCCTGTTTTTTGCGATCAAATTTCAGTACATTCCCACGGCGCGGGCGAGAAGCAATCGCGCATAGTCCGGGCATCGGCTAAGATCGTAGTACCATTTTTGCGCGGTGCTGTAAGGGATGGCATAGCGCGCTGCAAAGTCAACGAGCTTGAGCCCCGATGCCGCGACGATATCGGCGAAGCTGGCGTGCGCCACATCCCATATCTTGCCCAGCTCCGTCAGGCGCTCGGCGGGAACCTCTGCGCCTTCGGCATCCCCCCACACGGACGAGAGCGCCCAGCCCGAAATAAATGCATCGCGGTCGGTAATGCTTTTGGCGTCGGTGAAAATCATGTAAAACAGTTTATCAGTCATTGTTTTCGTCTCCTTCATTGTCGATAAATTCCACATCGTTATGCACGAACGTGGCAGTGCACCACAGCGATGCACAGCTATCGGGCGTGCCGGGGGCTACCATCTTTACAGCGCGGTAGTCGGGGAGCGCCTTGCTCACTGCGCCAATGATATCGCGGCAGTCCTGTGCACTGATGTGCTTGTGCCCCAGAGCCGTGCCGACATCGTGCAGCGATACGATGCGGCAGCTCTCCGCCTGATGGATGATCTCGTCGATTATGGCCTGCTTAAATTCTTTCATTTTTTTGAATCCTCCTTATTTTTTGAAGGGGCGTAAGCCCCTCCGTTTATGCGCCCAGCATTGCGCCGGCGAATGCCATAGCAGCGGCGTTGCCCTCGTCGATATCGCCGAGCAGCTTCTCCCAGCTCCGCATGCGCTCGTCGCACCACTCGCGGAACGCGGCGGGCGAATCAAAGTAACGCGTGCTGTAATCGCCGTAGCAGTCGCCGCTGTTGTTGCCGGTAAGGATAACTAATCCGCACTCGGGGTTGTACTCCAACCAGTACTGCTGCCAGTTACGTCCGTCGTAACGATCCCAGCCATGGTTATCAATGCGCTGCGCTGCCTTGATTTCGCGCGCGTAAAACTTCTTGCCGTTGATGATTTTCATTTTTATCCTCCTTATTTTTTAGGGGGAGGGGCTTGCGCCCCTCTGGTTAAAGCATTCAGTCGCTTTTCGATTAGCCTTCGCAGGTGCAGACCCACATGCTGCCATCAGCATCGCGATGTGCCGAGCACACAAACTCGCCGCTCTTGGTCTCGATGCGGACATATTCGCCGCCGAGGTTACGCAGGTGCTGCTTTGCATTGCGGCTATTACTCTCGATTGCGTTCATTCCAAACTTTACGATGTACTTCATTTTTAAATCCTCCTAAAATTAAGTGGTGGTTTATTTCCTCTTTGTGATTATATAATACTCCAAATTGGAGCAAAAGTCAATAGAAATATTCCAATTTGGAGCATTTCCGCATATTGCACAAAAACTATGCTGCGGATTTGTGCAGTTTTGTGAGGGGGGGTGTGTGCGTAAAATTTGGCGTAAAATTTGGCGTAAAATCACGCGTTTCAGAATCTGCGGCAAGCGCAAACGCGCCACAAGATGCGTAAAAAAACAACACGGGAAAAAAGGCGCAACTCCTTGATAAATAAAGAAAATCCCGTAGTTTCAACGACTACGGGATTTTACAATGTTTGGTGCGCGAGGCGGGACTTGAACCCGCCGAGAAAAACCTAAAACCATTGATATATCAAGGGCTTTAAAAATGCTGGCGTAAAATTTGGCGTAAAATCGCAAAATTACAGGGCGTAAAACTCCCGCATTTTATCGATATCGCGCTTTTGGTCTGCGGCAGCGAGTTTAATGTAGATATCATGCACGGTTTTCAGATCTGCCCAGCCGCCGACCTGCATCGTCTGCCGCTCCGACCAGCCAAGATGATAGGCCAGGGACGCGAAGCTTCGGCGCAGGCCGTGCATACCGACGAGCGGGAGCCCTTCGCGGGCGCAGATGCGGTTGATCTGATTAGTCAACGTATTAGGATTGCAACGCACATAGGGCACGCCAGCGGGTGTGCTGCTGGCCCTCAGCAGATCCGCGAGCCGCGAGATAACTATATCTACCTCACGGCGGGAGGTGGTATTTTTATTTTCTTTTTTCCGCACGAGTTTCCCATCCTTATTGACGACGGCGCTGCCGTGCACAAAGATCTTGCCGCCCTTGATTTTATCCGGCGTAAGCGCCAGCACCTCAGAGCGGCGGAGGCTGTGCAGCGCAAGGAGTGCGCCGAGCTCGCACGGCTCGCCCCGCACAGCCGCGAGAAACTGTTTGATTTGGCTATAATCCAGCCAAGGCAGCTCCTTCCGGATCACCTGCGGCAGCGAAGATACATCTATATCCACGCGATTGGCCCGGAGCACCGTCTCCACGAGCCCCCACTCGTTTTTCAGAGTTTTCGCCGATACGCGGGTAGCCTCGGCGTTAACGGCCGCCTGCCAGCAGCCTACAGCGTGGATATCCTTATCCATCACGCCGCCGAAGGCGTTGCGCTGGATGGTGTAGTATCCGCGGATGGTAGCGGGCGAGAGAGCGTTGTCCCGTTCCTGTATATATTTATCTATCGCTTGGCGCAGGGTGAGCGGGGGAGCCTTTTTCTCGGCCGCTATAAAGCCGGCGCGGATGGCCAGCGCCTTAGCCCGCGCCTCGGCCTCCGTGTCCTCGATGATCGTAACGCCCTCGCGCCGGAGTTCAAGATACCAGCGCTTGCCCTTCATGCGCGGTGCGGGGACCTTTATCTCATCCTTCTTTTTCTTTTCGCGGATCAGGCGCTCGCCGCAGTAGCCGCAGTATATAAAATGCAGCTCGTCGGGGATCTCGCTCTTGCAATTCCGGCATTTCATTTCTGTTTTTCCTTCACAACGGTCTTTATCGTGTACGCTATGGCGATGAGCGCCGCAACGACGATGAGTGCAAGAAACACGGCGGCTATGGGCATTCCCGCAGAGCGGAACAATCCAGCGTGTTCAAGGCGAATATCGAATATAATGTAGCCTATCACGGTGCACACAAGCAGGGCGGTGAGCGACACTATGCATATAATCAAGCGCCTGTAGATAGTGCATATATGCTCGATGTGCTCCGTGCGCTCCGCTTGCCGCACGTTATCAAGTTCAAGGTCGTGGATATATCCCGCTTCATCAGTATCTCGCAAACCTGCCAGTTCGTCAAGCGATATGCCGAGAGTAGCGCACAAGGCGGCGGCATTGGCAAGCGTGACTTGCTTTGCCGTGCATCCAGTTATGGTGCAGACAGAGTTGTATGGGATGTTTGCGAGGTCGGCGAGCTCCTGATTTGTAAGCCCCGATGCATCCTTTGCTTTGCGTATCTTGTTCAGCATATCGCATAATTCGGGAATTGTTTCTTGTTGCAACATAACCAAAACGCACCTCCAAAATATTCTTTTAATTGACGAAATACCGGCTAATCGCCTATTTTGTCGATTGCGGTGTAGCTTTCGGCAGTTTGTTTTGATAGACTCTATACACGGCAGAAGCGTCTGCAAGGGTACTGCCGCAGTTCTGCCCGCAGGGTTGCAGCTGCGGGCTGGGCAATTCATCAATTCATTCCCGATCTTTGGCTAACGCCTGCAATAGCAGTCCGGTAGCATATGCATCAGCAAGCGCACGGTGGGCGCCGCAATATGTGATGCCATAATAATCGCATAGGGTTTTCAATTTGTAATTCATAACATCGAAGCCCCTATCATAATCGGTTATATATCCCTGAACTTCTTTGTCCCATTTGTCTTTTGCGCGCTTGAGGGTCTTCTGTGCAATTTCTAATGTATCATAATATTTCTGTTTATTCGCATAAACATCAAAACCGCCGCGGACAATGAATTTCAAATCAAAATCGAGGTTGTGCCCGACAATATTATCGGTTGCAATAAAAGCTTGCAGCGAATGCACTACCTGACCGAATTGCGGCTTGCCTTCCACCATCTCAGCGGTTATCCCGTTAATTCTTGAAGCTTCTTCCGTCAACCCCTTTTTCGGTGCGCAAAGGGCAACAAATTTTTCTACCGGCTTAAAGCCCCTAAAACGGACGGCAGCAATTTCAACGATTTCATTTTGAGAAGCATTTAACCCGGTCGTTTCGGTGTCAATTGATACAAAATTGCCGAGTTTGTCACGCGGTGTCTTCTTGGTGATGTTTGAAAAATATACATCGTAAGATTCTTTGACAGGCCGCTTGCTTGCGATTTTTTCTTCAACTACTATATCAGCCGAAGGAAGATTGTTTAAAATTTCAATAAACTTTTCTGCGTTAATGCAAAATTCGGCAAGCAAATTTCGCCTGTAAGCAGTAACTTCGCGCAACTCGGACAGGATAAATTCGGGGTCAGCCAATTGTTTGTCTTCGCCAGTAACACAGAAGTCCTCAAAATCCGGTAGGTTTACAGCTCGATAACACTTTTTCGCCCGCGAAATGAAGATCTGATAAAAAGAAGGTGTTAACGAAATGCTGCTCAGGCAGTCTGAAAATGCATCGCAGCTGGAAATGCAAGCTTTTATGCCCTCCAAATCCCCGGTATCGATCAATTTGCGAAAATTGCTAATGCCAGCATAAGCTCCAACGAGGTTATTATAGCTCTGTTGGGCGGCTTCATTCTGTGCCGTTTGGCACTCGACGCATAAGCCGCTACCTGACAGCCGCAGGAAAAGACCCTTTTTCCCGCATTGCAAACATGTCTTCATTGCCCCATCATTCCTCTTTCTTTATTTTGGTAAGTAATATTTTACTACTTTCCTTGCTGTTGTGCTACCGATTTTTACATTTTCGGCGGTGTGCAAAAAGCGGAATATGTAAAATTGTACACATTAACCACGAATTTTGCCGCGCAAGGTGCACAAACCCCGCGAATTATGTTTGTGCATAAAACATATAGAAAATTATATGCGTTTGTGCTATTATCTTAATCGGATGGAAAAATATGAAATGTTATCTAAAATTAAAAAGTGAAGGGAGAGCAACATGAAAAAGGACGAGGAGCGGGAAATCTTGATGAAGGAGATCACCGCAACGCTGGCGGGCGCGAGCCTGGAGGATTTGAGGTTTATATACAGCTATCTGATAGCTGCATAACGGAAAAAAGAGACTGACCAATCACTGGTCAGTCTCTTTTTTTTATGTCCGCTGCGATGCTGTTGTAGATATCTTCAAGCAGCTGCCATTCGGGACCGTCGGCATCGAAGCGCAGCAGCGCGGTTATAAGCCGCGTTCGGAATGTTTCCGGCTTATCCGACATCAGACTTTTCACAAGCCGCCCCATCTCATCCGCCCTGCTCGGCGGGGCGAACGGCTCGCCCGCGCCGGTGCGAAGCCATGTTTCGCTTACGCCGAATTCCCGGCATATATCTGATATGGTGCGGTCGCTGGGCTCCCTGTTGCCGATTTCAATTTTTGCGACATAGTTCCGGCTCAGACCAATTTTACTTGCAAATTGTTCCTGCGTCAGCCCAAGCGCGGAACGCACATATTTAATTCTATCGATCAAAACGTCAACCTCCTTTCGTTCACATGATAACACGATATGTTCTCATAGTCAACAAAAGATGCAATTATTTTGCGAACACATGTTGACAAAGGGAATATGGTGTGGTATATTTGTGTTGACAAAGGGAACAACAAACAATATTGCAAATCCAAAGGAGGCGAAAAACATTGAGTGAAAAAGAAAAAATCATGGTAGAGAAAATCGCAAAGCTGCCGCCCGAGCTTCAGGTGAAGATCCTTGATCAGCTCACCGGCGCGATCATGGCAATGGATATACTTGAAACGAAGAGGGAGGACAAGGCAGGTGCTGGGGTACAGTGTGCTTGACGAGTACGCCGCGCGCAGCGGCGTAAAAAAGAAAGAAATCGCTAACCTCATCGGGGTTAGCAGTAAAACGCTCTGGAACAAGCTGCGCGGGGAATCCGATTTTACATATGGAGAGGCGGCCAAGATCCGCGATACCTTTTTCCCCGCCGTGCCGCTGGAGTGGCTTTTTGAGCGGGAGGTGCCGAATGCCTAAGACAAGATTTGATAAAAAGCCCCGCGACCCGTTCAAGGAACTTGTGCTCGGCCGCAAGGCTGCTCTGAATCTGACCAACACGCAGATAGGGGACAAGGTGAAAATGTCCCGCACGCAGATCGAGACGCTGTTCAAAAAGCCCTCCGCCGAGTGGAAGATAGGCACCGCATTAAGCGTGGCCGCCGCGCTGGATATCCCCATCGAGGAAAGCCGCGCAGCAATCGGAAGGAGGTGAGCGGGATGCGCGCAAGCAACATAGCGATAGCGGTTTTGTGTGCGATGATCTTCATGCTCCTCGTGCTCATAAGCCTCGCGCTCGACGGTGCGCAGCCGGCGCCGGAGTTTGAGCCGTCGCCGCCGAAGGTGAACACCGCGGGCCTGTGCGTCGCGGAAACGAAAGAGGCTGAGTACGAGATGTATTTCTCGGAGGCGGACATAATTGCCCTTGCACAGATGGCATGGGGCGAGGCGAGGGGCTGTACCCGTGAGGGGCAAGCGCAGACCATGTGGGCGGTGCTCAATCGCGTGGATGTTTGGGGCGGAACGCCGTACAGCCAGGCCGCCGCGCCCGATCAATTCTATGGGTACAGCCCGTACAATCCCATTACACCGGATCTATACACGCTGGCAACGGACGTGCTCGCAAGATGGAGCATGGAAAAGCAGGGTGCGGCGGTGGCAAGGGAGCTGCCGCGCGGGTATCTGTGGTTTACCGGCAACGGCACGGCGAATGTGTTCCGGGAGGTGTACTGATGGAAAAAGTATTATATCTCTGCTTTGCGTGTGCCGCCGATCTCGAAGTCGGTTACGAGCTGGAAGAGCTGCCGGGCACTTTCGAAAGCTCGCGCTGTGAGCGCTGCGCCCGCAAGGTGTGGGGCGCGACATACAAAATCACGCCGAAAAGGGCAAAAAAATAATCGCGGCGCCTCCTGCAAAGCCGCGCCGCGATCAATAAACCGAAATCCGAGGGGATCTCTTGATTTAAATATATCATGGATCTCCTCAAAATTCAAGGAGGAAAGACATGAATAAATACATTGAGGTAGCCGTTTCAGGCTACGAGGCATCGAAGGCCGAGCTGCTGCGCTTCACGCGCGAAAATACGTGCTTCGACTGCGAAATCAACGACGGCGGCTACCCGCTGCTGTTCATCTTCACGCCGCGCGAGGACGCAGAGCAGGAGAGCCTGTTCGAACCCGACGAAAACGGCGTGCTCGGCGACATGAAGGTGATATGCTCCAGCACCGGAGCGGGAGTTGATCTCGGGCTCAAGTGCCACATTCAGGCCGAAGTGCTGAAAAAGCTGCTCTCTCGCTGCCAGGCAGTGGCCGAAATGAGCCTGCATGCGTATAAGGCAGGGAGGTGCGCCGACTATGAGTGAATGGACAGCTAAAGCAGCCGCCCGGCTTGAGGACGAATGCAAGAGCGGAAAGTTCGATAAGTACGGCAGTGCCATGAAGCAGGCCGTCAAAACGGCACTTTTGGATTTCTGCCGGCAGGACGACGAATTTGCACAGGCGGTCGTGCAGGGCGGAAGCTTCACCGACTGCATGGCGGCCGTCGGCAAAAAAGTCAAAAACGGCAGCATATCCGATCTCGATGCGTACTCCGCGGCAGTCGGCTTTTACTTTCCCGGGGCAAGGATCAGCTTTGAGATGCGCATTGAGCTGTGCGAGCATGACGGGGATGAGATATCAAAGGACAGCCTGCTTATAGATCTGTCGGAATTCCTGTGAGGTGCGGCATGAACGATTATGAAGCTATCCGCACCGAAGTGCCGCCGGCGCTCGAGAACTTCCCGAGCATTGAGGATACCGGCGCGGTTATCCGGCAGGTCAACCGGCTGTTTGAGCCCTATGTTTTCTTCGAGCGGCACAAGGACAGCATCGAGCTCTGGTGCTCATGCTGCTTAAGGCGCGGAGCGATTGACATACCGCCGCGCACGGTGACGACGGTCGAGTATGAGCTTTTATACAACAAGCACAACGAGCATGTCACCTGCCCGTACTGTGGGGCAAGGGCAACATATAAGAACGCCCGAAAGCTCGGCAAGAAAACCAGGCTGCCGCAGTACCTGCCGGTGGCCCTGCTGGCAGAGAAGGACGGCGACCTTTACGCAAGAGCGTACTGGACGCGCAAAACCTATGCCACACTCGACGGCGAGCCGGAGTTTTATCTTGTCGAGGGCTATCACTTCACGCCGGGCATGGCAACGATTTACGCGCAAAGCTACAGCAGCGGGTTTGAGCCGAACAGCGTCAGCGGCAGCTACGATCCGGTGCACAGGGTAGTGACCGAGCCGTTCACGGAGGGCAGCTACTACTGGTTCAGATACAAACCCTATGTCGTTCTCGGCCTTGACGCTATCGGAAAAAGCGCATTCAGATACTGCGGCTATGAGAGCTTTGAGCGCGGCATCGATGCGGTGTGGGGGCTGGAAACAGTCCGCACACGATACGACATGATGAAGTTTTTCGCGGCGGCGAGCATCTATCCCCGGCAAATAGAAATGCTGCTTAAAACAAACTGCGGCGAGCTGGTTTACGACCTTGTCTGCGGCCGGAAGAAAAACAGGGACATATTCGACTGGCGAAAAAGCAATTACCTCGATGCGTTCGGGCTATCAAAAATTGAAATGCGCGCATGGCGCGAGTCCGGCGCGGAACTGGAATCCATTGCGTGGTACAAAAAATTGCGCCGAGCGGGACTGTCGGAGAGCTTTGATGCCTTGAAATATCTCGACGAGATGTGCAGCTACCCCGTCTCGATGAAGGACTTCGTTAAGCTGTGCTGCCATGCGAAAGTGAAACCTACGAAGCTTGCCGACTATCTTGCAAAAGGGCAAATAACGATGGAAAAGCAGGGCGCGGATGTGGCGAGGGAGCTGCCGAGCACACATCTGTGGTTTACCGGCAACGGCTCGGAAAACGTGTTCAGGGGGGTGTACTGATGAAGCATCTTGGTGACATCACAAAGATAAACGGTGCGGAGATAGAGCCGGTGCATTGCATCATCGGCGGCAGCCCCTGTCAGGACCTCAGTGTCGCAGGAAAACGCGCAGGGCTGAGCGGTGAGCGCTCGGGGCTTTTTATGGAGCAAGTACGAATCGTAAAGGAGATGAGAGAAAAATATGGAACAGTTTACCCTCGATTTATGGTGTGGGAAAACGTCCCCGGAGCACTCAGCAGCAACAAAGGCCGGGACTTCGCGGCCGTGCTCGAGGAAACGATCCGCCTCGTCGAGCCGGAAGCCCCCAGTATTGAAGTGCCTGCAAAAGGCTGGCCTACCTGGGGGGGATACCGCGACGTGGACGGACGATGGAGCGTGGCTTGGCGAGTACATGACGCGCAATACTGGGGAGTCCCCCAACGCCGCCGTCGAATCGCGCTTGTCGCAGATTTTGGAGGCGACACCGCCCACGAAATACTGTTTGAGCGCAAGGGCGTGTCAGGGGATCCTGAATCGCGCGGAGCGGCGGGGGAAGAAGCTGCCGAAGGCTTTGGAACGGGCGCTGACTGCGCAATCCCGATTAACGATAAGGCCACTCGATACGCCGGAGGCGGAAGCTCGCGCAACCACGACGGCAGCGGAAACGGACTTGGCATAGGCAAGGACGGGGATCCGTCGCCGACGATCACGGCGGGGGACCGGCATATCGTTTGCGCAGCCTTTAAGGCGGGACAGGGCGCAAAGGCGAACGGCATCGGCTACGCCGAGGAATGCGCGCCGACGCTGGGCGCGGTATCAAGCGGGACGAATCAATGTCCGTCTGTTTTGATATTTGATCGCGCGCAGATCACATCGCCGAATAACCGCAGCACCGTCGGACCGGACAAGCCGTGTCCTGCGCTGCACACCTTCGGCGAGGTTCCGGCGGTTTGCTATCAAATGCAGGGCTTCGGCGATTATCGCGAGGGCAATGTTGCGAGCAGCTGCAAACAGCGGGACTACAAGGACAGCACGGATCTGGTTATCGGAATTGACGGAGAATGCAATGCCTATATAGAACAATATGGCACACTGCGAGCGCACGCGAGCGGCGGTGCGGAAGAAACGCTTATGCATCGCATGGTCGTGCGGCGTCTGACCCCGCTGGAATGTGAACGGCTTCAGGGATTTCCGGATGGCTGGACGGACATCGGCGACTATACCGACAGCACCGGCAAAAAGCGCAAGACATCCGACAGCGCACGGTACAAGGCGCTCGGCAACAGCATCGCGCTTCCGTTCTGGCGATGGATGTTCGGGCGCATGGCGGCCTATCTGCCGGAGGGCGCGACGCTCGGCAGCCTGTTTGACGGTATCGGCGGCTTTCCGCTCTGCTGGGAGCGCATAAACGGCGCGGGGAGCTGCCGATGGGCGAGTGAGATCGAGGAGTTTCCGATGGCGGTAACAAAACGACATTTTAAGGAGGAGTAAAAAATGCTTGAGCTATGCCCAATGACGCTCAAGGAAGCAAATGCATATGTTGAGCAGCATCACCGCCACCATAAGCCGGTCACGGGGCATAAATTTTCTATCGGCTGCACAGACGGAGAAAAGATAGTCGGCGTTGCCATCGTCGGCAGACCTGTGTCACGGCATTTAGATGATGGCTGGACGCTTGAGGTCAACCGCCTTTGCACGGATGGGGCGAAAAACGCTTGCTCTATGCTCTATGCCGCGGCGTGGCGAGCGGCGCGCGCGATGGGCTATAAGCGGCTCATCACTTACATCCTCGACAGTGAGAGCGGCGTTAGCCTGAAAGCGGCGGGGTGGAAGTGTGTAGGGCAAGCGGGCGGCTTACGATGGACTGGCAAGCGCCGCCCCGAAGTTGACCTATATCCCGCGCAGATGAAAATCAGATTTGAACGAACGGAGGAGTAAAAAAATGGGAGCAAGACGAATTCCGAATGCACGAACGAGAAGATAATTGCGCTTATGTCGATGGGCAAGACGGGCGAACAGGCGGCGTTTGCGGTCGGCGTGAGCCGGAGCTACTGCAACAAACTGTACACTGTGGTAAAGCACATTGCCAATGAGCAGTGGGACGAGTTAATAGAATATTCTCGGTATGCGACAACCGGCGGGGTGATTACATGGGCTTGCGAATACCTCGATACGCAGCTGCCGCAGGAAGTCGCGGAGACTATTGAGGCGGTACGGTACCGCGGTGCAACGCCCAAAGCGGCAGAAGCAGCACCGAAACCCGAGCCGCCCGCAGAGCCGATTGACAACACGGCGGCGGCAATCATCAAGCTGCTTGAAAAGCTCGACGCGGCGGTAAACGCAATAACGGAAGCGGCAGACGATATATGCCAGACGGTGACAACGGCGCGGAAGCTCAACGAGGACTGCATAAACGTAAATTTTGATGTGCTGACCGCAACGGTCCGTGACGGCATCGAAAGCGTAAAGACGACGATACGAAAGGGGCAGAAATGAAACAGATACATAAGCCGAATGAGCCCATCTCGATTGAAATTTTGAATTTTATCGAGTGGTTTTCGGAAGAAGCGCCCAACGAATACGAAAAAGGCATCATAACAGGCTTGCGCATTGCGCAGACAATTGCCGAAATCGTAGAGCGGAACTGCGAGGAGGGCGAAGATGGACGGAGGTGATGACGGTGAGACTGATTGATGGTAACGCACTGATTGAAAAATTCAACGAAAAGGCTGACATGGCAGAATGTCTCATTGATGCGAGAACGGCAGAACGATTTGCAACTTTTTGTGCGCTTGCTGATGCGGTGGAGGAAATGCCCATCGTAGATGCAGAGGTTGTGGTGCGCTGCAGGGACTGCGAATACGCCGAACGGTATGAGCGGATAGATGGAATCGCAGGCTATTACTGTGGCCACCCGCAAAACATTTTTACCTATGGCGAGCGCTGGGATCGCGTATTCAAGCCGGTAAAAGAGACAGACGATTTTTGCAGCTATGGGCAAGAAAGGATGAGGAAAAAGGCTGTAAAAAGCTTAACAGAAACTACTGCAAAAAATGCGGACAGAAAATCGATTGGGAGGGCTGACAAAAATGGGAGCAACTAAAACGATAAAGAGGAGCACATTGCGCGAGCTTACGCGGCTTGTGCGTGAACGCAAACAGGAAGGCAATACAAAAATGGATGAAATAATCGCTGTGTGTCATGCGCTTGCTATGCAGGCATACGGTAGAGACTCTGCATGGCTATCATTTTGCGATATTGCCTTTGCGGTCATGGGCTGGTATCCGCTTAAGCCCGACTGCACGGTCGAGGAGTTTGAGGAGCTTTTCAAGTGGCTCGGCTTCGAGATCGAGGATGAAGGGCTGACACCGGCAGACGTGAAAAGCATGTATGCGGAGTGGAAGACGATGATGTCAGCGCTCAACGGCATCGGAGGAGGCTATGCCCGCCTGCGCGAGCTGGCAGAGGCAGACAGAGACGGCCGCGTGGTGGCGCTGCCGTGCAAGGTGGGCCAGCGGGTGTTCGCCTTGATGGACACGGATAAGCGTATAAGCGAGTGCGAGGTCAAGCAGATTGGTATGGGCAATGAAATCGTCTTTATTGGCCTTGAACCAATAGGTGCCAGAGGGCGGGAGTATGGCGTAGCGCTAAACGGATTTGGCAAGACCGTATTCCTCACCCGCGAGGAAGCGGAGAAAGCATTGGAGGCGATGAAGGATGGCTGAATATCATGTTGGCTGTGGTGCGTTTGGCATCTATGGCGAAGGTAAAGAACGAGCTTTCAGAGGCTGGACTCAAGGCCGAGAAGCTCAAGGCAAAAATAAAGAAGGCGGAGGAAAAGGCCGAGGAAAAGGCCGCCGAGCTCGAGAAACTAAAAAATCTCAGTCGCTCGCCGACCCAAATACGGCGGTTTTCAAGCAGATTTTTGAGCAGGTGCAGGAGGATTTTAATAAACTCCATGGCAGCCTGCTTAAAGTAAAGGCATCGGATCCCGGAACCGCGCAAAAGCTCACAGCCGCAGTCCGTGCCCTCGTTGATAAAATGCAGGGGGAGTTAGATGCATAGCTGCGAAGGATGCGAGCACTTGGGATTTGAGCGCTTTCGCGGAGGATATACGGCGGCACGGTGCTTTGCACCGTTCCCGCCGCCATGGGGCAACGGCAGAGTGATCGGAAATCCTACGCCGAACATGCTGCCCGAAAAAATTGAGCGCCCGAAGTGGTGCGAGAAGGAGGACTGATAATGGCTGAATACATAGGCAGTAAAAAGATCGTCACGCCTAACGGCGAGGTCATTTCCTGTGAGTATACGGAAGATCCTCACAAGGCCACCGGCACCGGCTTCGCTCCCCACTGGGGAAGCTGCCGGGCGGCGGGCAATTTCAAGAGGTAAAGCAAAATGACAATTAAGAATTATACCAGCGGCGTGGACATCTACACGAGCCTCGGCGAGATTCAGGGCGCGCTTGCCCGCGCTGGCGCGACAAAAATCATGGTGGACTATGAATCCGGCAAGCCGACAGCGGTCACGTTCGCCATCGAGACCGTAGCCGGTACGAGGGGCTTTCGGCTCCCTGCGGCCGTGGATGGGACATTGCGAGTGTTCGCGGCGCAGAAGATCAAAGCTGACCGCGCACAGGCTGAAAGGACAGCATGGAGGAATATCCGCGACTGGGTGCTGGCGCAGCTTGCCCTTGTGGAATCCTGTGATGTACCCGTCGATGAAGTGTTCTTCCCGTATCTCACCGACGGAAACGGCAGGACGCTCTATCAGGCGTATGCGACAGGGCAGCTCATGTTGGAGGGCGCAAATGGATAAAAGTGTGCTTATTAGCATCCGCCCGAAGTGGTGCGAAAAGGAGGACTGAAGAATGAAAATCTACATAGCCGGAAAGATCACCGGCGAGCCCAATTACAAAGAGAAATTTGAGGCCGCCGCGATGAACCTTGAAGCACAGGGACATATCGTGTTAAATCCCGCCGAGCTGCCGGAAGGCATGCGTACGGCGGACTACATGCGCATCTGCTTTGCGATGATCGACACGGCTGACGCGGTGTACCTGCTCGAGAACTGGGAATACAGCTCCGGCGCTTCCGTCGAAAAAGACTACGCAGTGTGCATCGGAAAATCTTTGTTTACAGAAAGGGGAAAAGGAAATGACTGAGCAAGATCTGATTATACAGGACATGCGCGCAGAAATCGCGTATCTGAAAATGAATGCGCCGGTGATCCGGTGTCGAAGCTGCAGGTTTTACAATGTTATCGAGGCGGTAAGCTGCGCCCACGCCCGCGGGATGGTTGAGCCGAATGAGGATGATTTTTGCAGCTGCGCAGAAGTGAGGGTGAGCTATGGCGGATAAAAAAATCCCTGCAAGCCGCAGACGCTGTGCCAACTGCGGTGCACCCATAGATATTGCCCATGGCAGAATATACTGCGCCGAATGTTCTAAAAAACGGCGCAGAAGAAAAACAATGCTCGGCCCGGAAAAGCCCGAGCCTGAGCGCGTCTTTTCTCGGCCTCGCAGGACGGGGAGATCTTTTGATCTTGCCGGCAAAGATATCGAGGAGGTAGCGCTTGAAGCGAAGGCTGTAGGGATGAGCTACGGCGAATACAGCAATGCTTGCGCTTTCGGCACGATCGAGCAGAGACTCAAAATGCAGGGCATGAGCCGCGAAGAAGCGGTGAACCTTATAAAAAATGCAAAGCGGCGGCGCACCGTCGCACGAAAAAAACAATCTCACTCCGCCCCGTAAAGGGGCGGGCGGTTGAGATATGGGCGATACCGTCGCCCATATCTGAGCCGAGAGGCCGTATTTTCTCTCAGGCATTCCGCCGAGCCGGGGAGATAGTCACAAAGGCGGATGCCGCCGGGGGCCTTTCTCCTTTTCCCCCTCTTCCTTCCTCTTTTATTTTATATTCACCTCTTCTCTTTTAAAAATCCCCGGCGGCATTGAGGAGACATGTGATAGGAGCTGCACAATGGCAAAAACGAAGTGGAAAAAGATAATTGTCGCTGGGCCGCTGGTGATTGAGGCTATATATCCGGCAGTCACAAGCCGCAGCGCTGAGCATGTCCGCGCTGCGAAGCAAAAGTTATCTTCCGAGGCGCAGCAGCGAATGAATTTGGTATACAGCAAGCAGAAGCTGAAGCTTATTCTTGCTGCGAACTTCGAGCGGGGGGATCTTGTGTGCACGCTAACTTACGATGATGAGCACCTGCCGGCCAGCCGCAAGGCTGCCGAAAGCAAGCTCAAGTATTTTCGTGCGAAGCTCGCGGCGGACCGCAAGAAGCACGGCAAAGAGCTTGTGATGGTGTGGAATACCGAGAGCCGTCACGGAGAGGGCCGGTATCATCACCACGTCGTGATCAACGCCACAGGCGATGATTATAATACAATACTTAAATTGTGGGGGCAGGGAGAAATACACTTCCGGTCCCTGCGCGTCGATGCCGAAAAAAATTATGCATCACTCGCCGCGTACATGTGCAAGGAACGCGCCGAGAAAACCGGCCAGCGAAATTGGAGTTACACAAGGAATTGTAAAAAGCCTGAAACGGAAACGTTCAGGGTGGAAAACGATACTCAGCTCAATCCGCCGAAGGGAGCGCTTGTTCTCGCAGAGTCAGCCGAGAGAAATTTATATGGCTCCTTCCGCGTGCTGGAATACATTGTAATTAAGGGCCCGCGCGGCAAAAAAGCTCGACGCCGGCCGAAAAAGAAAAAACATTAAATAGCGCTTTTTATAATTTTTCTGCCTTGGAACCTATATTATTGGTAGGAGAAAAAACAGAATGGACTTGTCAAACAAACAGAAATGCGGTAAAGTGTTAAGTGTGAGGGACGGTTTTCTCGTTTGTCCTCGCTGCCGCAGGAATCGAAAAGTTATACGGATCTATCCGGATACTGCCGCGGTAAACCTCGCGGTATTTTGCCGTACCTGCAAATCGGAGTTTAAAATCGATATCGACAAGGGCCAGTGCTTTTTCAGCCGGAGCCGGTAACAATGCGCAGAACTAATGCGTATCGTTCCGGCTCCGGCTTTGATTTTTTTGGAGGCAAAACATGAATTTTGATTACAGCAGGAAAAACCGCCGCTGGCGTCGGCTGCGGGAAAGAGTCTTGCACCGCGACGGCTATATGTGCCAGGAGGCGCGGAGATACGGCAGATACGAGCCGGCCGAAGTGGTGCATCATATCTGGCCCGCGGAGGACTATCCGGAGTACGCATACTGCGCGTGGAATCTTATCAGCCTCTCGGCATCGAATCACGATAAGATGCACGAACGGACGACACGCAAGCTCACACCCGATGGCGAACGCTGGCGAAAACGCACCCCCCCACCCTCGGCCCCCGAAAAATAG
>ERZ1034915.400-NODE-400-length-30132-cov-18.566247_pt1 | contig 30132 bp, 23 predicted proteins | sample MGYA00520592_ERZ1034915 | MGnify/ENA primary metagenome ERZ1034915 (study PRJEB33766, sample SAMN09781787) | gut metagenome | biome: gut microbiome | host: Homo sapiens | place: Madagascar | study: EMG produced TPA metagenomics assembly of the PRJNA485056 data... | reverse complement strand
AGTTGCCCAGTGCTGGCAAGATTCTGCGAATATCCTGTTCGTCGCGTCGAAATGTAGAGTCCGCCAACTTCTTCGGTCCTATGTCAGCCGCCCAATGCTCAATGTACTTTGCCAGTGTAATGCTTCGATTAATAGGCTCTGGGGTGTGCTGAACCTCGCGCTCAAATAGGATTGCCTGCTCCTTTACCCACTTCTCAGCTTGTTTGGGTGTGTACTCCTTGGGTGGCTTGACGGTTTTCTGCACCGATTTCAGTCGGTTGCCCTCGTAGTCATACCCACGAGATACCACAATCAAATAGCTGTTGCTGCCGCGCTTTCGTATAGATGCCATATTTTGCACGCTCCTTAGTATTATTTTTTGACCTGCGGTACTACAAAGCATACCGACAACTGCGACAGAAAGCTATCACCACACCCAACAATCTTTATGCTAAAAATTCACCTATTACTGACAAAAACGGCACCGCCATTGCTGACGGTGCCGCTGTTTATTTAACCTGCCTTCTTGGCTTTTCTATTCTTATTTTTCATAAATGCAACATAGCACGGATTTTGGTTGTTCAACAAATCTTGCATCAGGTTTGCGGCCTGCTGTTTCGCCACGTCCTGCGGGTGGCAGTAGGTGCGCTCCAAGAATGCCGTATCCGCATGACCAAGCAGGGATGCCGCCACCTGTTTGCTGGTGCCTTCCTGCAGCAGATAGGTTGCGTAGAAATGCCGCAGGGTGTGCAGGTGGTAATCCTTAGATAATCCGCATTGCCTATACAGCCTACGCAAATGTCGGGTAAAAGTATCCGGGTGCGGTACATGACCGTCGGGGTCAGTAAAAATCGGCTGCTCTCTCTCCGGAACGCCGCTATGCAGCACCTGCTGCTGTCGCAGCGCCATCAGAAGTTCCCATATCCCCAGCGGAATGGTTACAATCCGTTCCCGATGGCTCTTGGTGTCGCTCTCAACAATCTGCCCGGATGCACAGCTGCGGGAACGGCGGATGGTCAGTTCACAAGCACCGGTTATGTCCCGCCATTGCATGGCGCACAGTTCCCCACGCCGCAGCCCCGTAGTAATTGCCAGTGTGTAGTACGCGCGATACAGAATCGGTTCGTTCTGAATTGCCCGCATCAGTTTACCCATTTCATATTTCTGCGGGATGTGCTGCACCTCCTTTTCAAAATGCTTTTTCCGAACGCGGTGCGCCGGATTAAACGGAATAATGTCATTTTTCTTGGCATCCTCCAGCACCGAGGAAACCGTTTCGAGGTATTTCTGCACCGTTGTTTCCTTGATGCAATTTCCAGCACGTCCGGGGCGCTTGCGCAGTTCTTCGCACATTTCTTCCAGCGTCATGGGCAACAGTTTTGCAAGTGGGATACCGCCAATCAGAGGGTAAACAATGTCGAGATTTCTCTTATACCCCGCGTAGGTGGTAGCCTTAAAGAACGGCTGCTGCCGCTTCAGCCAGTTTTCGGCGTACTGTTCAAAGTGGGTCTGGTCGCTTTCTTCTACGCCATACTTGAACTTCTTCTCGATGCGCTCCGCCTCCGCCATGACATATTGCTGGATACCACGCTTAGGTACAGATGACGGCACGGTGATAGTCTGCGCTTTCATTCGCTTCTGACCATTGACCTTATAGCCGTTGCAGACAGTGATTTTGAATTTTCGTTCGGATTTTTTCTTGATGTAAGCCATTGTACCTCCTTGCTTTTAAATCAAATCAGCGTCATTGTCGATTTTCATCGTCATTTTTCTTTTTCGTTTTTCAAAAACAGCGTCATTCTTTATAGCTGTCGTGATTAACGTATATACGTCAATATTTTCATTGAATTTGATGTTCACCATGGGGTTATGCCCCATATTTTCTGCTCCAAGGCTTGCCGAATGACGATGATGACGATGATGACGGTGTTTTTGAGATATCCCAGCCGGATAATTGCGTTATGTCGATATCATCGTCAGCACCGTCATCATCGTCATGGCCGAACTCAAACAGACGTTTTTGCTCTGTCCTGGTATACTTGTATTTGATACCGCGTGGAGTAAAAACCTCGTTCGCATACTCTGCCATTTTTCGGGTGAATTGATTGGGTTTGACTTCGGAAATACCAACAGCTGAGAGTAACTCGGTAGCTGTTCCCTGCCACTTTCCGACTTGCCCAATGTACTCTGCAACTCTCCAAAGGTATTCCGGCACAGCTTTCAACCGCTGCTCTTCCGCGGTTTCTTCCTCGTCTAACAGCCAGATACAGTTTTCCTCATGCAGATACAGCGTTCGCCTGTCCAAATCACGCCCGGTCAGGATAATGTCAGCATTCTTGCTCGTTCGCTTGCGCTGCATGACCCATGTGGTGTCTGCTGCCCCCATCAGACCATTTGAGCCGGAAATCTGGTCGAAGGGGTCAGACGCAGCCTGTTTACGCAGATGATGAATCAACAGAATGCAGATGCCGTACTTGTCCGCAAGAGATTTCAGCGTGCTGATGTCCTTATAGTCGTTGGCATACATACTGCCGCTTTGGTCGCAGGAACGGACTTTCTGCAAGGTATCAATGACTACCAGCCCGGTATCCGAATGGTTGTAAAGAAAGCTGACGATCTGCGCCTCCAAGCCTTGCCCGATACTTTGGCATTCGGTTTGCAGGATCAGCCGCTCCGGGGTATCCTCGCTGCCCACAAGCCGGAACAGGCGGTCTTGTAGGCGGTTGAGCGTGTCCTCCAACGAAAGGTACAGCACCGTGCGCGACTCAATTTCTCGCCCCCACACCGGCTTACCCTGTGCGACCTGCAGGCACAGCCACAGCGTTAGCCAGCTTTTGCCCGCCTTGCTGGGACCTGCAAACAAGGCAAGGCCAGCCGGGAGCAGGCCGGGGATAATCCACTTGACCGGCGGCAGCGGCGTGGAGAGCAGTTCTTCTGCAGTGATTGTTTTCGGAAGTTTCGTAAAAGTCATTTGCATCATCCCTTCTTGTTTGGTATACATCTATTATCTCATAGTATCGTAATTTTGTGTGTAGTAAGTTTTACTCTCTAGTGTTAAGTTGTACGGCTCACGCCGTCCCACAGCCCCACAAACGCGCCAAATAGCTGCTTTGCGGGCAGCTTCGCGTCCGTGTCCGATGCCGGGCATCTGCTCCACACAGGGCGTGTTTTGGCGCGGTATGTGAGTGAATCAGATTGGATTCACTTTTTCGGTTTTGATCCAAGATAGTGAATCAGTTCTGATTCACTCTGGAGGTCCGTGGGCATAATAAGCACTTCTTTTTGCCATTTGCTCATCTCCTTATTTGTTGCTTCGCGTAACCCTTTTGAATACACCTTCCGGGGAGAAAAAAGAGCCCGGAGAACCTTACCGATTTGGTAAGGCCCTCCGGGCTCTTTCTATATTTTCTCTGTTTTATCCGGGCGTGGGGGTACACTTTCCCCGCAAATCTTGATGTAAATTCAATAAAAATCAAATAATGCGCGTAATAGCGTCAATCACGCGGTTATGTAAATAATAAAAGAAACCGCGTACATCAAAATAAATGCTGAAGAAAAATGTCTAATTTGCCGCTCGCCCCCAGACATGGGAACATAACAGGCAAGCCGCTGGCAGCGACCGTTCACTGACCTTGTAAGGATCTTAATGCTTACAATCCAAACGCCGTCACCCCATCTGACGCGTGGGGCAGCAGGAGTATCATTATGCCCTCTCCCCAGTCGTGGGTTATGGTCTGCCGTGACCATGCTGTGCGCCCCACCGGGAGAGTAAAGTACCTGTTATGCTGTGTATTCAGTTGTAAAGGTGCTGTGCAGAGATTCTCTGCAAATTCAGGATAACACAGAGTTCACCAGCCTGTCAATGGAAGGTGCACAGATTTGAGAAAATTGTAACATTTGCGTAGCCTCAGGGGTTTGGGGTTCACCCCAAAAATGCGTTGTGGATATCCAAACGCTATGCTTGCTGCTTACCGTGTATGCAACCTTGCTCGCCTTGGAGGGAGTCAGAGCGCTCTCTGCCTCCAACGGGTTGCTGTACAGCAGCTGGTCGGGCGTGTAATAGTCCGCCTTAGCGGTCACATGCAGGGTCTCTTTTACCGCCTTGGCGCCGTCCTTCAGGGCAATGGTGCCGTCTGCGCGCAGGTCATAGCGGGCGGCGGCGTCCCCGGTCAGGGTCATGGCAACGCTGTCCACCGCGTTGCTGCCGCTGTTCAGCACAAAGCGCCCGGGCTGGGCAGGGTCCCATTTCTCTGCGCCAAAGGCAAGCGTCGGGGCGGCGGGCTGCTCAGCCGCCGCTTCGGCCACAGGCTGCAGCTCCTCCGCGGCAAGGGCCGTCGTTTCCTCGGCAGTGGTTTTCTCCTCGGCGGGCTGCTCCTCGACGGGCTGCTCCTCGGCGGGCTGTTCTTCAACAGGCTGTTCCTCGGTAGGTTTCTCCTCGGCGGGCTGCTCCTCGGCGGGCTGCTCGGCGGGGGTTTCTGCGGGCAGCTCCACCGTGTTATCCGGCAGCTCGCCTTCCTGCTCTGCTGCAGGCTCTGCCACAGGCAAAGCCTCCTCCGCATAAGCCGCAGGGGTCACCATGCCGGCACACATACCGACTGCCAGCAGACCGCTTAACAACCGCTTGACTTGTTGCTTTCGCTTCATGGGCTGATGTTTCCTTCCTTCTTTTGATAGTTGTGTTTTGCCTTTGTAAGGCACGGTCCGGTACTGTTTCTCCTCCTTTTGCTGCCTTTTATCTGCCGTTTCTCACGGCATTTCCAGCGCGTCATAGCGGGCCTGATCCAGCACAACGTCCGCATTCTGCGTCCGCTGTTCCAGCAAATCCGCCAGCTTTTGCCGCGCGTAGAAAACCATCAGGCTGTCCTTGGCCTGTTCAAAGGACTGCACACCCTCATCCTGTACATCCAGCAGGGTGACGGTTGCCTCCTGCCCGTAGTAATCATAGGTAAAGCTCTGGCCCGGCTGCATTGATGTGAAATAGCCGTAGATCAGATCCTCGGTCACAGTATCGGTCTTGCCGATTTCTCTTGTATTCTGGGTCAGCTCCTGCAGGGTGCCGTCGGCGGTTTCTATGCGGTAGCGGTAGGTCGTGCCCAGGCTCAACAGGTCTTTGTATTCCTCGTACACCTGCTGCAGCTCGGCCTCGGTGGGGGTAAGCTGCTTTTCCATAGCGGTTTCCATCTCGGCAGAGGCATTGTCCGTTAAGTATTGGTAGTAGGTAAACGGTGTAAAGGCGTTCACGCCGTAATACACTTCCCCGTTCTGCTTTTTCTGCGCGCGGTCATCGTTTTCCGCCTGCATATCCTGCATCATTTCCGGGTAGTCCTTGTAATCCAGCACATCCTGTTCTGATGCCAGCAGCATGGTTTCCTTGGCTACGACCACCGCCTGCAGGGCGCGCCCCTTGGCAAAAGCAAGCGGTGTCTGCCCATCGACCTCGGTATGCCAGAATCCCTCGTCCGGCTGCATCTGATACTTCGTCCAGTAATAGTTAGCGGTCACGGCCTTCTGGTCACGCAGGAAAAGCAGGTATTCTTCCTCGGTCACGGCGCAGCCGTCCACCGTCAAAAACGCATCCCCGTTTTGCAGGGCAGCTGCTTCCGGTTTTTGCTGGCAGGCCGTCAGCCCCAACAGCAGACAGACAGCCGCCGTGCCCAGCACAGCCAACCGCTTTGGACGCATTGTATATTTCATCTCTATCCCTCTACCTATTAAAAACAGCAGAAAAAAGGGCAGGCGGTTTTGCGCCCACCCATCTTACGGTTTTTGACGCCGAAACCATTGCATGATTTCGGCAGCGCGCTCAGCCATTTCGGCAATGCTTTTTGCCGTATGGTTTTTCTTACTTCCCCGCTGTGCGCGGAAGCTGCGCCTTTTTATGGCTTAATTTTACGCTTTGCCGTTGTTTGCGTAAACACAAAAAGCCACACACTTGTTGTACTATTTTCGGAGTTTGCATTTTCGGGCAGTACTTTTTTACAAAATAATACTATTTTACAAATTTGCTCTGCGAATTGCGCCGCAAAAATTCCGCACGGCGGCGGCATCTTCCTTTGCGCAGCATTTATTTAAGGTAATACCTCATAATTCTAAGTGCCGATACGGCGAGTGAGGTGCGGCAGCTGCTAATCCAAAAGCCCGGGCGTGGTTTTGAAGCAGCGCCACACAAACTGCAAGATGACGCAGGAGTTTGTCGCCGAAACCCTGAGGGTAAGCCGGCAGCCGGTCTCCAAATGGAAAAGCGGCGCTTCTGATAATGACTCTACCAGCTATACAGACTTGCTGTTTATGGACAGATCTGTTACCTTTAACGACCTTCCGGCATCAGCACTAAAAATGCTTGATGAACAAACTGCCGGCTAATCTTATTGAAACCGACAATCCGTTTTTGACCACCATTTGACCACTACTGTGCAGTAGCACCGCAAAACGCCGAAAAAGCCTGTTGTGACAACCAACAATGGGCTTTTTCCTGTTTTGGCGGCAAATGTGCAGAACCAACAAACTTAACTGTTTATCGTTGGTCTATACTGTCCTGTCGTAGTTCTCCGACCGAATGCCTATAGGTAACTACGCTATCTAGCACAGATTCGCAAGAAAAGTAGCATATTATCGTTTGTTTTGCTTTCTTCATTCAGCTTCACAGCGCTCAATTTTATGTCGTTTTTCACACGTTTTACAACTCACTTTTTATCGACTTTTATACTATAATCAACTATATCCAAACCTACTATTGTAAAGATTATTACTACAGCATGAATAAATTCTTCACCTTAATGATTGAGAACAGGCAAATCGTCAGTGCAAATAGTTATGAAGTATACATCGGCAATGCTAATTTTGAATTTCTAAAAAAGCGATACCCGTTTATTACTGAAGGACTCCAGCGGCAAGACCATCTGTTGGTGGCTGTGAAACAGTAGACCGGTTTGGTGTCAGCCGATTGATGAGCCAAACCGTGGGTTATACGGATACCACAAGCCGAATAGATTCGTTGAATCGAAAAACACGCTTAAACAGGTGCCTTTGCCCTTCAGCAGGGTTTTTATTTTTAAGGAGGCAGAAATGGTCGTGCAGAACGAAAAGCAAGATATTTTATATCAAGCCGCAGACGTTTTTTCCTTTTTTACCAAAATAGTATCACATCCATCGTGTATTATGCCGAATCTTCACGCAACATCACAAGAGTCCGTTTTATCGCCCTTTCACTATGGTATAATAAGATCAATCCTTCAAAGAACCTATCAAGGAGGGTTTCTATGCCTACATTTTATGCCAAATCCGGCAGTCTACACGGCAAAGTCACAAACAAAAAACACCTTGAGAAAGTTGCTGAACTTGCCGAAGTTTATGGGCGTGAAATCGGCTGTCCGCAGGAGGGTCGTCTAGCAGGGAATCTGCACGATTTTGGCAAAAACAGCCCGCGTTTTCAGGGCGTCCTGGACGGTACATTCCACTGCGTAGACCATGCTCTGCCTGGAGCAGCGCTTCTCTATATGGCACTGCATCTGCACGGAAAAAGCACTGACAAGTGTGCAAAATATGCGCCTCTGATCGAATCGATACAAGGCCACCACGATGGTCTTGTTGGGCTTCCGAAGCTGGCAGATATCCTGTATACCACATACACTGACCCGGATGCCGACTGCTGCCCCAGCAGTAAAGTGCCGTCGCTGCGGGGGGCAAAGGAATTTCAAGCCGCATGGCAGGCATTTCTGGCGGATTTTCCCGGCTGGCATATGCCTGCGCTGCCAACTCGTGATTACTGCAACATGGTTGAGGATATGCTGGACACTCGGATGCTGTTTTCCTGCCTGGTCGATGCAGACTACAGTGTGTCCGCCGCAGACAATGATCCCCTGTACTTACAAAAGGCAAGTGGTTCCCCGCTGGATGCCGATGCCGCTTCGCGGGCGCTGTATGAGCATTGCGCTGCCCTGCGGGCCAGATCCACCGCTGACCCTGCATTGAACGCCATCCGAAATCGGGTATTTGAACAGTGTGGCACTGCAGGTGAGGCCCCTTGCGGGCTTTTCACGTTGACCGCCCCAACCGGCGTCGGCAAGACGCTGGCTATGCTGCACTTTGCTTTGCGGCATTGCAAAACAAACGGGCTGCGCCGTATTATTATCGTACTGCCATTTCTGACACTGGCCGAGCAGAGCGAACGAGAATACGCCAAAATTCTGCCCAACATTCTGGTGGACCACAGCCAGAAAAATCTCCCGGATGAGGCTCATGAGTTAGCTGCACGTTGGGATGCCCCCATGATCCTGACGACCTCCGTCAAGTTCTTTGAGAGCCTGTTCGCCGACAAGCCCACCGATTGCCGTAAGCTGCACAGTGTTGCCAACAGCGTCGTGATTTTTGACGAGGCCCAGAGTCTGCCCGCAGACTTAGCCCTCGCCACAGTGCAGGCGGTCAACCGTTTGTGCCAGAAATACCGCTGCTCCATGGTTTTTTCCACCGCGACCCAGCCAGACTTTCATGCCTTGCCCAGTGCCGAGTGGAAACCTGTAGAAATTTTGCCGGACGGCGCCCCTTTGTACAAACAGATGCGTCGCGTACAGGTAGAATGGCGCTTATTTGTAAACGATGACCGACACCAGAATCCCACTTTTACAGAAATCGCCGAAGAAATGTCAGCCTTGCCCAGCGTCTGCGCGATTGTCAATCTGCGCCGCCACGCGCGGGAACTATTTCATTCCCTGCAAGGGCTTTGTGAAAATGATGGACTATTTTTACTGACAACGGATCTGTGCCCCGCGCACCGGCTGGAAGTCGTGGATAAGATCAGGGCACGGCTGAAAGCCGGGCAACCCTGCCGCGTGGTGGCGACACAGTGCATTGAAGCCGGTGTAGATTTGGATTTTGACGTCATGTACCGTGCTCTTGCTCCGCTGGAGGCTATTATCCAGGCGGCCGGGCGCTGCAACCGCAACGGGCGCTTGCCGGGCGGCGGGCGTTTCATTGTCTTTGAACCCGCCGACACACGATACCCTGGCGGCAGCTATGAGCGTGCCTCCAACATTGTGAAGGACCTCTGGGCAGAAAACAATGCACTTGACATAAACACTCCCGCACTGATTCAGTCGTATTATCGCCTCTTTTTCTGTAATGTTCATGATCGCACGGCGTTGGACACCGCACTCCGCAAAAAGGATTACGCCGCCGCTGCTAGGGAATACAAACTTATCACCCAAAGCGGTGTTCAGCTGATTGTTCCGTGGAGTGGCAAAGACGAACTCTTCACGCAGATACAGGCAGAAGTCCGCGTTTCTGGCCTGACCGCCGCCGTGCTGCGCCAGGCTGCGCCTATCACGGTAAGCTGCTTTGATCGGGACTGGGTGGAGCAGCACGCCGAACCGCTGTATTTTCCCGCCCGCCGGGGGCATCTGCCCATACAAACCAATACCTATATCCTGAACGCCGGGCAGGAACGTTTTTACGATAATCTCACCGGGCTGACGCCAGACAGCACATTGCCCGAAGATTTTATGGTTTGATTATGAATATTGCCAAAAATCATCTTGCGTTATTGACAATAGAATTTCTTAAAATCATTATATATATGACACCATATTTATCTGGTGAGAATTGAAAAATATATACAATGATTTTGGCCATAGCCCCCGCTGGGGCTGCCAATCAAAAATGGTGATATAACTTATGAACAAAGAAATCGTTTTGGAAGTATGGGGCGATTTTGCATGCTTTACCCCACCGTATGCAAAGGTGGAAAGACTGACTTACCCTGTTCCCACGCCCTCAGCGGCACGTGGAATCTTGTCGGCCATCTATTCCAAGCCGGTAGAATTTTACTGGCAGGTCACCCGCATTGAGGTGCTGAACCCGATTCGCTACATTTCCTTCAAATGCAATGAGGTAAAGTCCACCGTCAGCGTAAAAGGCAGCGTGGGAAGTTCCATCCTCTATGCTGATGAGGGCCGCACCCAGCGCCAGACACAGGCACTGAAAGATGTACGCTACCGCATTGCGGCCGTCATCTGCCCACAGCCCGGTTACAAGGGGACGGTGGAACAGCTGTACAGCCAGGCGCTGCGCCGCATCCGCACCGGCAAGACTTTTTACCAGCCCTGTCTGGGGCTACGCCAATTTGTCTGCTATTTTGAGGAAAGTGACGGAACCCGTCTGCCAATCGAGGACAGCATAGATTTGGGACTTATGGTGTACGACGTATTCGATCTGCACGACTGCGCTGTGCGCAAAAAGGCACAGCTGAAACTCGCCTTGTACCATGCCGTTATGGAGCATGGTGTCATCCAGGTTCCGCCCTATGACAGCCCCGAAGTTCTGAAAGGAGGCAGCCCATGCTGAAAGCCCTGTATGATTACGGCGTACGCAACGGCCTGGCACTGCCGCCGGGGTTCGTCAACAAACAAATCCGCGCCTACATCCGTCTGACCGCCGACGGCGACTATCTGGGGCTGGAGCAGTGCGAGGATGAGTTGCTCCCTTGCCCGGACATTGGCAGTCTGGCTAACAGTCCTGATAAATGCAACCTGCTTGCAGAGAAATGCAGCATTATCCTGTTTGTACCGCATGACCCAGATGAGAGCAGCCCAAAGCATGTGTTTTTCTGTGCTGCTATGCAGGAGGCCGCAAAATCTGTACCGGCGCTGGCCCCCTGCCTTGCCTTTTTGCAGGGCACCAGTCGCCTGCAAGCTGCCGAAGAAGCTGCACGGCTGAAAATAAAACCCGGTGACCGCATTTCTTTTAAAGTGAGTGGAACGCCCGTCGTCCGCACTGACGGACTCATTCCCTGGTGGAGCGAATACCGCAAACAATTCAGCAAGAGTTCCGATCAGATGCTCTGCCTGGTTACTGGCGAGTCAGTTACACCGCTTGCCACAGTACCGCCCGTCAGCGGCTTGCAGGTCGTGGGCGGCCATGCCCGCGGTGATGCACTGATTTGCTTTGACAAAAGCGCTTTCTGCTCTTACGGCTTAAAGCAAGCCGCCAACGCCCCTGTATCTGAGGAAGCCTTTGCCGCTGTAAAGGCCGCCATGGACGACCTGCTGGCTGGTGCCCCTGCCATGTACAGGCACGATAAAAACCGTGCATTCAATCCCACAGCCCCCATTTTTGCCGGAATGCGTTTTGTCCATTGGTATGATGCCCCCATAGCACCGCAAGAGGATATCCTGCTCCCGGATTTCTGCGGATTTGATTTGGATAAGGAAGATGACTCTGCCCTCGGTGAATCCACCGCGCAGAATGCCATACAAGCCAACGTCGCTGCTGACACGCTTGTAAATAGTGTACAGAGTGGCAGTACACCGCTGCCATTACAGAGCCGCTACCATATCATGCTCGTTTCCGGCGCCAACGGCCGCGTTATGGTACGGCGCTATGAGCAAGGCAGTTACGCCAGCCTGCAAGAGCATTTGCAACAATGGAACCACGACCTGGAATTATGTGACAGCACCGGCACTGGAACGCTGCGTCCCCGCAAACTGACCGCACGGCTGATTGCCCTGCTGACCCGCCATAAGAACGACAGCAAGGTGCTGGAACGCCTGAAAAAGGAACTTTCCGGCTTGACCCCTGCCATTGTTATGGCGGTCATCAATGGCACACCTCTGCCGGATGCCGTGGCAGGCCGAGCACTGGCAAATATCCGTTCCCAGATGTTGGACCCGGACGAAAACGATCCGTTTGCCTTTATCCCTGGTGGAATCTGCTGCCAGTGGCTGAAAGTCTGGCTGCTGCGCAAAGCCCGTGCGCGAAATGAGGAGGTACATCTCATGTCCTATTATGATCCGAATTTTCCCAATGCCGCTTATCATTGCGGCGCTTTGGTTGCTGTGTACGCCGATTTGCAGCGCACTGCTATCCCTGAGGTAAATGCCGGCATCGTGCAGCGCTACTATGCTTCGGCCAGCCGCACCCCAAAATTGGTGTTAGGCCAGTTGGAGCGGCTTTCCAAATATCATCTTGCCAAACTCGACAGCCGCTATCTGGCGCAGGTATATGAAAACCGCCTGAATGAACCGTACTGCTTCTTTGGTGCGGAGGGGCTTACCAGTCTGCCTGCCGCCCTGACGCTGGAGGATCAGTCTTATTTTGCCATCGGCTACCGCCAAATGAGCGCCCGCCTTGTGGCAGACCGCAAAGAAACTGCCGCCAGAAAGAATGCCGCCAACACAAAAACTACTGAACAGGAGGACAAGTAATATGGCTATCCAGAATCGTTATGAGTTTGTTTATTATCTTTCCTGCACCAACGCCAACCCCAACGGTGACCCCGATATGGGCAATACGCCCCGCATGGACCCCGAAACGATGAAGGGCTATATTACCGATGTCGCCACCAAGCGCCGCATCCGCAATTACGTGCAGCTGGCCCACGGCGACGAGCCTGGCATGAACCTGATCATCCAGCAGTCCACAAATATCAACCGCCATATTGCCGAAGCCCGCCGCGAAGCCGGTGTTGAGGGTGCCAAAGATAAGAACGCTGTATATGTTGCACGCAAAAAAGCCTGTGAGTTGTTCTATGATGTCCGTGCATTCGGCGCAGTCATGTCCACCGGCCCTAACGCCGGTCAGGTGCGCGGCCCCGTGCAGATCACGTTTGGCACCAGTCTTGACCCTATTCTGCCCGTGGATGTTTCGATTACCCGAATGGCTGTCGCTGACGCCATCAAGGACGGCACCGTGGACGACTACAAAAAGCTGGAAGCCGAGACGCCGGAGGACAAGCTGCGCACCATGGGCCGCAAGCAGATCATTCCCTTCGGGCTGTATGAGATCCGTGGATTCATCAGCGCCAATCTGGCCGCCGAGACAGGCTTTGACGACAACGACCTGAGCATCCTGTTTGAATCCATCTTGAATATGTATGAGCATGACCGCAGCGCCAGCAAGGGCGAGATGGAAGTTGTCTCCCCGCTGATTCTGTTCAAACATGTGGGCACCGATACCGACGCTACACAGCGGGCGCGTCAGGCGAAACTCGGCTGCGCACCAGCACATAAGCTGTTTGATCTGGTACAGGTCGCCCGCAAGGCAGAGGTCAAGTACCCCCGCAGTTACCACGACTACACCGCCACGGTGGCGTTGGACAAAGTTCCTGCCGGTGTGGAAATCGGATTCAAGCCTGACGCGTTCAGCCCTGTTGTCTGGAATGAGCTTCCCGCCGACGAAAGCTGGTTCACGCATGGATGACGCCGAATACCTGCCCTTATCGTGGTTATCCCAGATATGTTATTGCCCCCGGAGAGCCGGACTTCTGCTGAACGAACGTCTCTGGACCGAAAGCCGCGACACCGCCAAAGGCCGAGCCGAACATGAGCGTGTCCACACGCAGCGAGCAGAAAGACGCAGCGATCTTATAAAGCTGTACGAATACACGGTATTTTCTGACGCCATGCAGTTAAACGGAAAGTGCGACTGCATTGAGGCCACACGCAGTGACAGTGGATGTCACATCCCGGCTGCAGAGTTTCCCGTCCGGCTTTACCCCATTGAGTATAAGCACGGCACCGTACGTGACGAGGAAGAATACAAAATCCAACTCTGCGCACAGGCAATGTGCCTGGAGGAGATGTTCGGGACTCATATCCCGGAGGGGGCACTGTTCTTCATTTCCTCACACCGCCGCATGGTCGTCCCGCTGGACGACGCTCTGCGTGACCGCACACGTCAGCTAGCCCGGCAGCTGCACAAGATGCGGCAGGACTTATTCACCCCTGCCGCCGAATACAGCGCCAAGTGCCGCCGTTGTTCCCTGTTGGATCTTTGCATGCCCAAGGTGAAAGATTCCGCTGCCGCCTACTGCCGGCAACTTCGACAAGAGGCCGCCGGTGTAATTGAGGGGGAGCCTGCTTCATGAAGAAACTGTTGAATACTCTGTATGTCCTGACCCCCGAAAGCTATCTTTTCTGCCGTAACGAAAACATCTGTGTGCAGGTAGGCGGCACGGAAAAGGTTGCCGTGCCAGCCCTGACGGTGGATTCTATTGTTTGCTTTGGCAAAATGACCGTTTCGACACCTCTTCTGGAATTTTGCGGCAAACGCGGCATCGGTGTCACATTTTTGACGCAAAGCGGTCACTTTATGGGACGTTTCTATGGGCCGGTAAGCGGCAATGTGTTGCTGCGCAAGCGCCAATACGAAAGCCTGAACGAACCAGCATTCAGCCGCAATCTGGTGCAGTCGATTCTGTTCGCCAAACTGCGCAATAGTAAGCTGGTCTTGCTGCGTGCAGCCCGCACTACAAAAGACGACAGCACCCATAACGATTTGCTTGCCGGTGCCGAGTTGCTGACACAATCTGCCGCACGTCTGCCTTCGTGCGAGACTATTGATGCCATGCGCGGCGTAGAGGGTTCAGCGGCAACTGCCTATTTTGCACGGTTTGATTTGATGATGCAAAACAACCCCGCCGGATTTTGCTTCACAACACGTACGCGCCGCCCGCCTAGGGATGAAGTGAATGCACTGCTGTCGTTCACCTATATGCTTCTCACGCGGGAGATACAGTCCGCTATGGAAACCGTGGGCCTTGACCCCGCCGCTGGATACCTGCATACTCTGCGACCGGGTCGGCCCTCCTTTGCGCTGGATCTACTAGAGGAACTGCGTGCCGCACAATGTGACCGCTTTGTTCTGACGCTGTTGAATCGCGGCCAGCTTTCTGCCCAGGATTTTGACCGCAATGAAGAAGCTGTATTGCTGAATGAGCGTGGCCGCAAAACCGTATTGGCCGCATGGCAAAAACGCAAATTTGAGGAAATCACGCACCCGTTTTTGGGCGAGAAAATTTCTATCGGTCTGATCCCCTATGTGCAGGCCATGTTGTTTGCCCGATTGCTGCGCGGCGATTTAGATGAATACCCGCCTTTTGTTTGGAGGTGATGTACCGTGATGCTTGTAATTGCTTACGACGTAGATACTACCACATCCAGCGGTGCGCGCCGTCTGCGCAAAGTAGCCAAACTATGCGAGCGCAATGGCATCCGGGTACAAAATTCCGTTTTTGAAGTGCTATTGGATGCCGCCCAACTCACCGCGCTGAAGTGCGAATTGGAAAAAGTCATTCAAGCAGAAACAGATTCCATCCGCATTTACCGTTTAGGAAATTCCTATCAAAGTAAGATTGAGGTTATGGGCAAAACCGGCCCCGTCCAGGTCGGCGAACCTCTCTTGCTATAGCGCCAACCTCCGCCGTACAGGTTTACCCAGCATGTCTGCGCAAAGTAGGCGTAAATTTTTGCACAATATGTGCGGTGGGATTTTGGTGATTTTTTCTTATTCTCTTTATAATAAGATAAACTTTCCTCTTTTTTCGGCAAAAGGTACAATAGTCATTTTCTTTTTTTGTACCCTTTTGCTGTCGCCCCTCCCGCAGGGGCGTGAATTGAAATATGCAGCCGGGACAGAGCAAACATGTGTAGAATGTCGCCCCTCCCGCAGGGGCGTGAATTGAAATGTCGTACAGGTACTTCGGCACCTGCTCCGCGCCGCCGTCGCCCCTCCCGCAGGGGCGTGAATTGAAATACGGGGTTTTCTGGTGTATTTCGCCATCTACCAACGCGTCGCCCCTCCCGCAGGGGCGTGAATTGAAATTCTGTACGGCCCGGGCATTGGCGGAAAACTGATTGGTCGCCCCTCCCGCAGGGGCGTGAATTGAAATAAGACGCTGCGGAGCGTGAAGATGGCCGAGCTGGGGTCGCCCCTCCCGCAGGGGCGTGAATTGAAATCAAGATGAACGATCCTGGCCGGTGGGGGTAAAGGGTCGCCCCTCCCGCAGGGGCGTGAATTGAAATTTTCCGGCTCGGACACGCTTGGCAAGGATGTTAGTCGCCCCTCCCGCAGGGGCGTGAATTGAAATGTGAACTTGGTTTTGTTGATATTGAAGATGACGAGTCGCCCCTCCCGCAGGGGCGTGAATTGAAATATGAGAAATAAAAAAATCATAGTCCCTATACCATACGTCGCCCCTCCCGCAGGGGCGTGAATTGAAATATGTTTGCCGCGCTGGCGTGGTACGCATGGGACGGTCGCCCCTCCCGCAGGGGCGTGAATTGAAATTGTGCGTTCATCTGCCATAGCCGTGCCGCCTTCGTCGCCCCTCCCGCAGGGGCGTGAATTGAAATTGGGCGCGTTTATCTGTCTAAAAACTCCAGGGCTGGTCGCCCCTCCCGCAGGGGCGTGAATTGAAATACGGCAGAAATTCGCGCTCTTAATCATTCCATTCGTCGCCCCTCCCGCAGGGGCGTGAATTGAAATATGTTGGCGGAATTCTCATGGATAAAGACGGCCAGTCGCCCCTCCCGCAGGGGCGTGAATTGAAATATTTCACGGACAGAAAAGATAGCAGCTCGATACGTCGCCCCTCCCGCAGGGGCGTGAATTGAAATAGATCGTCGTCGTCAATATCTACAAAACCAAGTTGTCGCCCCTCCCGCAGGGGCGTGAATTGAAATCTGGCTAACAACTCCTTCAAGGTCGCCGGGAGAAGTCGCCCCTCCCGCAGGGGCGTGAATTGAAATAGATAAACAAATTCGCGGCTGTATTGATGTTTTAGTCGCCCCTCCCGCAGGGGCGTGAATTGAAATTCTTCAGTAAATTTCCTCTCTGCGTTCCCTACGTCGCCCCTCCCGCAGGGGCGTGAATTGAAATTGTTCATCGTCGCGGCCTCCTTAACTCTGTATAAGTCGCCCCTCCCGCAGGGGCGTGAATTGAAATAGCACCTGCTCGGTCAGCTGGTCGGCGCTGATCGCGTCGCCCCTCCCGCAGGGGCGTGAATTGAAATACATTGCCGGAGGCGTCCAGCTTAAAGTTTGTGCTGTCGCCCCTCCCGCAGGGGCGTGAATTGAAATTTTGCCCTCCACTTCTTCCAGGTCGAACGGCAGCGGTCGCCCCTCCCGCAGGGGCGTGAATTGAAATAGTTTCTGGCCCGTCGCCATCGCATGGTTCATGTGTCGCCCCTCCCGCAGGGGCGTGAATTGAAATATCAGCTGAGGTTTCCAGTTGAGATCGTTTCGGGTCGCCCCTCCCGCAGGGGCGTGAATTGAAATATTGGGCGCGGGGGTGGCGGTGCAGGCAAGCCGGGTCGCCCCTCCCGCAGGGGCGTGAATTGAAATTCGTTCCTGATGCGCAGGTTGAGGGTCAAGCGGGTCGCCCCTCCCGCAGGGGCGTGAATTGAAATGTCTAAAAACTCAAGGGCTGGCTCCCTCGGAACGCGTCGCCCCTCCCGCAGGGGCGTGAATTGAAATTTCACTGGAAAAGGCCGTTGAAGCTGGGGCAGGCGGTCGCCCCTCCCGCAGGGGCGTGAATTGAAATATCTTGATTGCTCAGCAAGATATAATGATAGATAAAGTCGCCCCTCCCGCAGGGGCGTGAATTGAAATTAACCATGGGAACTGTCGCAGGATTGGGGATACGTCGCCCCTCCCGCAGGGGCGTGAATTGAAATTTTTCCCAGATTGGAACCTTTACATCCATTTACTGTCGCCCCTCCCGCAGGGGCGTGAATTGAAATAAGATGTCTAAACCGGTATTGTATGCCATCTCGGCGTCGCCCCTCCCGCAGGGGCGTGAATTGAAATTTGTAAAGTTTGATATCCTCGGCGTTGCATCCCTCGTCGCCCCTCCCGCAGGGGCGTGAATTGAAATTGCCAAGCGCATTCATCATCTCCGCGCGTGCGCAGGTCGCCCCTCCCGCAGGGGCGTGAATTGAAATTATAGGCGAACTTCCCGTCCGGCTTCTGGAAATTGTCGCCCCTCCCGCAGGGGCGTGAATTGAAATAAAAGCCAGTTGATGGCCGAGGCCCGTCAGCTTTCCGTCGCCCCTCCCGCAGGGGCGTGAATTGAAATATAGCTGAATTTCAAAGTGTCGTAGGTGCGCTTTGTCGCCCCTCCCGCAGGGGCGTGAATTGAAATAATCGGAACATTGCATTTTGCCGCCTGAAAAGCGGGTCGCCCCTCCCGCAGGGGCGTGAATTGAAATAGACCGCAAGACACGTACTATGGAGCTTTACCGTCGTCGCCCCTCCCGCAGGGGCGTGAATTGAAATGAGCAGCAGTTAGTTGATGCAAACCAAGGAGCTGAGGTCGCCCCTCCCGCAGGGGCGTGAATTGAAATCTACGCGCAGCTGGAGCAAATGCTGGACGACAAAGTGTCGCCCCTCCCGCAGGGGCGTGAATTGAAATTGCTTGACGCTCTCCAGTTTCTGCTGGGTATCAGTCGCCCCTCCCGCAGGGGCGTGAATTGAAATGCGCTTTCGGCACGGTTGCGGAAGAAGCGGTCAGTCGCCCCTCCCGCAGGGGCGTGAATTGAAATTTGATAACGGCCAGCACTTGGCGACGCGCCTTGCGTCGCCCCTCCCGCAGGGGCGTGAATTGAAATGGTTAGTTCCATGCCCAGGCGTTGCAGCAGGAACGTCGCCCCTCCCGCAGGGGCGTGAATTGAAATAAGGCCGAAGCCGTTGCCTGCTGGCTTGACGGGTGTCGCCCCTCCCGCAGGGGCGTGAATTGAAATATCCACGGTCATCTCATCCTCGGACGGGTCGGCAGTCGCCCCTCCCGCAGGGGCGTGAATTGAAATAACACTACGGAGTGCGATTTGGAAAATTGCACAGTCGCCCCTCCCGCAGGGGCGTGAATTGAAATAAATCTGGTTTTCATTTGGACATTTCCTTTCCTTAGTCGCCCCTCCCGCAGGGGCGTGAATTGAAATAAATTGGCACCGGCTGAGGTTCCGTGCCTGCGCTGTCGCCCCTCCCGCAGGGGCGTGAATTGAAATAGTTGGTATGTCGGTCAGGGCTTTTTCTCGCTCTGGTCGCCCCTCCCGCAGGGGCGTGAATTGAAATAGTGCCCAGCTTGCAGACGGCCACGGTGGCCTCCGTCGCCCCTCCCGCAGGGGCGTGAATTGAAATTTTTCAGACACCAGCAGCACAGCGTCGCCCAGGGTCGCCCCTCCCGCAGGGGCGTGAATTGAAATAAGCGGGTGCTGCTGACAAAGGCGCAGGGCGCGAACCGTCGCCCCTCCCGCAGGGGCGTGAATTGAAATAATTTGACCTGCCGAACAAAAACCAGTGGAGCTGGTCGCCCCTCCCGCAGGGGCGTGAATTGAAATAAGCCTCTTTCGTAAAATTTACCGTGATAGTCTCCGTCGCCCCTCCCGCAGGGGCGTGAATTGAAATATTTCTATGGCCGTACTCTCAAAGAAGTACAGGGTCGCCCCTCCCGCAGGGGCGTGAATTGAAATCAGATCCGGCGGGCAGTCCATCAGGCAGTAGTCGTCGCCCCTCCCGCAGGGGCGTGAATTGAAATAAGTACGGCCAGAGGGTCAAAGAGGGTGAGATCATGTCGCCCCTCCCGCAGGGGCGTGAATTGAAATAGGGTCAAACTCGATCACATCGTCGATTTCCTCCGTCGCCCCTCCCGCAGGGGCGTGAATTGAAATATATACGCGCCTGCGCGGGCGGGCGCACCCGCTCCGGTCGCCCCTCCCGCAGGGGCGTGAATTGAAATATTGTGGGCGCGAACAGCCCGGCCAGCCTTGCCGTCGCCCCTCCCGCAGGGGCGTGAATTGAAATAAGACCTTCCCCACCAAGCGGGTCGATATTGACAGTCGCCCCTCCCGCAGGGGCGTGAATTGAAATTGGTCGTCCAAGTCCATTGCCGTTGCGCTCTTTGCGTCGCCCCTCCCGCAGGGGCGTGAATTGAAATAGGTTCACCGTGTTGATCGGGTTCATCAGGTCCGTCGCCCCTCCCGCAGGGGCGTGAATTGAAATCAGCGATTTTGCCACGCCCTCCGCCGTAAAGCCGAGGTCGCCCCTCCCGCAGGGGCGTGAATTGAAATATTTTACGCCTCCCGGAAAATCCTTCACCGGGAGTCGCCCCTCCCGCAGGGGCGTGAATTGAAATAAAACGGCCATTGAGCAGGTGCCCGATGCCCGGGGTCGCCCCTCCCGCAGGGGCGTGAATTGAAATTCGATGGACGCACAAAAGCCGTGGGGATATTTCGTCGCCCCTCCCGCAGGGGCGTGAATTGAAATTGACGCTCAGTTATACGCTGCTTGAAGATCAGGTGGTCGCCCCTCCCGCAGGGGCGTGAATTGAAATAACGAGCTGCGCGAAAAGGTTGGCGACGACCGTAGTCGCCCCTCCCGCAGGGGCGTGAATTGAAATGATGTAGGGGTTCAGCAGCCGCACCAGCTGCGCCAGGTCGCCCCTCCCGCAGGGGCGTGAATTGAAATTTTCACCGCTATGCTGGAAAACGCACAGCGCGGCAGTCGCCCCTCCCGCAGGGGCGTGAGTTAAATTTTACAAGTTCACCGTTCTTGACGATGCTCAGCAGTTGTTCTCCTCGCATAACAGGAATCGAAATACTTCACTATGACAAACCAGTGCGGCAAGCACTAAATTTTCCGACATCTTTTGGAACAATATTAAGGCACCAAGAATTATTATATCTATTTCTGGATTGATAAATCCAATCTCTGCGTTCATGGCCCCTGCATGATTTACGCCGAGGAGAAGCACCTCTCCTGCTTGACGATTGACCACCATTTGACCACTACTGTGCAATTGCACCACAAAATGCTGTGAAATCCTGTTGCGACAACCAACAATGGGTTTTTCTTGTTTTTGACACAACTGTGCAGAGCCAACAAAATTCACGTTTCAACGTCAGTTCACACTTCTCTGTCGTAGTTTTCCGACTGAATACCTATTTTCAACTGTACCACTTTATATTTTGCGTCGCAAAAACAATCGTATTATCGTCTGTATTTGTGGCGCATCGTTCGAAATTTTCATCTCTATTGAAGGTCGTTTTTTCATGCTGTTGAACTACGATTCTTGCGCGATACTCAACTCAGCTAAACTTATTGCTAACCTTATTTCCAATACATCTTGCATCGATTTTGAATTTCGTATAAGATAAGAATATACAAATATTATTTATGCGCCGCAGATATGTTTGGAGGGCTGTACATGAATGACGCCGCAGAAATCCACAACTTAAAGAAATGCATCACCTATCTGGAAAGCCTTCTCACGGTCCATAATATTTCCTTTGATACGCCGGATGTTCCCAGCCCTCAAAGTGCGCCCGTCCCAGTATCCGTGGTCATCACTCCAGCCCACGCCCGCTTTTTCTTTTCTCTGTTTCACGGCCGCAGTGACGTTTACGCCAAACGCGCGGTGATGAAAAGCGGAAAAGCTGGGTATTTTCCTGTGTGTGTGAATTTGTGGCAATATGGCGTTTGCCCAAAAGCAGACCGCCAAAAGGTTAAGTGTGTGTCCTGTCCAAACCGCAGTTGGGCACCGCTGAGCCAGCGTGTGCTGATGGCGCACCTGGCCGGGGAAAAGACCGATAGCAGCGACGTTATCGGCATCTATCCCCTGCTGCCCGACGACACCTGCCGTTTTCTTGTTTTTGATTTTGATGACCATGCAGCATCCCCCGGCACCGCGTGGCAGGAGGATGTGGATGCCTTGCGCAAAATTTGCAGCCAGAACGCTGTGCCCTGCTATGTGGAACGATCTCGTTCCGGCAGCGGTGCGCACGCCTGGCTGTTTTTTGATGCACCGATCCCCGCTGAGCTGGCGCGCAGATTTGGTTCGGCTCTGCTCACCAAGGGCGCGGAGTCAGTCAATTTAAAGGACTTCAAAACCTATGACCGTATGCTGCCTGCACAGGAGCATCTGCCGGAAGGCGGCTTGGGCAACTTGATTGCCCTGCCATTACAGGGTCAGGCGCTTCGGCAGAGCAACAGCGCATTTGTGGATGAAAATTGGAACGCTTATCCCAACCAGTGGGAATACATAAAATCCGTACAAAAAATCGGCAAAGCTTTTGTCGAAGAAAAAGCTGTCCTTTGGGGTGCGGGCGGTTCGCTGGGTACGCTCTCCAAAACGGAGGATATGGAAGAAGCCGAAAAACCGTGGAAGAAATCTCCCACACTATTCCGCGCGGAGGATGCTGCGCAGCCGCCTTCCATCACACTTGCCAACGGCATTTACATTGCCACAACCGGTTTGAAGCCCCGCCTGCAAAACGCTCTGCGGCGGCTGGCGGCGTACAGCAATCCGGAGTTCTATAAAAAGAAAGCGCTCGGATTTTCCACCCGCAATATTCCGCGCATCGTTTTCTGCGGCGAGGACGTCGGCGGCTATATCCATCTGCCGCGCGGCTGTGCGGAAAAGATGACTGCACAATTAGATTCTGCAGAAATTCCCTATACCCTAAGCGACGAGCGCCAAGTCGGTCGCGAAATCAAGGTGAATTTCAAGAGCACACTGTACTCGCAGCAGGCAGACGCCGCCGCAAGAATGCTGGAGCATGATATTGGTGTACTCTGCGCTGCAACGGCGTTTGGTAAAACGGTAGTCGGCGCGTACCTTGTGGCACAGTGCAGGGTCAACACGCTGGTGCTGGTTCACAACGCCGAAATCATGAAAAACTGGGTGGAAGATTTTGAAAAGTTCCTGCAAATCGACGAGGAACCACCGGAATACATCACCCCAAAAGGGCGGCACAAGCGCCGCAAAAGCGTCATAGGCACGTTATCCGGCAGGCGCAATACGCTGGGTGGAATATTAGACGTTGCCATGATTACTTCCCTGGGACAAGGCGACGCTGTAAACGAGCTTGTCAGAAATTACGGCATGGTTATCATGGATGAGTGCCACCACGCCGGGGCCGCTATTGCCGAGGACGTGCTGAATGCCGTCAGCGCGAAATATGTCTACGGTCTGACCGCCACACCCAAACGCGACGACGGACAGGAGCAGAAAATTTTTATGCAGTTTGGACCTATCCGCTACCGCTATACTGCTAAAGACCGCGCGGCGGCGCAGAATGTGCGGCATTTCGTCTACCCGCGCTTTACAAGGCTGTTTGTGCCCAATGCAAATAAGCTCAGCTACAACCAAGCCCGCCGCGCCGTGGTGGAAAGCGAAGTGCGCAACGAGTTGATTTTGACCGATGTAGCCGCTTGCCTGCAAGCCGGGCGCACACCATTGGTGCTGACTAAAGAGAAAGACCATGCAGCATTTTTGTACGAACATGTAAAGCCCAACGCCGACCACGTTTTTCTATTGCAGGGCGGCAGCAACGCCAAACAAAAAGAGGAACTGCGCACACGGATGCGGTCCGTTCCGCCTACGGAAAGTGTTGTGTTGGTTGCCATCGGGCAGTATATCGGTGAGGGATTTAACTTCCCGCGACTGGACACAATGATGTTGACAATGCCCATCTCGTGGCAAGGTAATGTGGAGCAGTATGCAGGCCGTCTGCACCGCGATTATGCGGGCAAGCAGGACGTCATCATTTATGATTACGTTGACGCACACATCCGCGTTTTGGAATCCATGTACTACAAACGATTGCGTACCTATAAGCGGATTGGGTACGAGATTATTGCTTCGACCATTGAGGAAAAACAGAGCGTCAACGCGATTTTTGACAGTGAAAGCTATCTGCCCGTTTACGAAAAAGATTTGCAGCAAGCGTGCAAAAGCATCTACATTGCCAGCCCCGGATTAAACAAGAATAAAGTTTCTCGACTGATTGCACTAGTGGAAGAGCGGCAGACTGCCGGGGTATGTGTGACCGTCATCACACTGCCCGTCGAGAATTACCCCTTGGCCCGCATAGAGCCGACCAAAGCCCTGCAATCCACGCTGACAGCGGCAGGTATTTACGTTATGCCCCGGCCAGACCTGCACACGCATTTTGCAGTGATTGACCAGGAGATTGTGTGGTATGGAAGCACCAACCTTTTATCGCGCGATAAAGAGGACGACGGCTTAATGCGGATTTGCAGCAGGGATGTAGCGCTCGAGTTGTTGGAGGAAATAAGTCGATAGTTTGGCAAACAGGATTTACACCGTTGACTTTTTCACGGTATCGTGATATAGTGGTAATAAGGAGATGATAGCCTTGCCAGTATTATCAAGATTCTATGGAATTATCATTCGTATGTATTTTCTGCAAAGTGAACACAATCCACCACATATCCATGCGATTTACAATGATGATGTTGCAGCTATAGACTATATGACCGGTGAAGTTTTGGAAGGCTATCTTCCACCGAAAGCACTAGCTATGGTCCGAGAATGGATTGCGTTGCATAAGGACACTTTGCAGGAAATCTGGGAAACGCAAGAGTTTAAGAAAATTCCGCCACTGGAGTAAGGAGGTTTCTTCTATGTTCCATAAGGTTAAAAGTGTATCACCTCTCCCTGATTATAAACTAAGCGTTGGATTTAGTGAGGGCGTTGTAAAATTATATGATGTCAAGCCTCTGTTTGAAAAGATTCCTGCTTTCAACTATCTAAAAGAGCATCCCGAGGAGTTTGCATGCGTCAGCGTTGATGTCGGCGGTTATGGTATTATATGGGGCGATGAATTGGACTTGTCCTGCGATGAACTGTGGGAGCATGGTGAGCAAGTCAATACACCTTTTGATGGATTGATGTCTTTCAGTGATGCAAGCGAACTGTGGGGCCTGAGTGAAAGCACATTGCGAAAGGCCGTTTCTCATGGGAAGCTTGTGAACGGTGTAGATGTTTGCAAGTTTGGCAAGCAGTGGGTTGTATCAAAAGCAGCCATGCAAAGAGCCTATGGTGAGACTAAGCGGTAATTATCCTTTCCATCTGTTTGAAAAATTGACCACCATTTGACCACTACTGTGCAGCATCATCGCAAAACGTTGGAAAAGCCTGTTGTGATAACCAACAAGGGGCTTTTTCTTGTTTTGGGCGTGACTGTGCAGAGCCAATAAAAATCACGTTTCAACGTCAGTCTACACCGCCATGTCGTAGTTCTCCGACCCGGAAGGCCAGAGGTTCGAATCCTCCCGGTCGCACCATGACGAATGTTCTTACAGCATTTAGCTGTCAAAGAACATTCGTCATTTTTTATTTGCTAAATAGCGACATCACAGGGGGCGTAGTTTACAACTACGCCTTTTCTTGTATTCACCGATACATCGGGTGTCGGTAAAGGAAGTGCGCTTGGAATCTCGATGGTGCCCACGCAGTTGTAGTGAATGCGGAGCCGCTGCTCCCATACACCGTTGACCTTTTCTGCATTGAACACTTCGATTTTTTCAACCAGTTCATTCAGCATCCGGGGTGTCAGCTTTTTTGCTCTGGTGTACTTGCGAACCAGACTGATGAACATATCCGTTGTCATGGTGCGGCTGCTCTGCTTTTCGATTTCGGAGCGGAGCTGTTTGATTTTCTCGGTCAGCTCCTTTTGCTCGTCCTCATATCTCCGGGACATTCTGGAAAAGCGTTCGTCAGAGATTTTGCCGGAAACATTGTCCTCATAGATGCGCTCAAAGAGGCCGTCCAGTTCTTCATCACGGGCAAGAAGTGTTTTCAACTCTTTTTCTTTCAGCTTGCGGTCGGTTTCATCCGCCTGCTGGGAGTGCCCGATAACAGCTTTCAAAAAGTCGTCCTCATAGAGGCTGGCAAACTTGGTCAGCCGCCGAATTTCGCCCAGCACCACTTCTTCCAGAAAGTCTACCCGGATGTAGTGGGTGGATTGACAGGTACCACGGTTGCCTTTGTAGTTGGAGCAGTTGAAATACTTGATTTCCGGGTTGCCCTGATTAAAGTGGAAGTGCAGATTGCAGCCGCAGTCTGCGCAGACAAGCAGGCCGGAGAACATATTGTGTTCTCCGTTGCTGGTACGGCGTTTGCGCATTTTTCCGCGTTTCTGCTGTACCTGTTCAAATACGGCACGTTCAATAATGGGCTCGTGAACATCTTGGAACACTACCCAATTTTCCGGGTCGTTATGAATCCGCTTCTTATTCTTGTAGGATTTGGAGTAGGTTTTGAAATTCAAAACATCTCCACAATACTCCTGCTGATACAGAAGATGGGTAATCGTGGAGCCATTCCACTTGGTAGCGGGCCGTGTTCTGCTCTTTCCGGGACGGCTGATGCCTTTCTGAATCCAGTAGGCCTGCGGTGTCAGGATGCCTTCCTTTTCAAACTGGGTGGCAATCTGTTCTGTGCCGAAGCCCTCCAACGTCATATCAAAAATGCGCCGGACAACTTGTGCAGCTTCTTCATCAATGACCCAATACTTGGGATTGTTCGGGTCCTTGATATACCCATAGGGAGGAAGTCCCATCGGTTCGCCGGAGTTGCCTTTGATTTTATTACTGATACGGCGTTTCTTGCTGATGTCGCGGGCATACCACTCATTGAACAGATTTCGGATGGGTGCCAGTTCGTTTTCTCCCTCGGCCGTGTCGATGTTGTCCGAAACGGCAACAAGTCGGATGTCATGGTCCGGGAAAAATTCTTCTGTCAGCCGTCCGACCTCAATATAGTTTCGGCCCAGACGTGAAAGGTCTTTGACGAACACAGCGGCGGCTTTTCCTTGTTCAAGTTGCTGCATCATTTCAACGAAACCGGGACGGTTCATGGTCACGCCGGAAATGCCATCATCCAGAAAGTGAACCAGATTGGTATAGCCTTTTTCCTTTGCAACTTTGGTGAGCAGTTTCTTTTGGTTGACGATGCTGTAACTCTCGCCCTCCAAATTATCATCACGGGAAAGACGCTCATAGAGAAAAGCGGTTGCTTCACGGGATTTCTTGTTACTCGACTGTTTCATACTCGCTCCTTTCTTGGGACAGTCGAATAGCAAATTTACTTGTACACCTATATTATAACACAATCCGCTTTCTCTGTCCGCTGCCTCCCGAAAGGTCATTATAATTTTTCGCTTTCGGATTTCATCAGCCGGAGAAGAACTTCTCCTAAGGTCTGGGAGCTTTCTTCTTTGAACACCGGCTCAACGATAAAGGAGCGATTGCCAATACGATAAGTCGAATCCAGAGTAAGCATCTCTGGATTTTTTGTTTTTTCAGGGTTTGTCTTTTTCGCTTGCATCGTAAAAATCCCCTTTCTTAAAAATCAAAAAATGAGCCAACGGATGGCTGCTGGCAGCAGCCCATGGGAATCTCACCCCTGCATTCCTCATGCAGCCCTACTCATTGCCTGCGACGCTCTGAACGCTCGGACTTTGACGGTAAGGGAGTATCAGCCTGCCTGTATGTCATGGCCCGCAAGCAGCCGCGCTTGCATTGCGGTGGGGTGGAAATCGCTCCGCTTTTCAGAGAAAAGCATCGTGGCGCACCCGCCGTCCGGCTCGATACAGACAGTAACGTATCCGTTTGCCCTATGATGCACCGCCATTGTCCTGCGGGCATATTTTTCAAGGTGCTGTCCCGAAACGTGGAAAGGGTCAGACCGTTTCGGCTCTGGTCACAATAGAGGAAATAAGTTTGATTTCCAGATGGCGTTTCATGTACTCGTCTATGCACACATGGGGCTGGCCGTGCTTGTCGTAGAGAATGCCTGTACAGAGCTTGTTGATATAGCCTCTGTAATGTCGCAAAACCTGTTCAACTGCATCGGTGTCCCCAGCGCAGGCAGAGCGAATCACCGAGAGCGGTAAAAAATCTCTGCTCGTGTGTTCATAGGAGTTCATTTACGCCTAACCTCCCTCCGGCAAGTGCGCCTTTAGTTCTTTTCGCAGCTCATTCAGCGTTTTTGTCCGGTGGCGCTGTACAGCACTCCGGGACATTCCCATGAGGTCGCCAATCTCGCCATCGCTCAGTTCCAGAACGCAAAACAGAATCAAAATGCTTTGTTCTTGCTTTGGCAGAGCGGCAAACGCATTGGCAACAAGTTCATTGTCGATGTGCAGATCACAGCCGTAGGATGAAAATACAAATTCTTCACTTGGATAATGGTCTACACTCGTGAGCTGCCCCAGTTCTTCCAACAAAAGAACGCTGAATGACTTTTCACGGTCAAGCAGACGTTTCTTATTTCGGTGATAGTTCCGGGCCTCATTTCGCAGCACCGCTTTGCAGAACGCATCGAATCGGTACTGTTCGCCATCGTTGCGAGGGATAGCTTCCATCTTCTCACCCCCTTTCCGTGGGGATGTCGGGTGGATTTTTCCCTTTCCGCTAATATGACACCTGAAACACCCGATTCTGCCCGCTTTTTTGAAAATTTCCAAAAATATTTTTGAAACAGGCAGCTTTTCAGGCGGCAATAGAAAAGCTCAGCAGACCGAAAACGGCCAACCGGGCATAATGGCAGCACGAAACGCGCAGTGGCTACATCGTATAGTACATAGCAAAAGCCCTGCTGACCCTGTGCGGGAGCAAGGCTTTTTTTGACAGTTCAAAGCTAGGCGTTCGATAGAATATCAGGCGCATGGCGGCATCCTCCTAGCGGCCGCCATACGGACGATGAAACGCGCTGATAAGCAAAAAGAACCGGCGGCCCTGATTTTCTCAAAAGCCGTCGGTTCAAAATAGGTACACAAAATCACCTGCTCAAACCAACGGCTTTTTATTTCCCCTTAGTCGGGGCAGGCTCATGTGCTATATGATTGTTCTTTCTTAAAGGCGTCTTTCAGCCATTCATAGATTTCTGCGCTAATATCGCATTCGATTCAGCAGGTATCACCCCTGCCGCTTTATTTTCTATCAAGCCGATATTTTTTGCTCTGCGTTCCACATAGCAGCATATTTTCCGCCTTTTGCAAGCAATTCTTCGTGTGTTCCCGATTCAGCAATCTGTCCATCACCCATTACAAGGATTTGATCTGCATTTTTGACAATGGAAAGGGTATGAGCAATCATTACCACTGTCTTTTTTTCTTTTAGCAGATTGGCGATGGCCTGCTTTACGGCAAGCTCATTTTCAATATCAAGAGATGCGGTTGCTTCATCCAAAAGCAGGATAGGGCTGTTTTTCAGGATAGCGCGGGCTATTGAAATTCGCTGACGCTCACCGCCAGAGAGAAGATTTCCATTCTCGCCAGTCAGCGTATCGTATCCCTTTTCCATCTTACGGATGAAGCTGTCACAGTTGGCTTCCCGGCAGGCAGCCTCGATTTCTGCGTCCGTAGCATTAGGACGGGCGTGTCGGATATTATCCCGGATGGTATCATCAAAGAGAAATACGTCTTGGTCTACCATAGAAACTTGTTCCAGAACCCGCTCGGCGGCTACATGGTTAATGGGCTTACCTCCAATAGAAATCGTCCCGCCCGTTGCTTCGTAATATTTTGCAATCAAGTTCAAAATGGTGGATTTGCCAGAACCAGAGTCTCCGACAATGGCTGTGAGTTTTTGATCCGGCACCGTAAAGGTAGCATGCTTTAGTACCGGCTCACCGGGTACATACGAAAAATCTACATTGTCAAAGATGATTTCATGGGTGGTTGTGTGAAGCGGCTCCATACTGCCTGTTTCCTCCGGCTCATTCATTACACCCAAGATTTTGTTCTTCGAAATCATCAGGTTTTTATAACTGGTGAGGTCTACAAAAATCGAGTTGGCCAGCTTTGCACAGAACAAGGGCAGCATACAAATCAAAAGGTAGTCTACCGTGTTCAGCGTCCCCGCAGCCCAAGGTGTATAAGCCAGCCAGATAACCAGCGGACAGGATAGCCAGCTCAAGATGCCAAATCCTGTACCAATCGGCAGCACTTTTGCCTCGTATACAAAACTAATACGGCTAAACTCCCGCATGGCGTTAATAACGGTTTTGTTCTTCATACCGCCTACACCATAAGCACGGAAAGTCTGAATGCCAGAAACATATTCAACAATGCTGCTGACATTCTCCGCACAAATATCGTTCTTTTCTTTTCCGTATTTCTGCACCATGCGGAAAGAAAGCCACAAGCCGGGGATTAAAAGAAGGTCAGCAATCAACAGAATAATTCCAGCCGGGACATAAATCGTCATAACAAAAACGATCAACATGAACGACAAGGCAAAATTCTTTGCCAAATCTCCGACCTTATGAGTCAGAATTTTTTCATAGTTGTTTACATCGCTTGTGATGGTGTTGATATAATCGCCGGTCTGTCCCTGCGTAAACCGGGACAGCGGGATGCGCTTCAAATGGTCACCCATAAAAAGCCGAATATTCTTGCTGACCTCTGCACCGCCAATCTGCGCTTTGGTATAACCATAGCTGTAAATCAGGATACGGAGAAGAAAAATCACTGCAATGATACCAGTCAGAGTCAGAACTCGGTTCATATCAAATTGACTCGACCACAAAAACTGCATAACAGAGTAAAGCAGCATAAACAGGCTGCCGGAGAGA